>Ga0315274_10009980_pt1 | contig 13683 bp, 11 predicted proteins | sample YL17G02_20_MG_FD_203700 | JGI IMG/M metagenome (GOLD analysis project Ga0315274, IMG submission 203700) | Sediment microbial communities from Yellowstone Lake, YNP, Wyoming, USA - YL17G02_20 | ecosystem: Environmental > Aquatic > Freshwater > Lake > Sediment | place: USA: Wyoming | collected...
ATCACTATCGGGTTGTTTAATACTTCTGTCACTCCTATCATTAGTGGCATTCTTCCACCACCGCCTCCTCCACCCTGTCCAATAGTACTGGTTGTGCTACTTTGATAATCCCATCTTATATTGTAACCATAGCCACCTCTGACATGATGAACTAGATAATAATAAGTTCCAGAAGTAGGAACTGTAAAACTGCATCTTTCTGTTCCACCATAACCTGCATTGTTACTATAATAAACATAAGGCTTTGTTGTTCCTAAAAATGGGAATAGATTCGGTGCTTTGGAACAATATAAGCTATAATCATTACCTGGATAAGAAGGTTGTAAAGTTAAAGTTACAATAACAGTTCTACCAGGTACTGGATTAGTAATTTTATAGTATGTATTGTTTGTTTTTGGTGGTGGAGGTACATCTTGTAGCATACCTTGAAGGGTACTACCTGTATACGTAGGATCAGGCTTGCAAGTCAAGTTTATATCATACCCGTTTCCTGGATTGTAAGCACCGCTTATTTTATTCACTAAGAAATATTGAGGAGAATCTTGTTCGCCCAATGTAAAGTGAATTAATTCAGCCACACCTTGTACTCTATTAGTTGATGTATAATTACCAATCTGGCTTGGACAATTATCGAAGGGACAAGCCTTAGAAAATTTTGTCGCATATAAGTCTACATCTACATCTGATCTGGGAGTAACATTTATCCATACTTCAAAATTGGGACTGGTAGGTTCGAAGTAATACCACTCTTTGGAAGATAAACACTTACATTTGGTTATTTGCCATGTTGAAGGTGGTTCACCAACATTATTGCAAGTCACTTTACATTCATCAGGAGTCACTCTTTTCGGACAGTTGCTGCATGGTAGGGTATTTCCGCATCCAGTGAGTGTTATAGATGTATATTTCTCATCATGTGTTCCATAATCCCATGGATTACAATAGCCTCCAGCATCACTACCAGTTACCCATAAATTATAAGTTCCGTCATTAATATCTCCAGCTTGAGGTATGTTGACATAACAACTCATGTTATATTTAGTATGAGGGGAATCACCATCTACGTAAGAAATGCAGTTACCAACTGGTATGTACTGGCCATGATCCTCTATAAATAAACCCCAATGGTTTGCATCACCGTAATGATACCCAGTCCACTGCACTGCAATGTTTACATTATTTCCACAGTTCAAAGGATAGGATGGAACTATAATATTATCTATAGACTCTATACTATCGTGAGGCGCATTACAATCATACGTTGTTGAGCCAGAACACTGTATATTTGTAATTGAAATAGTGGTTGTAGTTGATGTAGAAGTTGTAGTCGAAGTAGTGGTTGTACTAGTAGTACTAGAAATTGTAGTAGTGGTAGAAGAAGGATTAGTATAACTGAAAGATACTCTTGCATCACCAGTATTCTCATAATAATCAATCCTAAATTGATGATTTCCTGCATTTAATGATTTAGTAAAAGTATCTGTAGAATAGCCTTTATCGATCCATTTATCCAAAACAGAGTTTCCATCTATCCAAACTCTAACACCATCATCACTTCCTATTGTAAAAGTATAAGTGCCGGTTGATGGTAGACTAATAGTTCTACCAGATCTGAATCCTATATTATCCGCTCTTCCTGCTGCTAGTATACCAGCACCCCAACTATTATCAAACTGAGTATTGCCTTCATCAGGGGCATCAGCTAACTTTGAAGTAAAGCTCATATCACACCAAACTCTATCCCAATAATTTGAAGGATAAGATGCAGGATAAGGGCAGGGTATTATCGTAGTGGTTGTTGAAATAGTGGTTGTAGTTGTAGTTGATGTAGAAGTGGTGGATGTAGTAGATGTTGTTGAAACAGTTGAAGTAGTTGTTGATGTTGACGTACTTGTTGTTGAGATAGTTGAGGTAGAAGTAGTAGTCGATGTTGACGTACTTGTTGTAGTAGAAGTAGTACAATCATTGCTACACCCATTAGTATTGGGTGTTATTTCATCACAGGCAGATACAGCACCACATCCAGATTCACACTTAGTATCACCAGTTATAGCGCCAGTATCTCCATTATTGCTTGTGTAAATATTGCTTTTATCAGCATAAATCAAACTTTCAGTCTTTCCATTACATTTCATACACTTACCATCACTGTTATCCCATTTGCCTGTAGTTCCCCAATCACAACAATTTCCTCCTTTTATTTCACAGGGTGTACCATCGGAACAACTAGAAGGACATTTATTCGTATCCATACCGCATGCTGCAATATCTATTCCACCATTGCATTGTGTACAAGGTGTAGGCGGACACCAATTCCATGTACAAGGATTAAAAGCGCCTAATCTACATACTTTATTACCGCTTCCACCTACGCAAAAAGGACCTATCCAGACTCCACCCCCATACCCATGACATCCTGTGCAATCATTACCTAAACAACCCCAAGCATGACCATAAGTCGTACACCATGGGTCACATGCTTGGATAGGTTTAATCGCAAGTAAGAGTAAAGATAGCAAAGTTAAAATTATAAGTTCTGATAAAATTTTTATTTTCATCATGTTCTCAATAAACTAAATTAGATTAAAGATATGATATAATTTGTAATTTTAGAATATAAAGTCTATTTATATTCAGCCAAAAATTCTACTTATAAATCCTCTTATAATATTTATTAAATCTATCATCAGTGGCATTCTTCCACCACCACCGCCTCCTCTGGGTTGTGTTGTTGGTGTATATTTTAAGCATTTTAATTCTAAATTATAACCATAGGCAGTTCCGGCTTTATGATGTACTAGGAAGTAATATTTGCCTGGGTTTATCGAATATAATGTACATGTTTCTGCTAAACCAGCGCCACCACCATCCATACGACATTCTTCAGGGCGACTTATATCTGGCCAAGGATAAACACCTGTTTTTGGAGAAGCATATAATGCATAATCTGCCCCAGTGTTTGGAGAGATTTTTATAACTATATTTTTTAAAGAAGACCATTCACATCCAATAGATGTACATGATGCTTCATCTGTATAAGATTTACATGTTACACTACCAGAACAGGGTGTACAACTATATTCATACCAAATATTCTCAATATTTCCAACATCACCCTGACCAGGAATACCACTATAATATTTTGATTCATAACAGTTTATGCTAAATAAAGTTGCTACTACGCAATGGTCTAAAGTTATGTGAATATGATTCTGTGCGTCTAATCCCTGTGCATTTGGATTGCAATAACCGCCATAGTCTTCTCCTGTAACATTGAAAGCATGAACACCATTCGTTACACTACCGACAGCAGGCATCTTGACATTGCAGGACATTCTATAGGAATTAGTTCCTGAATCGTCTTTTTTTTCCATGCATGAATCAATATACACGTTATCTATGAAGAAACCCCAGTGATTGTCGTTATAATTATGATGGCCTTTCCAATCTATTGTCACAGGTACCGTATCGCCACAATTGACTGTAGATGATATTGAAATTGTGTCTATCGAATCAACACTTTTATAGGTAGTTGAACAAGGGTCTGACAGAGATGTTGGATCTGAGCAGGTAATTGTGGGAATTGTAGTTGTTGTAGATGAAGGATTTGTTGTGGTTGTGGATGAAGGACTAGTAGTGGTTGTTGAAGAGCCAGTTGTTGTTGTCGTTGACGTGGGGCTTGTTGTGGTAGTGGATGAAACACCCTGACAATGGTCTAAAGTTATGTGAATATGATTCTGTGCGTCTAATCCCTGTGCATTTGGATTGCAATAACCGCCATAGTCTTCTCCTGTAACATTGAAAGCATGAACACCATTCGTTACACTACCGACAGCAGGCATCTTGACATTGCAGGACATTCTATAGGAATTAGTTCCTGAATCGTCTTTTTTTTCCATGCATGAATCAATATACACGTTATCTATGAAGAAACCCCAGTGATTGTCGTTATAATTATGATGGCCTTTCCAATCTATTGTCACAGGTACCGTATCGCCACAATTGACTGTAGATGATATTGAAATTGTGTCTATCGAATCAACACTTTTATAGGTAGTTGAACAAGGGTCTGACAGAGATGTTGGATCTGAGCAGGTAATTGTGGGAATTGTAGTTGTTGTGGTTGTTGATGTTGATGTAGTGGTTGAAGTTGTAGAAGTGGATGATATTGTAGATGTAGACGTTGTTGTTCTTGTCGAAGTGGTTAAAGTAGAAGTAGTAGTCGATGTTGACGTACTTATTGTAGTAGAAGTAGTACAATCATTGCTACACCCATTAGTATTGGGTGTTATTTCATCACAGGCAGATACAGCACCACATCCAGATTCACACTTAGTATCACCAGTTATAGCGCCAGTATCTCCATTATTGCTTGTGTAAATATTGCTTTTATCAGCATAAATCAAACTTTCAGTCTTTCCATTACATTTCATACACTTACCGTCACTATTATCCCATTTGCCTGTAGTTCCCCAATCACAACAATTTCCTCCTTTTATTTCACAGGGTGCACCATCAGAACAACTAGAAGGACATTTATTCGTATCCATACCGCATGCTGCAGTATCTATTCCACCATTGCACTGTGTACAAGGTTGAGGCGGGCACCAATTCCATGTACAAGGATTAAAAGCACCAAGCCTACATACTTTATTACCGCTTCCTCCTATGCAAACCCCTAAAAACCAGCTCCCACCCCCATATCCATGACATCCTGTGCAATCATAACCTAAACAACCAAAACTGTGACCATAAGTCGTACACCATGGGTCACATGCTTGGATAGGTTTAATCGCAAGTAAGAGTAAAGATAGCAAAGTAAAAATTATGAATTCAACTACAATCTTTATTTTTATCACTACCATGTTATCAATAAAACCGTGTAAAATGTTTTTGAGGTATATTATATTTCATATTATGTTAATAAAAACGTAAGCCCCTCTTGTACTGATTTAATGTTGAAGCCTATCAGATTCTACCAATGTAGTCGTATTATAAAAAAGGAAAAATTATTAAGATTTAAATCTTAAATTTAAGTAGATTCAAATGAAAAAATTGATTTAAGAAAAAATAAAAAATCAAAGTTTACCTATGTTTTTTTGGCATGGCAAAGAACTTGAATGCTCCATAGATTATTACTACTATCGCTATCAGTGCAACTAAAATCACTATCGGGTTGTTTAATACTTCTGTCACTCCTATCATTAGTGGCATTCTTCCACCACCGCCTCCTCCACCGCCTCTAATTGTGGTTGGTGTTGGTTTTATTGTTGATGTAGTTGTAGGTCTTGTAGTCGGTGTAGTGGTAGTTGTTGTAGTCGTCGTGGTAGTACTGACTGTTGAACATCCAATTTTAGTTACTTTACTTGTCCAAGGGCAATAAATTCCAGTTATAAAACCACTTTCCACATAGCTCGGCTTTCCATCGCAGACTTCAACTGATACATCAACCAACCTTACACTATCAGGTAGAAGATGCCAATGCCATGGTTGATTGAAACCACCATCACCAGCTGATATAGTCCCACTGATATGTTTCGTATTTTGGTTTTGGTAGTTTTCATAGGCCAATTGAACAGTTGCTGGATCAGTTATGTATACACAAAAAGTTTCGTCAATTACTGTAATTGTAAAATATTGTGCAGCTTTAACAGAAGATTCGATAAAAAATAAACAAAAAATTACTGTAATCAAAATTAACTTCAAGTTTTTCATAATTTAATTATGTTTTTTCTTAATTAAAAATTTATTCCCAGAATCTTTTCGTCCTTATAAAAATAATTCATATGCTCATTCTGTCTTTTTACTCGGTGACATTAAACCTTTTAATTGAGAATCTACAACAACCTTCTGTTGTTTACTCCATTCTATATCAGAATGAGTTCTAACGTATTCCGCCCAAAGTTCCACGAATTTCATTCTTTCTTTTCTATTTCTTGTCCTATCAAACCATTTGTTCATTTTAACATCTCTCTGTATTTTTCTAATAATGTATTATTTATTTTATCTTTAAAAACTGTTTCTAAATGTCTTGCATCCTCTAAATCTTTATCAGATTTGAGTACTTTTTCTTTGTATACTATCTGTAATTCTATGTTTGATATTTTTATTTTTCCTGTAGGCATGAGTACGTCTAAACTCGTCTTGATAGTATTTTTTTCTAAAGAGTTTTTCACAAATTTGAACTCTATATTCGGAATGATATTTTGTTTTTTAGCAAACCTAACTGCAAAACCATCGAGTAGTATGTTTAAAATTTCTTCTCTATTTTCAATGTTCACACACCAATAACCATTTTTTTGTAAGTCTGAATAAAAATCGTAAAATTTATTTTTTGACATTTTTTCAACGAGAATATCTATATCTTCTGTAGCCCTTGATCTACCGAATAATATTGATACATAACCACTTACTATCACATACTTCGAATATTTTTGAAGAATTTTTGTAAAATCAACCATGAACTCGTCTAGCAGTGTCGGTATTTTATCTAATTTAATAGTTTTTTTATTGATGAACTCCATTTTTATCCCCAAAAGAAATAATTAACATATATTAAGTATAGTTAATGTTTAAAATAATTATATTATCCCCAGAATCTTTTCGTTCTTATGAATTGTCTTTCAGCATTTGATTAGGTGACCACATTTGTTAATTTCGTAGTCACCTCTTTTTAATGAGCTTCTTTAACGATCTATATTCTTTGAGTATAAGTTCTATAGTGGGTCTAATGTTTCTACTCCTTTGGTATTTTTGCAAAGCATCGTAATACTCCCTTCTATTTTTTAATTCTATGTTAACTGGGAGTAAATTGTGCTTGAGTAGAATATTGTTTAGCAATAATCTGCCAACTCTACCATTACCGTCTTGGAATGGATGAATGTTCTCGAATTGATTGTGGGCAACTGCAGCTAAAACTATTGGAGGATATTTTTTCTTATTTTTGTTATACCATATTATTACTTCTTTGAGTAATCTGATGATTTCGCTTGCAGGAGCACCTCTATGGACTATATTACCTATTACATCAACAACAGCAACTTCTGTTCCTTTGACTCTAAACTGTCCAGCAAACGGCTTCGAATTCTTAAAAATGAGCTCATGAACTTTTTTAATTAACTCTAACGAAATATGGTCTTTGGTTTTTCTTATGTAATTTATTGCCTCAGATACACCATAAGTCTCTGATATTTCATACTTTGTTCTATTTTCTGGCCATTCATTCTTTTCCAGTATTCCAACAACTTCGGAAGCAGTTACAGTAGAACCTTCTATTGCGTTAGTATGATAAGTAAATATTTGAGTGAATTTAATCCAATCTTGTTCGTTTAAATGCAGAACTTTTATATCTTCTCTTGCTTCTAGAGTTTTCAGTTCTTCTAGTTCTTTTGTAGAAAGTGCAGTATAGAATGGATCACGTATAATTTCACATCTCTTTACTCTTTCTTTTAGGATTTCTTCTGCGTATTTTCTTTTCTCTTCTAGTTCTTTTTTAGATAGATCAATACCTAGATAAAACCTTAATTTTCTTACTTTTTTACCTCTTCTAAGGGAATGGGCTAAATAATACTTCTTCTTTTTACCTTGAACTCGAACTTCTAGATACATGATAATATTAGGTGACTACAAATATATAAGTATTTCTATATTAAGTGACTACACAGATTCTTAAATTTATCCCCAGAATCTTTTCGTTCGTATGAATTGTCTTTCAGCATTCAAATTGTTAAAAAACTTTATTTTCCGTCGTTATTTAAGTATTTAAAAAAGAAAATCAAAGAAAATTTCATGAGAATAGATGAGAGAATCTCAAAGGTTTTGATGAAAGAAAGCAATATCTTATTCGCTTACATTTTCGGCTCATATGCAAGAAAGGAAGCGAGAAAAGAGAGTGATGTAGACGTCGCTATTTTTTTGAAAAACCCTAGTATAATGGAAGAGGACCCAAAGTTTGAAGTCAAGCTTGCTCTGAAAATAGAAAAAGTAGTAAACAGACCTGTTGATGTGAGAATAATGAACGATAAGCCATTGACTTTTATCAATCAAGTCCTAAAACATGGAAAAGTCTTATTCTCTAGGAATGAAAATGAAAGAATGAATTTTGAGATGAAGATGTTCGATTTATACTCAGATTTTCGTCGATTAATGGATGAATACGATAAAAGAAGGTTTGAAAGGTATGGGATTAGATAAAGAACTCATTCAACTGAGAATAGATGTTATTGAAAGAAATTTACAAGAGATAGCTTCTATAGTAAAAGAAGGGTATGAAAATTTCTCCAAAAGTTTTAGGAATGAACTGGCTGCAAAACATGCCTTGCTAGAATCGATAGAAGCATGTGTAGATATAGCGAACCATATAATAGCTGTTAAAGGCTTCAGAAGACCGACAGATTACAAGGATGTATTCAAAATTCTCCAAGAAAAAAAGATAATTGTGGGAAATCTTTCTATTAAATTACAAGAGATGGCTAAATTCAGAAACTTACTCGTTCACAGGTATGCTGAACTCGAAACGAAAAAACTCTTCAAAATAATGAAAGATGATGCGAAAGATATAAAAGAATTTGTGCATGTGATATTAAACTTCATTAAAAATTAAAACCTTTTATCCCCAGAATCTCTTCGTTCTTATGAATTGTCTCTCAGCATTCAACAAAGCCTTAATAAAATCTTTTTCTGTATTATACATTCCTCTTAAAATTCTAGTAGCAGTCTTCGGTCCAATTCCATGAACAGCCATAGCCTTAACAGCTCGTGGCCCATAAACTATGACTAAATCAGAAATCCTTTCCATCGCTTTGTATCTTTTTTCTTCTTCTGAATTCAATTCAGCACCTTTAATTTTCTTTTGTATTATTCTTTGCATTTCAATCCAATTTGATCTGCCTGCTACAATTAATTTTGCTTTGCATTTGCTGCATCTAAGTTCTTTTGGTAAATCTTTTACACGATAAGTCATGGTCCAATCGCCGCAATTCATACAGACTAACTTTACTTTTTTCTCATTCAATCTATTCTCAAAAATATCCAAAACTTGTAAGTCAGGTTTCTCAGGTCCAATTAATTCTGCTCTTTTCTTTATTCCTAATTTTCCTATCGGAGATAATCCTTTTTTAAAAATTATCTTAATCTCTTTCTTCTGTATCTTTTCAAGAAAATCTTTTACAACATCAACATCTAATTTATCTGTCTTTATTTCTCTGAAAGTTTCTTCCCAAACAGGAGATCCTTTATACAAATCAATTATCCTGCTCAACCATCTCTCTCCATAATCTGCATCTTTTCTTATAACGCCAAACCTTTTTGCAACATGTATGAACCTATATTGAAATAGACGAGAATTAGATACGTTCAATTCTAACAACGGTTCAACATCCTCTAGTTTGGTTTTCAACAAAGCTTCTTCAATTAAACTAGTATCCATAGTTTGCACATGTAAAATTATGCGATAAGGATCAGTCTTCAATCCAACAGAACCTATCTTAGTAGCAAGAATAGTTGATAACATTCTACCGAGAGTTTCATTCCCTTTCGTTCCAAGACATGTATGCAAAATTAAAGCATCATCTTCAGTTTCTACTAAAACTTTTTTATCGGTTGGAACAATGCCATACTTCATTTGTTTTTCTACTATTCTAACAATTCTCCTAGCAGAATTTTGATCGACAGGATATTTTTTCTTAACTTCTTCTATAGATTCTGGCTTGCTATATTTTGATAAATTATCAGAAATAGAATCTCTCAATGAACCCACTTCTCTTGCCACTTCAAAAGGAACAGGCATTAAATCTCCTTCCCATCCAGGTATGGCAGCTTCAGTATCGCTGGACGGTTCTACAAAAATTCTTCTTTCATCGACTGTAATAATATGCCATGGTTCCCCTTTGATGATGAATGTCACTCCTTCTTGACCATGCAATGCAACAAATTCTTCATCTAAACTTCCCACTCTTTCATTCGTTATACTGTTTATGACAGAATAGCTTTTGCTATCAGGAATAGTGCTCAGGTTTTCAAAATAATATAAAAACCCTTTTCTCGACATTTTGATTGTATCATCCTCGTTATAGAAAAGATATCTCAAGTTATGCAACAATTTACAAACTAGAATGAATTGCTGTTTAGTTAAGTCTCTATACGGATAAGCTCTTTTGACTATTTTATAAGCCTCATCCAAACTAATTCTATACTTGTCCATAGCCATTCCAACAATCTGATGTGCTAATATATCCAGAGAATTCTCATAAACTCCCATCGGCTCTAACTTTTCTTTCATCGCTTGCCTTGCTATGACTGCAGATTCAAAAGTATCATCAGTATCAGTTGAAATTATGACACCATCAGAAATTCTGCCTCTCTCATGACCTGATCTTCCAACACGTTGAATTATTTTAGAAGTCTGTCTCGGACTCATGTATTGGATAATAAAATCTATCGAACCAATGTCAATACCCAATTCAAGCGAAGATGTGCAAACTATACTCTTCAATTTTTGATCTTTGAAGTCATTCTCTACTTTTATTCTAACCTCTTTACTCAAACTGCTATGATGATTCTCTACAGGGAAACTTGGATAGGCCTGTTTCATTCTGGATGTTAAAATTTCTGCAAAATCTCTAGTGTTAGTGAATGTTAATGTAGAAGTATGATCTCTAATCAAATCATGCACAGTCCTTAACCTAGCTGCTGTAAATTGACTAGTAAAAACTTGTTCTGCTAAACTTGAATCAGAAGGAATAGGTCTAGGATTTATCACTTGTATTTTTGCTTCTTTTGCTTCCACAGCTTTAATTATCTCCATCGGTTTACCGCCAGAAATAAATTTCACAATATTTTCTGGAGAGCCAACAGTTGCTGAAAGAGAAATAATCTGGAAATTACCACACAATTCTCTCAGTCTTTCCAGAGCAATAGTTAACTGAGTTCCACGTTTTGATGATGCTAATTCATGAACTTCGTCTACAACAACAAACTTTACATTTCTTAAATGTTCCTTCATTCTTTTTGCAGGTAGTATAGCTTGTAAAGTTTCTGGTGTAGTTATTAACATGTCACTGGGTAATTCGACTTGTTTTTTTCTCTCACACGCAGATGTATCGCCATGTCGTACGGAAATATCTATTTCTAACTCATTTCCCCACCAAAGCAATCTTTTCAACATGTCACGGTTCAAAGACTTTAAAGGAGTGATATAGAGAATACTGATAGGATTGAGTTTTTGCCTTGACCACAAATCAAAAATCGGGAGCATCGCACTCTCAGTTTTTCCAACCCCAGTAGGCGCTATCAATAAAACATTCTTACCAGTAATAATAGGTGGTATGCCTAGCTTTTGGACCATCGTAGACTCTTTAAAACCCCTTTTTTCTATTACTTCTTGTAACTTCTTACTCAAAAGGTTGAAAACCATAGAATAACCCCTAAACACGGCAGGAATATATTGATATGTCGTTCGGACATAAATGTAAAAGCAATAAAAAAGATGTCTGGCAACTTAATAAAGTTTTTGTTTACTAAATAGTTAGTTATTTAAACCTTTTTCCCATAAAAGAGAAAGTTGGTTATCGAAATGTTAAAGATGGACAGACAAAGAAATGAAAAAAGATACAGAACCGCAGAAAAAACGTTATCTGAAATAATCGGACATTCTTATCATGGCTTGACAAGACCTGAAATACTGGGCAAGTGTGGTTTATATAACAATAAAGTCCGAAACTATTTAGAAATAGCTGTAAAATTCGGTTTTTTAGTTTCGGATGAAAAAAAAATTTATAAACCAACTAGAAAAGCAGATACATTTTATCAAAGTAGTAAATTACAAAATAGATTGTTGGCTACATGTGGAGACAATGATCCTCACATTAATCCTGAGAAAAAAGATATTATGGAGACTGCATCATCTTCATTGCGTGGTATAGTAACATCTATCACAGATTCAGATGAAAAGAATGCAGAAGTTGATATTTTTGGAAATAAAGTAAGAAACACATACAGAATTATACAACAAATCATCGATAATGCAACTGGTGACAAAACTAAATTTGAAACATCTCGTGACAGCAGTATAAATTATCAACAATTAGATGATTATTTGTTTAAACTCATGAAAATTAACATGATTAAGTCTAATAAACAGTCATATAAATCCACTTTAAAAGGACAACTTTTCTCAGACCACTATAAAGTGCAAAAATGTTTTACTAAGGTTTGGGAAAAAGAAGATCCCTTAGCTAACCCTGAATTAACCGCAAAAATTGTATCTGCGGTTTCACCTGTTTTATCACTTCCAATACAACCAACTGTTCTTACCGATATTTTTGAAGAATACATTGTAATAAAAAGATAATTTAAAATATCCCATAAATTCTTATGAGAAAAAAATTTGTCGCTAAGAAATTAGTTGAATTTTTGAAAAAAAGATATGGAGAAAACATTCAAGTCGAACCTTTGAATAAAAAAGAAGTTTTCAAAGTATTAATTGGAACGATATTATCTCAAAGAACAAGGGATGAAAATACTGACAAGGCTGCTTCTGCTTTATTTGCTAAGGCTAAAATCAAAGAAAAAATGAAGATTTTTAACGGTAAAAAAACTAGAGAAAAATATCAAATCATAGAAAAAATTCTTGATAAAGCTGTTGATGGTGTTAAAAAATCACATCTACTTCCTAAAGAAGATGGATGTAATCTGAGTTTTACTCAATTACAATATTACTTGTTAAACCTTGGGAAAACTAATATGATAGCTTTAAACGATAGAGGATGTAAAACAACTCTAAAAGGACAAATGTTTGCAAGATCGCATGAATTACAACAAAGTTTCTTAGAAACAGGTGGAAAGGAAGATCCATACCTAAACCCTGAATTAATAGCTCAAATTGAAGCCGCTTTATCGCCGATGTTGAAGGTTAGAATACCGCCTACCAATATAGTCTCTTTTTTGAAGAACCAATTATAATAGGAAAATAATTCATAAAATTCTACTAAGTGAATTTAGAGTCCTATTATTAACTTTTACATGATAATTTCTTCTACCACTACTTGTTGTTGTAACCCAGAATTGATTATCCTCTTCAAATTTTGCCTCGTAAAGCATCGCTAGAATAGTACGACAAACATTTCGAGTAGTTAATTTTTCATTTTTAACTCTTTTTTCAATTTCTTCTTGTAAAATTCTAGGATTGATAGTGTAAGTAACTTCAGTTACACCCGAATTCTTATAATGAAAACCCATTTCTTGAAGAAGATATTGAACTATGTCATAATAAGGTGGTTTTCTCTGTCTTACTAATTCAACATAATTAGCAATTGGACCTGAAAAATCTACAGGCATCCTAGTTTCATTCCCGCTCATTCTTATCTATAATTTAATCTTAATAGAAAACTTTAAAAGCATATCTATTATCAATTATTCGACTAATGTCCCTTTATGAGTTCCTTCCACGGCTTTTACAATTTCTTCTGGATTAGTACCATCTATGAAAACTAATTTTATTCTTCTTTTATTGACAAGTTTAGTGGCTTTCAAATCGAACAATCTATATTCTCCTGGTGTTTGTGGATTTTGTTCAATGATTTTCAAGAATTCATCATGAGTTAACCTACTATATTTCTTAGCATTCGGATCTTTATCAGGGTCTGCAGAATAAACTCCATTTATATCACTTGCTTTTATTAGCAA
>Ga0315274_10009981_pt1 | contig 13681 bp, 11 predicted proteins | sample YL17G02_20_MG_FD_203700 | JGI IMG/M metagenome (GOLD analysis project Ga0315274, IMG submission 203700) | Sediment microbial communities from Yellowstone Lake, YNP, Wyoming, USA - YL17G02_20 | ecosystem: Environmental > Aquatic > Freshwater > Lake > Sediment | place: USA: Wyoming | collected...
AGAAGGGCGTGGTGAAGATCACCAAGATCGTGGAGGACAACGAGGTGCTCCTGGCCATGCTGAAGTTGGGGGACATCTTCGGGGAGATGGCGCTGCTAGAAAACAAGCCCCGCTCGGCCTCGGCCATCGCGAACGAGGACTGCTCGCTGATGGCGGTGAACAAGGCGAACTTCGAACGCATGGTGCAGACCCAGCCCCAGCTGATCACCCGGCTCACCATCCTTCTCGCCGAGCGCCTGTGGTTCATCTACAAGCAGCTCGCCAACACGCTGCTCCAGGATCCCCTGGGCAGGCTCTACGACGCCCTGCTCCTGCAGCTGGAGAAGAACCGGGTGCCCATCGTGGCGGGCGGGAAGTACACCTTCCAGCTCGGACCCAAGGAGCTGCTCAACATGGTGGGACTGTCGAGCGAGAAGGGCAACCCGATCATCCGAAAGCTCTTCGAGAACAAAAAGATGCTTCTCGCGGACAACAAGATCTCGACAGCCGACGTCGAGGAGATCCAGAAACAGTCCGAGTACTATAAAAAGATGGAGAAGATCGACCGCGCCCGCCGAAAGGCCGCGGCACAGCACTGAACAAGCCCCCGAAGCGAGGCGCTCCCGCACGGTACCCTGCTAGTACGTTCCTGAAACCTGAAGGTCCTCGAAGGTCACCGTGTACCCCGTAATGCCGCCCACCGCCTCTTCGTGGATCGTGAGCAGGTACGGGAGATCCCTGTCACGCCGGGGCTTTCCCTCGGGGTTCACCTGGTTGACCTCCTCCAGCCCCTTGGTGAAGGTGATGTGCCTGTTGTCAAGGTTGCCGAAGTAGTAGGCCTTCGCCTCGACATCCGCGCCCGCGCTGTTCTGCACGCTCGACTTCTGGCCGCCCAGGACGGGATCCACGGGAATCCACCCCACGGTCTCGATATAGAACTCGTCCCAGAAATGCCGCTGGGTCGGTTGGCCCGCGTCTCCCGCAAGGTAGCCGGCAACCATGCGGGCCGGAACGCCCGCGGCGCGGAGCAGAGCGCAATAGAGCGCCGAGCAGGTGTGTGCATCGCCCCGCTTCTGACGCAGGGCAGCCACCGGATCGTTGTCCTTGCTCGCCGCCGAATACACGAGCTGGCCGATCAGCCACTCGTAGAGGCGCTGCGCCTTGTACCAGGGGTTCTTCTCCTGCCCGACCGCGGTCGAGGATGCTTTCACGATTTCCGGGCTTGTCGAGGGAACCAGCGGATCCTTCGCCGTGAACTTCCGGTAGAGCGCGGTCGTCGTGTCGTAGGCGGGCGGCGCCCTGGCGGGGCTCATCTGGGTCTCCACCGCGTAGCGGTCGAACATCCAGCTCAGGAAGATCCTGCTCCGCGAACCCTTGGAGAGGTTGGTGAACGAGTACAGCGCGGGCCCGCTGTTGACCAGGTCCGGCACGGGCTCCTGCGAGACGAGCTGGATCTTCCTCTGCTCGGGGGTCTGGATGACGCGGGGCATCCAGAGGTAGAGGGTGTTGTCTCCCCCCGCCGCCGTGACGGCGACATTGAGCGCGTACTGGGCCGAATACTTGCGGGGCGAGCCGTAGAACTTTGTCCCGGCGCCGGCGAGCAGCTCGAAGTACACGGAGTTGCTCCTGCCCTTGTCGGAGGTGACGAGCACATTGCCCGAGGCGGCGCCGTCGGGCACGCGCAGCCTGATCTCCCGGTCGGACCACGAGAGGTAGTCGAGATTGTAGTCGCGGGCGGGGAGCAGGTCCGCTAGGTCGAACCCTCCGTCCGCCGCGCCGCCCCCGGTCCACGTGAAGTACACCTCCGAGCTCCCCTTCTCGAGCCCGAAGTTCATCCCCGAGACGGTGATGAGTTCGCCGACCTTCCCCGCGAGGGTCGGCGTCGAGACGTACGGCTCGCCCGGTCTCGCGGGGCCGGATGCGAGAAGGGGGATCTGGTCACGGTTGATGAACAGCAGGCCCCGGCTCCTGCCGTTGCGCGTGATGACGTACACGATCCCCGAGCCCGCCTCTTCGGGAATCGTGACGCTGATGCGGGTATCCGTCCACTCCCCATATTCCGAGGAGGTGGGCGAGATGCCGGATATCCTCACCTCGCCCGTGTTGCGCGCGGCGCCGAAGCCGCGGCCGGTGATGATCATCACGTCGCGGGGCTTTCCGCTGGAGGGCGTGATCGAGTCGACCTGCGGGGGGCGGCCCGCGAGCCGGGAGCTGACCAGGACGAAGACGACGAGGGCAATGACGACGACGGTGGGGATGAAGCTCTTGGCTTTCAGGATCCGCTGGTGGGGTCTCGGCTGCGCCTTGCCGCCCTTTGCGCCGACCTGGCCGGCTTCCTCTTCCCCCCCGCGCTGCCCCGTCTCGGATGCGGCGGGAGACTGCTCCTGAGCACTCTCTTCAATTCTCGGGCTGGTCACCGCGGTCCCTACGGGCTTTCCTTGTAGGGAACGATCTTGATCTCGAGCTCGATGTTGAAGAAATCCTTGCTCCGCGGCTCCTCGCTCGACACCCCCAGGGGGAAAAACAGCACCTTCTCCCCGAAGGTGACAGGGATGCTGTAGAACGTGCTCGAGTACTTCACCTCTTTGTCCGTGGGCTCGGAGAGCCACACCTGGCCCTGCGCGAGGAGGAGGATCTCGCCGGATTCCTGGATGTAGGGCGTGACCACGAGGTAGATGCGCACGTTGTCCCCGTCCAGCCTGACCTTGATGGGCCTGCCGGGGAGGGTGAGTTTTTCGGTCTCGGCGTTCCAGATCGCCTGGTCGTCCAGCGCGTCCGGGGGAAGCACCCGGGCGGAGATGGTGATCGTCAGGGCCTTTGACAAAAGGGACTGGAGCGCTTCATTCGGATCGATCTCCCTGTCCTGCGAATGCGCCTGCAGGACGGCGAGACCGAGGAGGATCGGGACGACGACCTTCTTCCTCGCCGCTCTCATTTCTTCTTCCTCAAAAACTCGGCTTCCGTCCCCATGAGCTGCTGGCCGGAAGTGAGCAGGCGGACGTTTTTCGGGAGAGTAATGATGTCCTCATGGGTCATGTCCTCACCGCCGAGGGACTTCAGGAGGCTCTCCAGGTTGGATATCGGGGCCGCGATCTGGATCTCCGTACCGCCCGCGGGTGCCAGGGTGATCTTCACCAAGCCCACGTTCGAGCGCAGGAGCGTGAACGCGAGAGACACCCCGAGGAACAGCAGGAGCGCGGCGACGAGCGCGGCCACGGGCACGGGCACCGGCAGGCGCCGCTTCCACAGCGGGAACCTGCCCAACACACCTGCGGCGCGCGATCCCAGGTTGAGCCGGACCCTGTCCATGGCCTCCGTCCACTCCGGTGCCTCGTCGGACTGCAGGACTCGATGCGTCTCCTCCAGGCGCCGGAAGACCGCGCGGCAGAGGTCGCAGGATGCGAGGTGCTCCGCGATCGCCTTGTTCCACGGGGCATCGATCTCCCCGTCGAGGTAGGCTGAGAGGATTCCATTGTCAGGACACATGCTCGTCACCTTCGGCCAGAGCCTTTCCAATGCGTTCCCGCGCGCGGAAGACACGTACTTTCACGTTGTTCTCGCTGATTCCGAGGATCGACCCTATCTCGCGGTAGCTCAGACCGCCGTACTCGCGGAAAACGAGCGGCGCCCTGAGGCTGTACGGCAGCGCATCGAGAGCCTCCTGCACGCTCGAGCGGGTTTCGTCCCGCAGGAGCTTCTTTTCGCTGGATTCCGAGACACCGACTGACAGGTGCGTAAGTTTCGTGTACGCGGCTTTCTCCCGCTTCCGTTTTTTCTCGTAATTGAGCGACAGATTCTTCACCACGCGTATGAGCCAATACTTCGATTGTTCAAGATCAGGAAGGAAACTCGCGCGCTCCATGAGCTTGATGAATGCTTCATGGCAAAGGTCCTCTGCGATCTCCCTGTCGCCCGTTACGCGCAGGGCTATCCTGTAGATAAGGGGGAAAAGGGACTCATACACCTCATCGAACGATGGCGGGCGCCCATAATCGATGCCACTCATTACTAACAACTATTGCCATGAGAGGTTACACTCTTTTCCGTTCTTTGGCCAGCGGCAAAGCGTATCTTTGTTCCGTTCGGCCCGTCCTGCAGCTCTAAGCCTCTTGCGAGCAGGAGCGCCCTGATCTCGTCCGATCTCCTGTAATCCCGCGCTTTCCGCGCCTTCTCCCGCTCCTCCACCAGCGCGCGCATCTCCGCGTCCAGCTCCACCTCGCGCGCGCGTGCGCCCGCGATGCCGAGGTCCAGTATCCTGTCCATCCGGAAGGCGGCCCCGAGCCGCTGGCCAGGGGCGAGAGACGAATCGCGCAGGAGCGTCCAGAGATCCGCGAGGCAACGCGGCATGTTGAGGTCCTCCGCGGCGTGGGATTCGAAGGCGGCGACGCATTCCCCGGCCTTGCCGCGGGGTTCCTCGGGACCGGCAGGCGCCTCTGCCTTGAGCTGGATGATCCTGTCGCACAATCCCCGACGTCCCGTCCGGGCCGCATCGAGGGCGTCCCAGGTGAAGGCGAGCTGCGTGCGGTAGTGGGCGCCGAGACAGAAATAGCGGAAATCCATCGGGTCGAACCCTTTCTCGAGCAGCGTGGAAAGGGTGACGAAGTTGAGGGCTGATTTAGCCATCTTGTCCTGGCCCATGAGGAGCCACTCGCCGTGCAGCCAGTAGGTGACCCATTTCTTCCCGGTCGCTGCCTCGGACTGCGCGATCTCGTTGGTGTGGTGCACGGGCACGTGGTCGACGCCGCCGCAGTGAATGTCGAAGCGCTCGCCGAGGTATTTCATGGACATGGCGCTGCACTCGATGTGCCACCCGGGGTATCCCCTGCCCCACGGGGAATCCCACATCATCACCTGGTGCTCGAACTTCCCCCGGGTGAACCACAGCGCGAAGTCCGCGGGGTTTTTCTTCCCCTCGTCCACCGCGACGCGCGCCCCGGCCCTGAGCTCCTGATGGTCGAGAAGAGCGAGCTTCCCGTAGCCGGGGAACTTCCCGATGTCGAAGAAGACATTGCCGCCCGCCACGTACGTGCACCCGTTCGCCTCGATCCTGGCGATCAGATCGATCATGTCCTGGATGTGGTCGGTGGCCTTGCAGACAACGGCGGGCATCGCGCAGCGGATGAGAGCGAAATCGCGGAAGAACGCGCGCGTGTAGAAGTCGGCGATCTCCCAGACCGTCTTCCCCTTCTCGCGGGCGCCCTTGAGCATCTTGTCCTCGCCCTCGTCGGTGTCCCCCGTGAGGTGCCCGACGTCCGTCACGTTCATCACGTGGCGCACGTCGTACCCGAAGTACTCGAGGGTCTTGCGGAGAGTGTCTTCGAAGATGTACGTGCGGAGGTTTCCGACGTGGGCGTAGTCGTAGACGGTGAGCCCGCAGGCGTACAGGCCGACCTTCCCCGCCTCCAGGGGAACGAACCTCTGCAGCTCCCTGCCCAGCGTGTTGAAGAATTTCAGATCCACGAATCTCCCCTGTCCGACGCCCCGTGTAGACCTTCTCCCGCACGACCGCTACTATTTCGGCCGTGGGAACAGTACGGGAATTGGCGGGGAAGATCAAGATCGATGGCGAACTGCGGCTCGACGAGCCCATGCGCGCGCACTCGAGCTTCCGCCTCGGCGGCCCCGCGGACCTGTACGCCGCTCCCGCCCATGCCGGAGACCTCGAGCGCCTTCTCCGCGCGCTCTCCCGGGAACGGGTCCCGTTCTTCCTCCTCGGGGGAGGGACGAACATCCTCGTTTCCGACAGGGGCATCCGCGGCGCCGTCGTCGATCTCGGAAGGATTTCGGGGATCGAGGGGCACAACGGGCTCGTCACCGCCTTCTGCGGCGCGCCGGTCTCCTCCGTCTCGGAGTTCGCCCGTTCCCGCGGCTTCGCGGGAATGGAGTTCGCATACTCGCTCCCCGGCAGCGTCGGGGGAGCGGTATGGATGAACGCGCGCTGTTACGACCGCGAGGTGAGCGACGTGTTGGAGTTCGTCGAGTCCCTGATCCCCGCTGCCGGCGGATCCACTCCCCGCAGGCGCGGCGTCGACCGCGAGGAGTGGGGATACAAGCGTTCGCCTTTCCAGGGCAATCGCGAGTGCATCCTGCGAGCCGGTTTCCGGCTGGAACCGGGCGACCCCGCGGTGATCGAAGCGGCGATGCGCGCGCACCGGCAGGACAGGGAGCGCAAGGGGCATTTCCTGTTCCCCTGCGCGGGAAGCGTGTTCAAGAACAACAGGGATTTCGGAGCGCCCACGGGCGCGCTCATCGATTCCCTCGGCCTGAAAGGGCGGAGCGCGGGGGGCGCCCGGATCGCCCCTTTCCACGGAAACATCATCGTCAATACGGGGGACGCGAAGGCCGCCGACGTGCTCGCCCTCATCGAGCTGGCGGAAGAAGAGGTGGAAAAGCGGTTGGGCCTCCGCCTGGAAAGGGAGGTCCAGCTGGTGGGTGAGTGGGAGCGGCCGGGATGATCCTGGTCGTCGGGCAGAACGTGGCGTGGCAGAAGGTGTGCACGCTCCCTCGGCTCGTGGTCGGCGGCGTGAGCCGCATCGAGGAGGTCCGCGCGTTTCCCAGCAGCAAGGGACCGAATGTCGCCCGCACCCTGGCGGCATTCGGAACAAAGGCCCTTGTCCTGGGATACGCGGGAGGGGACACGGGGAGACTCTTTGTGGAAAGCTTCACCCGCGAAGGCCTCGCAGGCGATTTCACGCGGATCCGGGCGGAAACCAGGACCTGCACGACCTTCGTCGACCGCGAGGGGACCTGCAGCGAGGTCATAGAGCCGCCACCGGAGATCGACGGCGAAGAACGCGAGGCTTTCCGGCGCAGCTTCGGGGCGCATATCGGCGGCGCCCGGGTGCTCGTCATCTCGGGAACCGTCGTCAGGGGCGAGTCGGAGGATTGCTACCGGTCTTTCGCACGCGAAGCCCGGTCTCGAGGGGCCGTCGTGCTGGTGGACTCCTCGGGCCGCGAGGCCAGGCATGCGCTGGCCGAGAAGCCGGAGGTGTGGAAGGTCAACCGTCACGAGCTCGCCGAAATCGTGGGCCACCCCGTGGACGACATGCCGGAGCGCATCCGGGCCTACCGCACCCTCGCGACGCGATTCGGCGTGCGATGGGTCATGGCCTCGCACGGCGCCGAGGGGATGGAATGTTTCAACGGCAGCGTATTGCGGCACGCCGTACCCCCGAGGGTGCGCGTCGTCAACTCCATCGGGAGCGGAGATGCGGCCACCGCGGGAGTCGCGTGGGTCCTCGACGCCCGAGGAGACGGCTGTCCGGCTGGGGACCTGCTCGATTCCGACGACTGCGCGAGGGAGGCGCTGGTGACAGCGACGGCGATGGGAACAGCCAACTGCCTCAATGCCGTCAACGGGAAGGTCCTCCGGGAGGATTTCACGCGCATCAGGGACCAGGTGCGAGTAAGGGAAATCCCGCTCGCGTGAATTGTTCCCGCGCCGACCAGGAAACCTCGAGTCGGAGGCGATCCCCAGGATCCTCGCCGGGCGAAAAACCCCCGATTCCCGCCTTGAGGGAGATCGCGGAATCCCTTCCCCTTCGCTTCAGCGAAGCCGTGGCCGTGAGCGCCGGAGCGCCGGAAGAAGGGACCGATATCCCCACGTCGAAGGAAACCCGAGTCTCGGAGCGCGCCGCGGAAAAGGCGGCTGCAAAGTCGACCTCCAGCCTGCCCGGAAGCTCCAGGCTGGCGCGGCTTTCCAGCTCGAACCGTCCCCACCTGCCCTTCGCCGTCACCCCGCAGAGCGCCCAGTCCGTCCTGGTCCCGCGGGGATCGCGGGTTACGCTCTTCGCCGCTTCGATCCCTGCGGACGCAAATCCGCCGCTCTCCCGCGCGAGCACCCGCTCGAATCCGATCTCGACTTTCTCGACCGTGCCTATGAAAAGAGAAGGCGCGAAACCCGGCTGCCGCAAGAAGAGGGAGCAGCGTAGGCTCGCCGAACCGACGGGAAACGCGAAAGCGAAGGCTCCCGCGGCTTCCAGGCAATTCGCGGAGCTGGACCCCGAGGGGGAACGGTAGGCGCGATCCACGCGGCCGAAGAGAAGCGACGCTCGTGCCCCCGGGGCCTCCGCCGACAATTGCAGATGGAGAAAGCTCGCGGGCGCAACGTTCTCTCCTGCCGATGCCCCTATCGTCGCCGAAAGGACGCCGGGGGGGATCTCCCCGAGGAGCCGTGTGGCAGCGACGAACAGCATCCCCCCGGGGTACGGGAGTGATGTCGCGTACCACCCCTCCCCAGTGCACTCGGGCTGAGGCCTCGACACGGAGAGAAACCCTTCGCCGCGAAGGCCTGTCCCAGGAACGACGCTCGCAAAGAACCCGACCTGCCCGATCCCCTCGGTGGACTCGCGCCAGAACAGGCCGAGGCTCTCGTCTGCCGGCATGAAGAGGAAACCGATTCCCCCGCAGGGGATGGACATGTCCAGGAGAAGGCGTGTGGGTTCGACGAACACGTCGCTCCCCGCCGAATATCCCAGGGGGTTTGCCGCTTCCCTCAGAAGCCCTGAGGGAGCGAGAGGGCCAAGCCGGAGCCAGGGGAAGGCGGCACCCACGGCCGGCGCTCCGTCCGCGGGGACGAGGAGCTGTATTCTGGAGTCGCCGCCGGATATCTCACACCGCAGGGAAAGGGTTCCCGGCCACTCATAAGTCGATTCGATCCCTCCGACCAGCGGGAGTGCGGGAATCCGAATCGCGGCGGCGAGCGCAAAGGCGCGGGCGAGAGCTGCGCGCTGCACGCAATGGAGATACCCCTCCGGGCTTCGCCGCGCTTGTCCCGTCGGCTTGACCTCGCCGGCGTTTCTTAGCATTTTTTACTTCGCTCACACATCCCCCCGGGCAGGCCACGAAAGGACATGCTCCCATGGATATCTTGACGCTCAACTGCGGAAGCTCGTCGGTGAAATATCAGCTCCACCGCTGGGACGAGAAGGACGTCCTGGCGCAGGGCATCGTCGAGCGCGTCGCGATCGGAGGATCGTCAATCACCCACTACTCGAAGAAGAGCGGCAAAAAGATCCGTCGAGAGCACGACTGTCCGAATCACAAGGTCGCCCTGGAGCTGATTGTCGAGGCCCTCCTCGATCCCGAGGCCGGCGCGATAGGCTCCCTGCGCGAGATCAAGGCCGTGGGGCACCGCGTCGTTCATGGCGGGGACAAGTTCGCGAAATCCGTGATCATCGACGATCCCACGCTGGAGACCTTCCGCCTGCTGTCCGACATCGCGCCTCTCCACAACCCCCCGAACGTCACCGGCATCGAGGCGGCCCGCGAGGTCCTCCCCGCGGTCCCCCACTGCGCCGTCATGGACACCGCGTGGCACCAGACCATGCCCGCGACCTCCTTCCTCTACGCGCTCCCTTGGCATTGGTACGAAGACTACCGGGTAAGGCGCTACGGCTTCCACGGCACCTCCTTCCTCTACGTGGCGAAAAGGGCCTCAGTCCTGTTGGGGAAGGACCCCTTCCAGACCAACCTCATCTGTTTCCACATCGGCAACGGCTCCAGCGCGAATGCCGTGAAGAACGGGGTGTCCGTGGATACGTCGATGGGTTTCACGCCCCTGGAGGGACTGGTGATGGGCACGAGGGCAGGCGACCACGATGCGGCGATCAGCTACTACATCATGCGCAAGGAAGGCCTGCGGCCCGAGGCCCTGGAGAGCCTCCTGAACAGGAAGAGCGGCGTGCTGGGGATCACGGAGAAGTTCACCGACAGGCGCGACATAGAGGCCGGTGCCTGCGCGGGCGACGAGCGCTGCCGGCTCGCGATGGACATCGAGGGCTACCGCCTGAAGAAATACCTCGGCGCCTACCACGCCGCGGTCGGCAGGGTCGACGCCATCGTGTTCACCGCGGGCGTGGGCGAGCGCGGGCCACTCACGCGCCAGAAGTGCCTCGAGGGGCTGGAGGACATGGGGATCGTCATGGACCCCCGGAAGAACGAGCTTTCGACCACGCGCAACGCGGAGACAGAGATCACGGGCAAGGGATCCCGAATCCGGATATTCGTCATCCCCACTGACGAGGAGCTCGTCATGACCGAGGACACCTATGCCCTGATCGAGAAGACGTACGATATCCACACAAAATTCACCTACTCCTTCCAGGACCGGGGATACCGCAACAAGGCGCGCGAGGAAATGCTGAAAGCGGAGCTCGCCGAGAACAAGGAGCTGGGCGGGATCATCGCGCGCCCCGGATAGCGCGCGGACTGCGCCCGCGTTGACTTTTCAGCACCGGCTCCCTATCCTGGCGCCAAGACAAGGAGGAACGGCGATGGCCAGCCTGCAGACGCGTTTCATGGGGCTCACGCTTGAAAACCCCATCATCGCGGGGGCGAGCGACCTCACGGCAAATGTCGACAGCATCAAGCGGATCGAGGAGGCGGGGGCGGGAGCGCTCGTTCTGAAGAGCCTCTTCGAGGAGCAGATACAACTCGAGCGCCTGCGGCTCGAGGAGGACTTGAGCACGGGCGAGGGGATCTACGCGGAGATGATCAGCATCTTTCCGAAGATGCAGCACGCCGGCCCCAAGGAGCACCTCATGTGGGTGAGGAAGGCGAAGGAGGCGGTCCGGATCCCCGTGATCGCGAGCCTCAACGCCGTGAGCCTCGCGACATGGGTCGAGTACGCGAAGCTTCTCGCGGAGCAGGGCGTGGACGGCCTGGAGCTGAACTTCTTCGCGACCCCTCGGGACTTCGACCTGGGTGCCGCGCGCGTGGAGGAGGAGCAGCTGGAGGCGGTGCGCGAGGTCAGGCGCGCGGTGAAAATCCCCCTCGCGGTCAAGCTGAGCCTCTTTTACTCCAACCCCCTGAACTTCATCGCCCGGCTGGACCGCGAGGGCGTGAACGGGCTGGTCCTCTTCAACAGGTTCTTCCAGCCCGACATCAACGTCGAATCAGAGTCCATGACCCTGCCCTTCAACTTCTCCGCTCCCGTGGACAGCAGGCTCCCGCTGCGCTTCGCGGGCCTCCTGTTCGGGCGCCTGAAGGCCGATGTGTGCGCGAGCACGGGCATCATGAGCGGCGCCGACGTGGCGAAGATGCTGCTCGCGGGAGCCCCGGCGGTCCAGGTCGTCACGGGCCTCTACAGGAACGGGGTGAAGTCTCTCAAGACGATGCGCGAGGAGCTCCTCCGCTGGATGGAGAAGAAATCCTACGCGTCGATCGAGGACTTCCGCGGGAAGCTCTCGGCGAAGAACGCGAAGGACCCGTGGGCGTACACGCGCGCCCAATACGCGAAGATGCTCCTGAATCCGAAGGAGTTCATGGAACCCGCCAGGCCCGTCTGACGGCCGGGGAGAGGGAAGAGCCATGGAGGTGCTTTCCTGGAGGGACGGGTGGGACGGGGTTCGGGAGAGGCTCGGCGCGTGGTGGAACCGCGAGGGACTCGCGCTGTGCATCACGGCGCCGAGGGAGACCCCCCTCGAGGAGACCGCCGAGCCCCCGGAGCCGGCCGACCTCGCGCGCCGCTGGCTCGACCCGGAGTACCGCGTTCGCCGGGCCGAGTGGGAGATGTCGCGCACCTACTACGGCGGCGAGGCGTTCCCGAGCTTCGATCCGCAGGTGGGCCCCGGTAACCTTGCCGCGTTCATGGGGTCGGAACCCGAGTACGCGGCCGAAACCGTGTGGTTCAATCCCTGCATCGACGACCCCCGCACGCACCCCCCCCTCCGGTTCGACGATCGCAGCCCCCACTTCATCGCCCAGATGCGGATCGTGGAGCAGGCGCGGGAGTCGAGCCGCGGCCGCTACACGGTCGGGCTCCCCGACCTCATCGAGAACGTCGACATTCTCGTGTCGCTCCGCGGGATGGAAAACGTCCTGACTGACATGATCGACAGGCCGGGGTTCGTGGAGGAGCGCGTCCGCGAGATCAACCGAGCGTGGATGGAGGCCTACGAGCGCATCCGGGCCCGCATCCAGGACCCCTGGGGGGGAACGACCTGGTCGTGCTTCCGCATCTGGGGCAAGGGAAGGACCGCGAAGGTCCAGTGCGACGCCTCGGCCGGTTTCTCCCCCGGCATGTTCCGCCGCTTCGTCGTCCCATGCCTCGCGGAGCAGTGCGGATGGCTGGACCATTCGCTGTACCACATCGACGGCGTGCAGGCGCTCGTCCACCTGGACGAGCTGTGCGCGATCGGGGAGCTGGACGCGATCCAGTGGGCACCCGGCGCAGGCCGCCCCGCCGGAGGCGACCCGGCGTGGCACTGGCTGTACAGGCGCATCGTCGCCGCGGGCAAGAGCGTGATGGTCACGGATGTGGAGCCCCGGCAGGTCGTTCCCCTCCTCGAGTCGGTGGGGCCGAGGGGTCTTTTCCTCACGGTGAAGGCGCAGAGCGAGGCCCAGGCGCGGGAGCTCGAACGGACAGTCGCGCGCTACCGGTAGCCGCGCCGTGCAAGGAAGGGATCCCACCGTCGCACTCGTCCAGCTTCCGGTTCCGGATGCGGATCCGAGCGCGGCGCGCGCGAACGTCCCGCTCGCTGCCGGGAGCCTGATGGCATACGGGGTCTCGCGCGGAGGGATGGATCCCCGACGGATCCATGTCATCCCGCGAGAGCTCGCGGACCACGGAGGCGACGGCGCTGTCCTCGCGTGGGTCGAGGCGCGGGATCCGGATCTCGTCGGGTTCACCTGCAGCATGTGGAACCTCAGAAGGAACGCATGGCTTGCGGGGAAAATCCGGACGGCGCTGCCCCGGACCCGGACGCTCGCCGGGGGGCCGGAGATCGCTCCCGGTCAGCCGGTCTTGAGCGACCCGGTGTTCGACGCCCTCGTTCTCGGGGAAGGCGAGCGGGCTTTTCTCGAGGTGCTGCGGGACCTTCGCGGATCGCGAAGGCTTCGCAGGCTGTACCGAGAGGGTCCTCTCCTTGCCCTGGACGACGTTCCCAACCCGTACCTCGCCGGAACCATTGAGCGCCTTCCCCATGATCCCCTCTACCTCGAGACGGTGCGGGGATGCGCGCACCGCTGCTCGTACTGCTTCTATGGCAAATCCTACCCCGGGCTCCGGTTCTTCCCGCGCCGCGTCGTGCGGGAGATATTCCCCTGGGCGCGCGCGCACGGGGTCCCCGAGATCTACGTCATGGATCCCTCCTTCACCGGCGCGCCGCGATGGGAGGAGCGCCTTCGCCTCATGGCGTCGCTCAACGAGTCCCGGATACCCCTGCACACTGAGATACGGCTGGAGGCTGTCACGGACGACCGGCGCGCCGACCTCTTCGCGGAGGCGGGATTCCGCTCGGTCGAGGCGGGCCTCCAATCGACCAATGCGCGGGCCTTGAAGGCGGTGAACCGCTCGTGGCGGCGCGAGGCCTTCCTTCGCGGCGCGCGCCTGCTGCGGGAGCGCGGGATCGTCGTCAAGACGGGCATCATCCTGGGGCTGCCCGAGGACGGAACCGCCGATTTCGCCGCCACGCTCGACTTTCTCGCGGAGAGCGGGCTTTCCCGCGACGCGGAGATCTATCCCCTGTCCGTGCTCCCCGGGACCGTCTTGAGGAAGGAAGCGGCGGCGCGGGGGATCAGGTTCCTGTCCTGGCCGCCGTACTGGGTGCTCTCGACTCCGAACCTGTCGGAGAGCGACATGCGCGCCTCGATCCGGGAGGCCGAGGGAAGGTTCGGGATCGACTTCTTCCCCCCCGTGCCGCCGCATTTCCGCGACGAGTGCGGGGGATTCGCCGGCTTCATCGATCTCCGGCGCCAGGCC
>Ga0315274_10009984_pt1 | contig 13681 bp, 14 predicted proteins | sample YL17G02_20_MG_FD_203700 | JGI IMG/M metagenome (GOLD analysis project Ga0315274, IMG submission 203700) | Sediment microbial communities from Yellowstone Lake, YNP, Wyoming, USA - YL17G02_20 | ecosystem: Environmental > Aquatic > Freshwater > Lake > Sediment | place: USA: Wyoming | collected...
TGAGGGCACCTTCCAGTTCCTCCACAGTAATGGCGAAACTCTTGAGCATACCCAAGATATCGGTGAACCATAGCCTGATGAACTTAACATCGTGTTCCTTTGCCATTTTGAGGACATATTCTTTGCTTTCTTCTTGACTTCTTTTAGCCTTGGTAGTCATTTTACCTCTTACCTCCTTGATTTTTATATTATACTCGATTTTTATTATATATTATATTGCATTTTCACCATCTTCACCGGTCCTGACGCGCACTGCATCCTCGACTGGGAGGACGAAAATCTTGCCATCTCCCTTCTCGCCGGTCCTAGCGGCTACAGCGAGGGCGTTTAGTGTTTTGGGCACATCCTCGTCAAGCACTACAAGCTCAACCTTAAGCTTGGGCAACAGATCCACTTTATATTCGCCGACACGCCATTGTAAGGTGAGACCTCCTTCCCTGCCGTGACCGCTGACCTCAGTTACGGTCATGCCGTAGTAACCGCTATTTTGAAGAGCTGCCTTCACGGCGTCCAGTTTTTCCTCTCTGATGATAGCTTCTATCTTCTTCACCGCAGCATTCCTCCGTAAGCCCTTTCGCCATGTTGTGATATATCCAACCCGACCGCTTCTTCCTCTCTACTAACCCTCAACCCAATAACTTTATCTACCAGCTTACCCAAACCAAAAGTGACCAGGAAAGACCAACCCCATACCGCACCCACTCCGGCAAGCTGCTTAAGAAATTGCATACCGTTGCCCATAATCGCCCCGTCAGCGCCGGCGGCATTGACGGCAACACTGGCGAAGATTCCGGTTGCTAGAACACCCCAGGTACCTCCCAGACCATGACATGCCCATACGTCCAGAGACTCATCTATGCCACTTTTTGGCCTTAGGGCCATTCCATAATAAGATATAACCGCAGCCACAACACCTATCGGTATTCCAGCGAGCGGTGGCACGAAACCCGCTGCCGGAGTGATGGCAGCTAGGCCGACCACTGCCCCGGTAGCGACGCCGAGAAGCGTGGGGCGTCGGTAAATCCAGCTAAGAATCATCCAGGTTGCTCCTGCCGCAGCGCCGGAGGTATTAGTGGCGACGAAAGCGCTCGATGCCAGTCCTCCGGAGGTTAGGGCGCTTCCAGCGTTAAAACCAAACCAGCCAAACCAGAGCAAACCTGCGCCAAGCGCTACCATGGGGATATTGTGAGGTTCCATAGGGTTCTTTTCCATAAAGCCCTTTCGTGGACCCAGTAACTTAGCCAGAGCTAGAGCTGATACGCCAGCACTGATGTGGACTACGGTGCCGCCAGCAAAGTCCATCACACCCAGTTTAGCCAGCCAGCCGCCGCTACCCCATACCCAGTGTGCTACAGGGACGTATATGACGGTGAACCACAGGACGGAAAAGACAAGGAGAGCGCTGAATTTCATTCGCTCAACAACTGCGCCGGTAATCAAGGCTACGGTTATTATAGCAAACATGGCTTGAAATATCATGAAAGCGAGATGAGGCACGGTTGTGGCGTAAACCGAGGACGGCTCCTGTCCTACCCCTCTCAAGCCGATGAAGTCAAGCCCACCGATAAAGCCGGCTATGTCGGTGCCGAAGCTAAAACTATAGCCGTATAATATCCAGAGTATGCCGATGACAGCCAGCATGGCGAAGCTCATCATAATGGTGGAGAGAACGTTCTTCCTCCTCACCATGCCGCCGTAGAATAGAGCCAAGCCCGGTATCATTAACATGACCAGCGCCGAGGAGACCAAGAGCCATGCGGTATCTGCAGAACTGAAAGACATCTTAAACTCCTAACTTATCTATATGTCTTCAGTTTAAAGGGAAATTGTTACAGATAGATTACAGGGGAATTAAATTTGTGTTACAAAGGGGGGGTGAGTAGTTATCTATAGTAGGGTTTGGTAAGTGCCCTATAATGGAGATGGTGTCCAAATGGATAACTTGTTATAATGCAGCCATGTGTAAATTAAACGAAGAACAACAAAAGAGAAAAAATAAGTACATTCAGGACTTAAGAACGCGGAAGACTATCTTGACGCCGATATGCGGACTCATCTTGCTATTCTTCCTTGAGTTTATGCCATTTGTGCTATTGTTAAGGTGTGCCACGGAAAAGTGGCCGGATAAAAAATACAGTATCGTGGAGATCTATGTAGCAGTGTTTTTGGCCCTAGAAATTGCGCTTTTTTTTTCTTGGCAAAAACATTCTCGATTCCCATAGAATTGGCAGTGGCACTCCCAATAACAATTCCTCTCGGATTACGAGTATTAGATATTGCACAGTCTTGGGTAAACGTATTCCTTGTAAAGCAAGATCCAAAAATACTCTATCCAGTCAGAGCACTAGTTCTGACAATAATAAATTACATCGAATTAATACTTAGTTTCTCAGTTTTAGGATTCATCTGGAATAACACTTTTAAACCGGAGCCGTTCCATAATCTAGGAGACAGCCTAGTATTTACACTAGGTACTATGACGACTATTGGGTCGAAATATGAACCATTTTCTACAGGGGCCTGGACAATCTATATTCTTGAAATTGCTTTTGGATTATTTTTCCTTATTGTAGTAATAGTGAGAGCGCTACATTTTTTTGAGCAAAGACGAAAATAGTATTGATTAGTTGATTGTCAAGAGCAACCGAAAGCCATAGGCTAGGCGTCTTTACTGAACCTGTAGCCTATGTTTCTAACTGTTTCAATAAAGACGTGACCGGTTGTGTCTTCAAGCTTGCTTCGGAGACGCCTAATGTGGACATCTACGGTCCTGTCACCGCCATAATAATCGTAGCCCCAGACCCGGTTAAGCAGGGCTTCACGGGTGAAAACACGACCGCGAGTGCTCGCCAGAAATTTGAGCAACTCATACTCTTTGAAGGTCAGCATGACGGATTTGCCGCTTAGGGATACTTCGCATCTGGACGGGTCTATTATCAGGTCGCCACATTTGATTACTTTATCACTGCAACTATTGTCGGTTTTGTGGAGAAGCCGCTTTGTCCGCAGCATGAGTTCTTTAAGGTCATAGGGCCTGGTAATAAAATCATCAATCAAATCCAGACTGCCATCTACATTGCTGATTGTTTCTCTGTTGACCAGTGCAATGATAGGGAGATTCTTTTCATGTTTTATCCTTCGGGATAGCTCCCCGATTTTCGATAGGTCACCGTTCGTTTCAACCAACACCAGGTCAGGCGCTTGTTCGGCGAGTGTCTCGATTACTCCATTTCTGCTGGATGTAATCGAGCAGGCGAAGCCATTCTGGCCAAGCTCTGAATGGAGCCTAGCAGCTTCTTTATTTTCTTCGCTGATTATGAGTATGCGAGACAAAGTTATACTCCTTACTTAATATGCATAGAGCCGACCATAGGGTCGAAGCCAGCGGGGATAGAGCTTGGTGAATTTATGATTTAATATCTTCTCGGCATCGCCATTGAAGTACGAGGCAAACTCGTTGACATACTTTTTCAGGGTTGAATAATCTGTCTCATCAAGTTCGGCTATGCCGACCTCTTTACCTAACTGGTAATCTTTGATGCTACCTCGCAGGTAAATCACGCCACCGTGCATTCCGGTAGCAATGAAATTGGCTTTATAGGCTTCCCCTTCTTTGAGAGTTAAACCGAGCAAGATTAGAATACCGCCTGCCATATATTCGCCAAGGAAATCCTGAGCGGTGCCACCGATGACCAATACTGGCTTCTTATCTTTGTACTCTTTCATGTGAATGCCCGCCCGGTAGCCGACGTCATCTCTGACGAAGATTTTGCCTCCTCGGGCGGATAGCCCGATGATGTCACCGGCATGCCCGTGAACGATTATTTCACCATTATTCATGGTGTTCCCGCAGCCATCCTGAGCATTGCCGCGGACGATAATTCTCGGTCCGTCCATGAGTGCTCCGAGGTCGTTGCCGGGCGTGCCGAAGATTTCAACCTCTACCGGCTTATTCAGGTCTGTGCCGATGTATCTTTGACCGTGAACATTGTGAAGCTCAATCTTCTGTACGCCCTCAGCGACCACCTCCCTTAGCTGAGCATTGAGCTGCTTATAGAAAACGCCGCTGGCATCTATTTTTACCGCTTGACTTGTAATCCTCTTTGCCATCTTAGCTTCCTGCCATCTTTACTCCAAGAATTTCTAACTCAGTATCGGAAAGTCCAACACCTCTCAGGTGCAGCCTATTACCGCGCAAACTCTCAATAGCATTAACCCCGAGTCCACCCAGAATATCTTTAAGCTCAAGGCTCCAGCCGCGAAGAAGATTAGCCAGCCGCCGTGCGCCAATGTCAGGATTAACTCTCTTGGTCAGGGTGAGGTCGGAGGTGCAGATACCCCAGGCGCATTTTCCGATATGACATTGCTGGCAGACGCGGCAGCCCAGGGCGACCAGAGCTGCAGTCCCGATATATACCGCATCAGCACCGAGGGCGATAGCTTTTGCTACATCACCACTATTTCTTATTCCACCTGAGATTACAACGGAGGCTTGGTTACGTATGCCCTCCTGTCTAAGGCGGGCATCCACTGAGGCTAGAGCCATCTCGATTGGTATGCCGACATTATCACGGATTATCTTGGGGGCAGCGCCGGTAGCTCCTCTCACTCCGTCAAGAGCGATAATATCGGCGCCAGCACGCACCATGCCGCTGGCGATTGCGGCTGAGTTGTGGACGGCGGCTATCTTTACCGATATCGGTTTGGTGTAGTTTGTTGCTTCTTTCAAAGCGTAAATAAGTTGAGATAAGTCTTCAATGGAGTAAATATCATGCTGAGGCGCCGGAGATAAGGCATCTGTCCCCTGAGGAATCATGCGGGTCATGGAGACTTCAGCAGTTACCTTTTCACCGGGAAGATGTCCACCGATGCCGGGCTTCGCCCCCTGACCAATCTTGATTTCCACTACACAGGCGGCATCAAGATACTCAGAATGGACGCCAAAGCGCCCCGATGCCACCTGAACAATGGTGTTTTTCCCATACTTATACAGACTGGCGTGAAGCCCTCCTTCACCTGTGTTCCATAGTGTGCCCATCTCGGTGGCTGCTCTCGCAAGCGACTCTTGCACGTTGAGGCTCACTGCGCCATAGGACATAGCGGCAAACATCACCGGCACATCCAGCCTGACCTGGGGAGCTAGCTCAGTTTTCAGACTAAGTGATTCTGGGTCAATTTCTACGCGGTCTGGTTTGCGTCCCAAATAGGTGGTAAGCTCCATGGGTTCACGTAATGGGTCAATAGAAGGGTTGGTTACTTGGCTGGCATTGAGAAGAAGATGGTCCCAATAAATGGGATAGCCTTTATCGCTACCCATCCCGGTAAGAATCATGCCACCGGTTTCTGCCTGCTTGATGATATCCTCGATAACATCAGGACGCCAGTTATAGTTATCCCGGAACTCCAGCGGGTTTTGTCTGACGGTTAGTGCCTGAGTGGGGCAGAAGACAACGCAGCGGTGGCAGCCGACGCAGTTTTCGTTATGGCTCCTCACCTCGTCATCTTCAGCATCATAGTAATGCGTGTCGAAGGTGCACTGGTTGACACACACCTTGCACTTTATGCACCGGTCGGGGTCTCGTTCTACAATAAATTTGGTCGGTAAATATAGCTTCATCGATATTTCCTCAAAAACGTATCGGTATTCCCTTTTTTGCCAGATACTCCTTTGTTTGACGAATGGAATACGTGGCATAATGGAAGATGCTGGCGGCAAGAACGGCATCGGCTTTTCCGGCAGCAAGGGCCTGGTAAAGGTCTTCTAAAGTGCCAGCGCCACCACTGGCGATAACCGGAACGCTCACTGTCTCAGAGATGGCACGGGTAAGCTCAATATCATAGCCTGCCCGGTGACCATCAGCATCCATGCTGGTCAGCAGAATTTCCCCTGCCCCGAGGTCCACCGCTCGTTTAGCCCAGGCGACAGCGTCAATTCCGGTAGGCTTTTGACCACTATAGATATAGACTTCCCAGCGTGGTTTCTGGCTGTTCTCTATCCGTTTGGCGTCTATGGCAACCACGATGCACTGGCTGCCGAATTTCTCAGCGCCATCTGTAATCAGCGCCGGCTTGAGCACGGCAGCAGTATTTATTGAGACCTTATCCGCCCCAGCCCTGAGCATCTTCCTTATATCGCTCGTATTGCGCAGTCCCCCGCCTACCGTAAGGGGCATGAAAACCTTCTCGGAGATGCGCTCAACAATATCTACCATGGTGTCACGACCTTCAGGTGTGGCAGTTATATCAAGGAATACCAGTTCGTCAGCGCCCTCTTTATAGTAGAAGCTTGCCAGTTCAACCGGGTCGCCAGCGTCTTTTAACTGGACAAAGCTGGTTCCCTTTACTACCCGGCCGCCTTTTACATCAAGGCAGGGGATAATCCGTTTAGTTAGCATTCATACCCTCTCCCCGGCGGCAACAACCTGCCGTGGTTTAATCGGCTCCTTCAACTTTCCTACAATAGGCTCTCCACCCGTCGGAATCCAGGCTCTATCCAGGTCAGGGCAGACTAGCCGGATGGCTGATTCTTCAGATGACAGGTAAAGCATATCGCCCTTTACACCGACGGTAAGCGGACGCAACCTGATGCGGTCGGTAAGACCTATCATCTCGCCCTGATGGGCAATAATTACAGTGAATGGTCCATTTAAAAGCAGGCTGCCATATACCTGACGCAGGGTTCGGAGAAGTCTCTGCTCTTCCGGTGAACGCCGCTCAATATCAGCCCAGAAGGGCGGTGCAAGTATCTTGGCGGCAATCTCAATAGGAAGCCCGTGTTTTCTTATCAACAGGTCAACGGCGTAGGCTACTACTTCGGTATCGGTTTGCATGGTGCAGTGATAACCGAATTGCTCCAGATAGCGCCGGTTTATTCCGTAGGATGAAATTTCGCCGTTGTGAACTACTGTCCAGTCCAGGATACTGAACGGGTGCGCACCACCCCACCATCCCGGGGTGTTGGTGGGGAACCTGCCGTGGGCTGTCCAGAGGTAACCTTCATATTCCTCAAGCTTGAAGTACTCGGCTATCTCCTCAGGGTAGCCTACCCCTTTGAACACTCCCATATTCTTGCCGCTGGAAAAGACAAAGGAATCAGTAAGCCTGGTATTTATATCCATCACCCGGTCAACGACGTAGTCATCCGCCGACTGCCCTTCGGGACAGTGTTGACCTATATCAAGAAAGTAGCGCCGTACTATTGGAGGATTTATAATCGCTGGTGTTGGGCGTGTTGATATTTCCTCATCATAAATAACGTCAAACCTTTCCTTGAGAAAGGCTTCTGTCTCTTTCTTTCCCGCAGGGCTCAGGTACATTATGTGGAAGGCGTAGAGGTCAGCGTAGTCGTGGTATAGTCCATAGACAGCAAATCCTCCGCCCAGGCCGTTGCCCCGGACGTGCATATTGGCGATAGCTTTGATTACGTCTTCTCCAGAGAACCTCTTTCCCGAGGTATCCATCGCCCCGAAGATGGAACAAGCGTCAATTACCTTATTGTCTTGGTATGGGTTGTGTATCTGACTTAGCTCTTTCATAATCATATACCCCCGAATGAGAATTATTCTCCAACGGCTGCTTCCACAGGCTCCTCAACAGCAGTCAAAGGGGCACCTTGTACTGAAAGCGGTATTTCCAGGCGCTTTCGCCATATTTCTTCAGGCAAAGAGACGAGACCGAAATCGTCAGCTACCAGTGCCTGCCGGAAGCCATCAACCTTTATACTGTCCTTCATCAGGTTGTAGACTATGCCTGATTTCTCAATGTTGCCGACAAAGACCATTCCTGCTATAAATCCGTCCTTCAATATGACCTTGCGGTAGATGTTGCCATTTCTCCTGCTGACTTTCTCATAGCTTTCGTTGGGAGGGTTCACCATGCCAGCAGAGATAACATCCAGCCCGAAGTATTTCAGAGAGTTCAGAGCTGTTCCACCCTGATATTCGGTCGGGATGCCAGCCATGTTAAACCCGGCTACCCTTCCCCCTAAATAGGCGTTAGGCCAGACAGGTGTGAGGCGGTTCTCGCCATAAATAAAGTCATAAGCCTCTGCTGCATCGCCGCAAGCATAAACATCGGGATGAGAGGTTCTCATATAGCGGTCAACAACGATGCCACGATTTATCTTAATTCCAGCGTCAGCCGCAAGTTCGGCGCGCGGCAGGACGCCGATAGCCAGTACCACCAGATTGCAGAGCAGCCGGTTGCCATCATCGAGGGTGACACTGCTTACGATCTCTCCTGAAAGGCCGCTATTAATCTTAGCCACAGTATGCCCGGTGATAATGTTGACTCCCAACCGCTTCAAGGCTTCCTCTTCCATAGACGATGCTTCTTCGTCAAGCATGACGTTCAGGATTCGCTCTTTCATTTCTACTATGGCGACTTCAACTCCCCGCTTGGCGAGTGCTTCAGTGGCGCTCACGCCGAGGAGACCGCCACCGATGACCACCGCGCGGGCTTTCCCGGTGAGGCATTGGTCAATCGCCTTGGTATCATCCAGCGTGGTAAAGGTAAACACCCCTCTTTTCTCTAACCCCTCTATCTTCGGCATAATTGGCGAACCGCCGGTGGCAAGCAGCAGCTTTTCCCAGCGGATTTTGCTTCCGTCTTCCAGCTCGACTTTGTGCTCAGCCGGGTCAAGTTGTTTTACTTTCTTACCGAGAAAAGTCTGGATATCGTTCTTCTCGTAAAAATCAGATGGCCGGAACAGCATCCTCTCCAGTGTGCACTTCTCGGCGAGGTATTCCGAGATAAGCGGTCGGGAATAGACGGGATAAGGCTCGTCGGAGACTATGGCGATTGAGCCTGCCTTGTCCATCTCGCGTATGGCTTCGGCAGCACCGATGCCTCCCGCTGAGTTGCCAATGAGCAGATATTTTGCCTGCGCTATCTTCTTTGCCATTCTATTCCTGCCTATCCTGTTGCCAGAGCAAGCTTTATGAAATTGTCATACATCTTTAACCCGAATTCCCCGCTCTTCTCCGGGTGAAATTGGGTTGCCACCAGATTCCCTCTAGCGATTATGCTACATATGGGGATGCCGTATTCAGTCTCACCAGCGACCAGCGATTTATCGTCCGGCTCTGCATAATAGCTGTGAACAAAGTAGAAGTTGGCTTCATCCGGTATGCCGTCAAACACTGGGTGAGAGAGTTTTTGCTTTACCTGATTCCAACCCATGTGGGGGGTCTTCAGTCCCGGTGGAAGCTTCTTTACTCGCCCCGGAACAACATTGAGACACTCGTGCCAGCCACCCTCTTCAGTGCCGCTGAAAAGAATTTGGAATCCGATACAAATGCCGAGAAAAGGCCGGTTATCCGCAATTAATTCGCAGATGGGCTCAGCCAATCCCCGCGCCTTGAGGTTTTCGACAGTATCACCCGCAGCGCCAACACCTGGCAGGATAACAGCCTGAGCTTTGAGCACCTCACGGGGGTTGCTGGTTATCTTCGGCTGGTAGCCCAGTCGGGTAAGAGCATTTACCACGCTCCGTAGATTGCCGGCGCCATAATCAATTATTGCAATCATATTCTTACCCATTTAATTTTATAGCAGAGTCTTCTTCAGATTCCACATATGCCAGCGCCTCGTTAGGGCAGTTGGCAACGCAGGCTGGTATGTCCTTGCCCTGGCAGAGGTCGCATTTAACGACTTTTTTGTGGAGAGTATCCTGCTTTATTGCGCCGATGGGGCAGACCAGTATGCAGGTCCAGCAACCCATGCATTTGTCAGTATCTATGGTAATAATACCACTATCAGGCTCCCTGCGGAGGGCACCGGTAAGGCAGGCATAAACGCAGGGTGCATCAGTACAATGGCGGCACCGCACGGAAAAGGAGACTGGCTTCCGCTCCTCAACCGATACACGTGGTAAAGCTTGCGGAGACTCCTTATTGAAAGCCTTGATTAAGTCCTTTGACTTTGAATGCTCTGCCTGGCAATATATCTCACAGAGATGACAGCCAATGCATGCCTGTTCCTTAACGTAAACTCTTTTCATCTGCCTAGCCCCTGGCAATATAGTATGCGGTAATCGGTTGCCGTATGCCACAATACTACCACATCTTCTCTGTCTTGTCAATACCTATAGCAGATTTGTGTTATTTAAGATAGAATGTTCCTAGCGGAGATTTGCAAATGTCCTTTGATATTTTGATTTTTAGCGGAAATAAATGGGGTTGTTTTTGCCGTATTATTACCCAAAAGCGCTGGCTGGCTAAATTATATGTGGTCTGGGTGGACTTTACAAAATGAGGCATTGTTACGCATGTTGTGATATATGACACATATCATATGCTATTATTAAAGTATATGCTATCTTTCATTAGATGAAGCGAGAGTTAGAATTAGGCCGCCAATCTAGAGTAATCAAGGGGATGGGTGGGAATTGCGATGGAGAAGAATAACAAATCGAAGAAATCAGAAAAAGCTCACATCCATGTAACTGGAATGACCTGCACCACCTGTGCGGCTACTGTTGAGAAGGGGCTGGCTGAGACTGCCGGGGTAGAGGAGGCAAAAGTTAGCTTTGCTTCAGAAAAGGCTACTGTAGAGTATGACCCTTCGAAAGTAGATTTGGCCAAAATTAAAGATACCGTCTCGCAGCTGGGCTACGGCGTAGCGACAAAGAAATCAATCTTTCATGTGGTGGGTATGACTTGCGCCTCATGTGTTGCGCGTGTGGAGGAGGCTCTCCGAAGCGTATCGGGGGTAGTCTCCGTGGGTGTCAATCTGGCTTCGGAGAAAGCCACGGTGGAATATATTGATGGAACGGATATAGCCAGCATGAGGCGGGCAGTGAAAGAAGCTGGCTACGAGCTCGGTGCAGAAGTAAAGGCGCTGGAAGATGTCAGCACGGCTGCCCAGCGGGATATCAAAGCCCTGAGGAAAAGGGTTATTGTAGCCATTATTCTGGGTGGCATAGGTCTTGGTCTCAGCTTTGTTCCGCCATTTGCCGGGCATTTATATCTCCTTTGGGCTCTGGCTACACCGGTGCAGTTCTGGGCAGGCTGGCGAATCTACCGGGGCGCATGGGGTGCGCTGAGGCATAAAACCACTGATATGAATACCCTGATTGCCGTCGGTACCTCGGCGGCTTATTTTTATAGTGTGGTGGCTGTTCTCTTCCCCCAGCTTTTTGTGGCTCCCGGGGTGGAACCGCATGTCTATTTCGATACCTCATCGGTAATTATCGCCCTGATTCTCCTTGGGCGCTTTATGGAGGCTAGAGCCAAAGGACAAACTTCAGAGGCGATAAAGAAGCTCATCGGTATGCAGCCAAAAACAGCACTGGTTATTCGAGACGGAGTTGAGAAGGAAACGCCCGTGGAAGAAGTGCAGGTCGGCGACTTAATTCGAGTGCGTCCCGGGGAGCGGGTGCCGGTGGATGGCGTTATCAAAGAGGGCTATTCCAGCATTGATGAATCTATGATTACCGGCGAGAGCATTCCAGTCGAGAAAAAGGTGGGCGATGGGGTAATCGGTGCTACGATTAACAAGACAGGCAGCTTTACGTTCGAGGCGACCAAGGTGGGCAAAGATACCACCCTGGCTCAGATTATCCGGCTGGTTGAGGAAGCCCAGGGAAGCAAAGCACCTATCCAGCGTCTTGCCGATGTCATCGCCAGCTATTTTGTGCCGATAGTGATTGGCATTGCCGTTGTCACTTTCCTTGTGTGGTACTTTGTTGGACCATCTCCAGCTCTCACTCTAGCTCTCCTCAACTTCGTTGCTGTGCTCATTATTGCCTGTCCCTGTGCTCTGGGTCTGGCAACTCCGACTGCTATTATGGTCGGCACAGGCAAAGGCGCTGAGAATGGGATTCTAATCCGTAGCGCCGAAGCATTAGAAAGGGCACACAAGATAAGGTCTGTGCTGCTGGATAAGACTGGTACTCTAACTCAGGGTAAACCCAGGGTTACCGACATCGTCGCTACCTCATCTTATTCTCAGGAAGATGTTCTCCGGCTTGCAGCCTCGGTTGAACGTGGTTCTGAGCATCCGCTGGGCGAGGCTATAGTGGAAGCTGCTGCAGAACGAAAGTTAGAGCTATCTCCAGTCTCAGATTTCAATGCTATTCCCGGGCATGGTGTTGAGGCTTCGGTTAGCGGCAAGAAACTTATTTTGGGCAATCTTAAACTGATTAAGGATAGAGGCCTCTCTTTAGATGGGCTGGAAAAAGATGCTGAGCTTCTCTGGTCAAAGGGTAAGACAGTTATGTTTCTGGGCATGGATAAGCGGGTAGTTGGCATCGTAGCTGTGGCTGATACTCTCAAGCCCGGCGCCAAAGAGGCGGTCGAGGCGCTGCATAAGATGGGCATCGAGGTGTTAATGATTACCGGAGACAATCGGCGAACGGCTGAGGCTATCGCCCGGGAAGTGGGCATTGACCGTGTTCTTGCGGAGGTGCTTCCAGAGCATAAGGCTCAAGAGGTGAAAAAATTGCAGGAAGAGGGGAAGACAGTGGCAATGGTGGGCGACGGAATAAACGATGCCCCGGCATTAGCCCAGGCTGATATCGGTATTGCCATCGGCACGGGCACTGATGTGGCTATGGAAACCGCGGACATCACCTTAATAAGCGGTGATTTAAGCGGGATTGTCACTGCCATCTCGCTCAGCAAGCGTACTATGATGACGATTAGGCAGAATCTCTTCTGGGCTTTTGCCTATAATGCTGCCCTCATCCCGGTGGCGGCCGGCGTTTTGTACCTTGCTTTCGGGCAAACTGGCGTGCCCACAGAGCTTCGTTTCATTCTGGGCGACTACGGATTCCTGAATCCGATTCTGGCAGCAGGTGCTATGGCAGCAAGTTCCGTAACCGTCGTCTCCAACTCCCTCCGCCTGCGTAGATTCAAGCCAGCCAGATTTGCTAATTAATCAAAGGAGGTGTCAAATGGCAATTGACCCTGTCTGCAAGATGCAGGTAGATGAAAATAAGGCACCAGCTACCTCTGAGTATAAAGGAAAGAAATATTACTTCTGTGCTGTTGGCTGCAAGAAGGCTTTTGACCAGAAGCCGGAGAAATACCTGGGTAAAGAGAAGAAGTAATAGTCTTGGGCGTAACTCGGGAAAATAAAAGCTTCCTTCTCTTCTGTTGAAGCCGTATGAAGTGTAAACATTTCTTCAGTCAACGGCTTACTTTACGATGGCAAAAGTTGTAGAATTAAGAATATAAATAAAATTGAGGAAAGGAGCTAAAAATGCCACCATTAGGCGGTTTATTAACAACTGGCGGGCTTACCATCGGTATTATCAGCCTTATCGTGGGGATTATCATAATTATCTGGCCCCGAATAATTGCCTACGTTATTGGTGCATACTTAGTAGTCGTCGGCATAATAGCTATAGTAACTGTCTTACGCTGAGTTGCTTTGAGGAGGTGGGGTAAGTATGCCGAGTTTAAGGGCTTTCTTTACCCATATGTCAGCACCGATGCCCTTTCACCGGAAGTTGTATCTTGTGTTTTGCAGCTCTTTTGCCATCGGTTCTATTTATCGGCCAGCAAATGGTGAACCGAGTACGTCCTCCAGCAAATCCAGCAAATCCCCATTTTGGCCAACATAAAGTACAATCAATTTACCCGCCTTATAGTAGTGAGGTGGCGCTACAAAGGTTATCTTGGTCGTGCCCACTGTACTGCCATCGGGCGATACAAGTTGAGCCTCGGCATCGGCAGCG
>Ga0315274_10009987_pt1 | contig 13680 bp, 13 predicted proteins | sample YL17G02_20_MG_FD_203700 | JGI IMG/M metagenome (GOLD analysis project Ga0315274, IMG submission 203700) | Sediment microbial communities from Yellowstone Lake, YNP, Wyoming, USA - YL17G02_20 | ecosystem: Environmental > Aquatic > Freshwater > Lake > Sediment | place: USA: Wyoming | collected...
TCACACCACGTCACACCACTACTCAGCAACCTCCTTTCTCGCTACTCGGGCTTGTCGCCCTTAATATCCAACGCCTTCTCGACCTCTTCAGAAACGACTTCCAACGGCATTGCCGGGACGTGTCCGGTCAGCGCGAGATCGCCGGCCGCTGCGCGCTGCTTCCGGGTCCGCATCCGGCGCTCCTCCCACTCCTTCCCGGTCAGGTGCTCCCACAACTGGATCTTCTCCACGAGCGTGCCGGGATCAGTCGCGGACCGCACCTGCCCCACGATCGTCCGAGCCTGCAGGATCGCTAGGGTCCGCCGGCGCCAGATCACGTGGGAACTCTCGGGATGTGAGTGTAAATCGGCTTGCCTGACTCTGCACGCGGCCTGCCCGACCCTGTCGGTGTGTTTCATGGCTTAGCCCCTCAAACGATTCATCCGAACCTACACCACCTACACCACCTACACCACCTACACCACCTACACCACCTACACCACCTACACCACCTACACCACCTACACCTACATTTTTGGAGGAGAGGGAATTATTGCCCACAGCTCAACAAGAGACCGCGTCAACAACGCGCGGACTTTGTAACTCGGTATCGACCGAATCAGCGTCTTGTGAGGTTGGCCACCGACGCCCCAGACGTGCATTCGAACCCTTAGGTACGACTCGTTCAGCCACGGGCCGTTCGGTATCTGATGTTCCCATTTCTGCGTGTCGTCCCAACCCACGATGAGACCCCATTTTCGAGGATCTGAGGTCGTCAACGCCGGCCCCGGCCCCGGACCCGATGCCGGCTTGTCTATAAACTCGACCAGCGCCCCCATGTCGAATTTCTTCTCAAAGTACCCCTGCCGTTCGACTCTGTTGTACATCTGCCAATTGCGATGCCGGCCCTCCATACGGGCGGACTCTAGGGTAGTTCTGCGAGCGGCTCGATATTCAGGAGTTCCTCGCTCTCCCGGTGTTTGAGGAACGAAGTGGTAGTAGGGGTGGATCTCGTTGGGGGGTTTGGCTCGCACGCCTTTAGCGTTCAGCTGTGGAATCGGCTGACAGAGGTACAGTTGTTGATAGTACTTCAGACCCGGGATTCTTCGAGACTCGGTGAGGCCCTTGTACACTCGTATGACGGCGACATCTACCGAGCCCGTTGCGGTGATGTACCGGTTCTTCAGTTTTCGAAAGCGGTGCTGCAGTTCCCGTCCGCGGTGCGTTCCCGGGACGAACGGGATTGCGACGACCGACCTTACTTTCTTGATTGTCATATAGTAGATAATAAGTCGTGGAGATGCGGAAGTCAAGCGCGATTTACCGGCACCCCGCCTGCTATTAAGGTTATGAATGTGTGTACACACTTTGAAAAAAACCAGGTTTTTTGCGGAAGCGCGCCTTTCACTCGGCGGGATATAAAGCGGTATAGAGATATATGAGGTATTATGGTATCTATGACGATATATGTTTATATTATATATATTATTATACAGCTTTATATGTGATGAGATGAAGATAGAGATCGTTTTTCAGGTCGCTCAATTTTTTGTGGTCACTAACATTTGCCGGGGAATGTTAGAGTCCACATGCACGGTGTTGATCGCTAGGCCTCCTCACCACGTGTTCAACAAAAACCAGTGGGAAACATGGCCACTCGTCACTTCAGGGTACACTGAAGTCAGGGACACCGCGTGTTTCTTTAAGGAGGGTCGCTTCAAGATAGGTGCGGCACGTCGTTTCTACTATCTCCTCGGAGTTTGTGATGCAGTAGGTCATGTTACATCCTGTGACACCATTTCTGCATTGACTCACTTCCCGGCACGCGTCATAATCACCGACGAGGAGAGATATGTCTGTAAGACGCCTCGCGGGGAACGCGGTTATCGAGCGGGCCGATGAACAGGAGCGCAGGCTCCAGACGAAAGAATGCCGGCTCGCCTCCTTTGAATACTGGTACGCGCTTGGCGTCCGCAGATCGTGGACACGAGTTGCAGAGCGGTTCAATACGCACGCTGCTACGGTCGCTCACTGGGCTCGAGAGGATGGGTGGCGAGCCAAGGCGAGAATTCGGGACCGAAAGCTCCTCGATGAGATAGGTGCTGAGTTAGGTAAGTCGTTCCTCGCTCGGCGCCTTGAACTCGTTAAGCTGGTTCGAGGACAGATCGCTCACTATGAAGATAGGGTGCGGTCGGCTATGATCGGACCCGAGAAAGTCAGCGACCTGGAGAAGCTGATTCGGCTCGAGTTAGACCTTGCCGGGATGTCAAGCAGCCTCGAGATCCTCGGTAACTCAGACGGTACGCAAGACTACGACCGCATGGTGCTCGAACTCACCAAGGCCAACGGTGACTCTAAGTCACTGATCGTCGAGAAGGGGCCACAAAGTAATCTGGCGCCAGATACCCCCAGCGACGAGGATGAACCCGAGCCCCCCGAAGGGAGGCGCTTCTGAGTCCGCATGCGCTAGAGGTCCATGCCGACGTCAAGATAGGGTTATCTCCTGAAGCGGTCCAGACGTTGACCGATGTGTTCACATACTCGGAGAAGTTCCTGAAGATACGGTCCAAGACCGCGCAGTTAATCCCCCTGAAAGCGAACACCGTCCAGTGCGTGGTCCACCTCAGGAAAGAGGCTTGGAAAAAGATCAACCCAGGGCGGTCTCTCCGAGCGTTGATCCTGAAGGCTCGGCAAGGCGGTGTCACGACATGGGAGCAGGCCTTGTCATTCCATCGATGCGCCACGAGGCCGTATCAGCACGCCGTCACGCTGGCGCATACAGCGGACTCGGTTGAGAAAATCTATGAAATGGTCCGCCTGTTCTACCGATATCTGCCTCCGCTGTTACGCCCCCACATGAAGCGAGAGAACCGCAGGGTCCATAACTTCGATCGGCTGAACAGCCAGTTCTATGTCGGCTCGGCGGGGTCCGTAGCGTTCGGCAGAGGCACGACGATACAGAGGGCGCACTGTTCCGAAGTGGCCTTTTGGACGGGAGATGTGCAGGACACGATGGCCGGTATCTTAGAAGCGGCCGCTCAGGGAGAGGTCGTTTGTGAGACGACAGCCAACGGGACTGGGGGTTGGTTCCACCAGACCTGGACTGAGGCCGAGCAGGGCGCTAACGAGTGGTGCCCTATCTTCATTCCTTGGTGGGTGGATCCTACGAACACGATCCTGCTCCATGGAGCTGGGGCGGAGATCCGGGAGACCCTGACCGATCACGAGAAGGATCTGATCAACCGTCATCGCCTGACGACTGGTCAGCTTGCCTGGAGGAGAGACAAGCTTCGGTCGTTGAAGCAGCTGTTTGCACAGGAGTACCCCGAGACTGCGACCGAGGCTTTCTTGTCGTCGGGGACATGCTTCTTCAACCTCGCAATCATCTCGGCGTTAATGCAGCAGGCTCCTGATCCCGCGAAGAAACACCTTCCTGGGGGATATGAGGTTCGTTGGGAGCCTCCTCAAAAGGGGGTCCAGTATGCTGCGGGCTGTGATACCTCGGAGGGCCTTCCCGGCTGTGACCGATCTGGCGTTGGGTTACTCCGGAAAGACACGGGCGCATGTGTAGCGGCACTCCATGGGCTGTTTTCGCCCCGAGTGTTGGCCGATCACTGCGTCCGTATCTGTCGGGAGTATAACAACGCACTGCTCGGCGTAGAGAGGGAGAACCACGGCCATGCGGTGATCCAGAAGATACAGGATTTAGGTTATGGGCAGTCGCACTACATGGGCGGATCGCTGTTCTACCACAAACTTGGCCGCGAGGGTACGACGCGTCCTGGCTGGCATACGAACGCAGAGACTCGTGCGATCATGTTGGACCGCATGGCGGAGGCGCTGGAGGAGGGCACGATCCTGATGAGGGACCGTGAGTTCCTGTCCGAGGCGTTGAGCTTCCGTCTGCAGCCAAGCGGGAAGTTCGAGGCGGATCAGGGGACGCACGACGACGCGGTGATCAAGTGGTCCATCGCTAACATGATGCGTCAACATCATACGGTGACGGCCGGGGTTCTTACACACAGTTAGGCTAATGCCATGTTGAAGCTTGCCGCTAAATCCAAGGCAAAGAAAACGATGTCCATCGTGCCGCTGACCAAGCGAACCGCGGGGCCAAGCTTTCCTTCGGTCGACAAGGCTTTCTTCGCTCCCATGCGGCTGAACACGAACGACGTCATGGAGCGGCCTTACGCGAAGCACTCTTGGACCTATGCGCTGGTTAGGGCGTTGGCCACCAACATCAGCAAGATCCCCTTGGTGGTGAAGACCGGCTCCCGGAAGGATCCCAAACCCGTTGAGCCTGGAATGCAGGGTTATGAGTGGCAGGAGTTGTTTGACCACCCCAACCCGAACTGCTCGGCGGCTGAGTTCAAGGAAGCGCAAGTGACCTGGCTAAGCCTGTCGGGCGAGTGCGTGAATGTCAAGGGTGCGCGCGGGGGCGGGCGCGTGAGCGAGTACGAGATTCCTGGGGAACTATGGCCGTATGGAGGGAAGGAGTTTGCGGCGGTTCTTGACAAGCGGTCGGCGGTGGCGGCAGGCTGGGTTTATCACAACTCGCGCGGAGAGAACATTCCGTACCTGCCTCACGAGATCTGCCAGGTCAAGTATTTGAATCCATACTACCCTCTTCGAGGCCTTGCGCCGTTGGAGGCTGCTTCCCTTCCGATCCAAGCCGACTACAAGGCAGCTGATTACAACGCTTGGTTCTTTGACAACGACGCGACTCCGGGAGTTGTGCTCGTGGTCCAGGGCGACTTAACTCAAGAACAAGCCGACCGGATGATTGAGTCCTGGGACGAGGCCCATCAAGGTCGGCAGAAGCGACGCAAGACCGCGGCCGTCAAGGGTGGGACCACGGTTCAGGAGCTCGGTCAAACCCACCGCGAGATGGAGTTCACCAAGCTCCGGGACTTTAGCCTCAAGGAACTCTGCGCTATCTTCAAGGTCCCCGACTCCGAGATAGCCTGTTACCAGAACCTGAACTATGCCACCGCCAGCAGTGTGAAGGTAGAGTTCTGGACTAACACACTGATCCCGATCATGAAGATAATCGAGGATGCGTTCTATTCCCGGTTGATGCTGGGGCCGGGGAAGGGGAACTACTGGGTTGAGTTCGACTTGAGTCAGGTCGAGGCGTTGGCTGAAGACGATCTCAGCAAGCTCCAGGCCGCACGGTTGGCGATTGACCTCGGAGTACCTTTCGATGAGGTCAACGAGAAGTTCCAACTTGGTTACAAAGCACAGGACGGCTGGGGTAAAGCTCCGCTGCTGCCCGGCCCCCGGACCGATGCCCGGCTGTATGATCTGCCTCCTGACGAACAAGAGCCGGACCCCGGTGACGTCCCGGTGCCGGCCGAGCCGACTTCGAGTCCTTCGGAGGGCGACGAGCCGGAGGCAGATGAGGAACCCAACGACTCCTCGTCTGAGGAACCCAACGAGGCCGAGAGTTTGGACTCAGGCCTTTCCCCCAGTGAGGAAGCGCACGCCAAAGCATGGTGGGCGTCCCTGAACCGCTCGAAGTCGGAATCTTGGTACGCAATCATGAAGGAAGTGTTCCAGCCTGGGGAGGCGAGGTTCCTTTCCAAGTATCGGAACTATCTGTTCAAGCTGCGGAAGGAAATGCTTCGGCGGCTGGAGAAGAGCGGCCTCGGGAATCCTGCGGCCCTGGCAGACGGGCCAACGGGGGTTATCGTAACTCGGGTAACTCCTCATGACGTGATGTTCCCTCGCGGTCCTTGGGACACCAAGTTGAAGGCAATGGAGCGTCCCGTGTATCTGGAAGTGGCGCTGAATTCGGCCAGTAGGCTGGCCAAGGAAATGGGTGGCCAGTTCCAGTTCGATGTCACTGACCCGAAGATACACGCCGCCCTCGAAGCCCGGGAGCAGATCCTGGCCGAGACGAACGGCTCACTGTATGACAGGATCTTTAAGTCGTTAGAGAAGGGGTCCAAGCTCGGGGAGTCTCCCATGGACCTGGCGCAGAGGATCAAAGGTGACTTCAACCTGCAGGCCTCTCGGGCGGTCACGATCGCTCGGACTGAGGTCGCCAGCGCCGTCAGCACCGTTCGGTACGGCGCCATGGAAGCTGAGGGCGTTGTACAGCATGAGTGGACGACCGCTCGGGATGAGAGTGTTCGCCCCGAACATGAGGAGCTGGATTCCGATGTCGTGGAGATTGGGGCGCCGTTCGATAACGGGCTACTGTATCCATGTGATCCATCGGGTGCTCCCGAGGAAATCATCAACTGTCGGTGTGTGGCGCTGCCCGTCGTTGAGAGGGGCTGGACGCCGAAGAGTAAGAGGGTTGTGGTCGCGGTGCCTTAACAGAGGAGAGAACGATGTCCGAAATCAAGATCGAGGAACTGACCCGGAGAAGTCCGTGTGAAGCGGACGTTCGGGTGGTAGGGGAGCCGAAGGACCGAGTAATCCGGTTCTGCATCAGTGACGAGACTCGGGACCGGTATAACTCCGTGGTTAGCGCTCGAGGATGGCAACTGGAGAACTACCTGAAGAACCCCGTCATGCTCTGGAGCCACGACTCCAGTCAACCTTCGATCGCCCAGAGCCGAGGGATCAGCTTCACCGAGGAGCCTCGCCCCTTCAAGCGGGACAAGACCAAGACCGGGACCTTCCGCCGGATGTGGGCGGAAGCCGAGTTCGCGGGGCCGGACGTGTATCCCTTCGCGGACGTGATCTTCCGGCTGTACCAGAAGAAGTTCCTGCGAGCGGTCAGCATCGGGTGGAAGGTGTTGAAGCACGAGTACCCCAAGACCGTTGAGGAGATCGACGAGAACCCGGACCTGGCTTGCTTGACGGAACTGTTGGTGGGCGACGATGCGTTTACCAAGAACGAAATGTACGAGTTCAGCGGGGCCAGTATTCCGGGCAACCCCAATGCCTTGATGGACGAGCTGGCGTGCATGGTGCCCGCATTGCGTTCGGCCGAACCAAAGACCAACGATATCATGGTCCGGATGGCTTCGGCGATACACCTGCCCGAAGCGGATGCCTTACCTCGAACGTTGGACGAGCTGTTCACGCATGTCCGGGCGCTCCTGGAAGCGGAGAAGCAGGTTGTAACCAAAACCACTGTTTCGGTCCCGACGGTGGACCCTATCTCGGCGGCTCCGACTTCGACCGCATCCGAGATCAAGAACGGCGACTCTGGGGATGGTGGTGGATCTGAGACGGCCGACGAAGAGGCCCAGCGCCTAATCGTGGATCCAATCCAGGGTCGGATCGGGGCATTGGAAGCCTTTCTCCAGAAAAATCTCACGCTCATCGGAGCGGAGTTGCAGGGGTTGCGGAAGAGTGTCGAAGCGTTGGCTAAGGAGCAGAGCGGTGGCCCAGCCACAACGCCCTCTCCGGAACCGAAACGGTCCGCGCTCTCCGACAGCCTGCTGCTTCGGATGACCGGTGAGCATAAGAAGGTGCTGCAGTCGATCGAAGCGGTCACCAAGCCGCTCGTTCGGACGGTGGCGGCCCCGAAGCTGAAGTTGCCTCCGAGTGTCGGGGGCACAGTGGAAGGGAAAAACGAACCCCAAGGCAAGGAGGCCTAAGATGGGCGACGAGGTGTTGGAAGCCCTCAAACGGATCGAGGGCAACGTCACCGCGCAAAGCACGCGGCTGACCGAGATCGAGAAGAAACAGGAGCAACTCCCCTCCATCCTGGAGCGGCTGGGCGCGGTGGAGTCCAAGGGAGCGACCCGGGTGGTCTCCCTCGGGATCGATGCCCACGAGAAGTCCAAGCAGCCGTTCTCGTTCTCCCGGGCAGCGCTCGCCATCGCGCTTCGGGACGAGAGCCTGGCTCCGTTCGAGATGAGCGTGATGAAGGAAGCGGGACGGAAGTACGCTTCCGTGCAGTCCGACAAGCAGCGCGTCATGTCCACGGGAGTAGACTCGGCGGGCGGCTACATCGTCCCCACGGAGTACGTGGCCGAGCTGATCGAACTGCTCCACGCTCGGATGATCTGCCGTGAGCTCGGGGCCACGAGCCTCAGCGGGCTGACGGGCGGCAAGATCCAGATCCCGCGCCAGACCGGCGGGGCCACCGCTTACCTGGTCGCGGAGGGCGCGGCCATCACGCCCAGCGACAACACACTCGGGGAACTCCAGATGGAGCCTCGGGAGCTGGCGGCCATGGTCAAGCTGAACAACCGGTTGGTCCGGCTCAGCAACCCCAGCGCCGAAGTCATGGTCCGCAACGACATGGCCAAGCAGCTGTCCAAGAAAATGGACCAGCTCTGCATGAAGGGCACGGGTGGGCTCCAGCCCGTCGGCATCGTCAACACCCCCGGCGTCAACTCCACGACGATGACCGCTGTCCCCGATCCGGATGCGCTGTACGACATGCAGTACCAGTGCGAGCTGGACAACGCGGACGTGGACGCCATGGGGTGGGGAATGCACCCCCGGAGCTGGAACACGCTCCGCAAGACCAAGGACGCGGAGGGCCGGTACATCCTGTCCAGCACCTTCGGTCAGGGCACCCAAGAGAAGCGCGGTCCCGTGCAGGGGATCCTGCTCGGGTTCCCGTATCGCACCACGACCCAGCTCAGCATCACGCTGGGCGCCGGAGCCGCGAGCGAGATCATTTTCGGCAACTGGGCCGAGCTGATCATCGCGGAGTGGTTCGGGCTGGAACTGAAGGCTTCGGGGGAGACCTCGGACGCCTTCGAGAAGAACCAGCTCTGGGTCCGGGCGATCATGGAGTTCGACTGCGGGGTGCGTCACCCCGAGTCCTTCTGCGTGGACCAGACGGTGGCGGTGTAGTAACGCAAGATCCGGGGATGACCATGAGGTTCTCCTCCTAAAAGGCGCGGGCTGGGGTCGGGGCCGAAAGGCCCTGGCCCCGCCCCGTCACGGGAACAGCGCCGATGACGGGGAGCCGCAAGTTGCGGAGTTCTCGACAGCTGTTAACTGAAGGGAGGCGCCGATGAGCGCCGTAGCAGCCGTGGTCACCGCGATGGCTTCGCGGAACACGAATAAGTTCCAGAAGTTCTCGGACAAGGTCGTCATGCGTGACGACGGGCCGTTCTACTTCGGCGACGAAGGCGACGTTTGCGCGAAGTACAACTCCTCGCGTGGGTGCCTGGAGATCGATGGCCAGGGCAACGGGGTCGACATCAAGTCTCCCCTGGTCAAGGATCGAGTGCAGCTGATCGAGAAGTTTGAAAAGCTGCCGCAGTTGATCGCCACCGTTGGTTACGCGGTCAACAACCAGTTCGAGGTCCTGGGCACCAACTCTTCCGACGGCGACGTCACCATGAGCCCGGAAGGCGGGATCATCATGGAGACGGACGGGGCGGCGGCGGACTCGATCATCGTGCTTCCCGCGCTGACGGCCAATCTCAGCGCGTGGTCGAACCTGACCTGGGGAACCGACCGCAGCGTCCGGTGGGAAGCGGTGATCGCAACCGGATCCACCGCGCAGTCCGTAACCTCGACGATGCTCTGGGCCGGGCTGAAACTCACCAACACCGGTACGGTGGCTACCGACGCGGAGCAGGCTTTCTTCAGCTACTCCAGCATCGGCGGCGCGTTCTGGACGTATGTCTACTCCATCGGCGGGGTGGACGTGCAGGCGACGACCGGTGTCGCCATCGCCCAGAACACCACCTACCACCTCGTGATCGACATCGACTCGACGCGGGTGGCCCGGTTCTACATCAACGGAGTGCTGGTGGCGACCAGCACGGCGCTGACCGCCGGAGACCTCATCCCGTACATCGGGGTCTTGTGCGAGGCGACGGCGGCGCTGGCTCGGCGGGTCTACGTCTTCCAGACGTCGATCTCCCGCACGATCGCCAACGCCTAGTGGGTACGAACTAAGGACCAAGGAACGAAGGAGCTAAGCCATGAAGGGAAGTCTGCACGAGGAAGTGAAGGTGGTCAACGTCCTCAACCCCGCGACGTATGGCGCAGCGGCTGAGGCGTTCTCCGCCGGGATCGACTGCATCGGCTTCGGGGAACTGATGCTGGTGTTCCACTGCGGTGTGTTCACGGCCACGGGGATCGTGGGCATCCAGTGCGAAGAGTCGGCGGTGCTCGCCAGCGGGTACGTGGACGTCCCCGGCGCGGCCATCGCCAACACGGTGATGATCGACACGGCGGACGAGACCGTGTATCTGATCCGCTTCGACCTCACCAAGCGGCTCCGGTACATCCGTGTCGGGTACGACGTGGACACGGCCAACACGCTCTGGGGCTGCATCGGAATCCTCAGCCAGCCGTTGACCCGTCCCGTCACCCAGGTCAAAACGGCGGTGTCCGTCTAGAGGAGGAAAACCGAGAACGCTCGGGGCTGAAAAGCCCCGGGCTTCTCCTCGGGAGCTCGCGCGTGCGGGCTTCCAACGAGAAGCCCCTATAACTCAAGGAGCTGAACATGGCGTGGAAAATTGGGAACGGTGGAAAGCATCACGAAGCGGCCAGGCACGGGGCATGCTTTGCGCTTACCAATGACGTCATCAACGCGGTAGACAAGATCTGGTTCGGTCAGCTGGCCTACGACGAGACCACACCTATCCTACTGATTCGCAACCCAGCGAGGGCGTGGGGCGGGGCAGACGCCCTCACCGTCGAGGTCTATCTGGTCATCGAGGAGCTTTCCGTCTCGCTCACCAACACACCGGGAGCGCCTGTGGAGTTCTTGCTGGTGGGTGACGCCTGTGATCGGTATGAGCCGTTTAGCGGCGTGGCCCGGACTCCGGTCAACACCCATGTCGGAGCCCTCAACGAGGGCGCCCAGGTAGCTGCGGCGTTCATTTACGACGAGGATCCCGAAGCCATCGCGTCCGCTTTAGTCACCGGCTCCAGTCCCCGACAGTTGGATATCGGGGGTCTGCCGGCGGCTCCCGGCAACTCGGGTGCGTTCGAAATTGACGGCGCGATCATCCTGGCTCCCGGGAGTTGTTTGATGGCATACGCGTGGGCTCCCATTACGGAACCGCAAGGCCGGTACTCGGCCAAGGCCTACGTCGAGTATCGCCAGACCTAAAGGAGCGCGTCATGTTCAGAGGTTCTGCCTCGGCGGTGCACCCTAGGTGTTTCCCAGCGTTGGCGGCTTCTTCCGCCACTCCTCCAGAAGGAGGGGTCTGGTTCTCGAAGTTGGTGGGGGGCGTGGCCGAGCTGTTCTACAAGGACAAGTCCGGCAACGAAGTTCAGCTGACTTCCAACGGCGGGCTGCGCGGCGAGTCCGTCTACTTGGACTCCACGAAGGACAACTACTTCCCCCGGGTCAATGCCCTGGGCGGAATCACTCCGGTGACCTACTTCGGTGCGGAAGACGTTTACGATTTTGGTAACAACATCCCAAGTACTATCGCGGATCGCAACGCTATCTGCCTGGATCAGGCCGTCACCGATGACTTCTTGACGCTCAACGGCGTCGAGGTGGTAGGGGGCGCTTGGACGGCTGCGGCGGTTCCGGTGGCAAGATACATTACGATCTACTCTCCAGACGATCTGAGCGGCTGCCTGTTTAACGTGACCGGTACGGATCACTTAGGGCGGGCCACGTCGGAGCCGGTAACGGGTCCTAACGGTTCAACGAAACGCACACTCGGTTACTTCCGTACCGTAACTTCGGTAGACGTGATGGGGGCGGCAACGAACGTTGAAGTCGGCACCGGTACGGTGCTGTTCGTCTGTGATATCAGCACCATGGGTAAGCATTTCCGCGTCAACCCCGCCAACAACGTGAACATCGTTGTGGGCATGTACGGTCAGCTAATCTTCGCCGGGGGCGCGGGCGACGGTCGGGTCCGTCGGGCGTCGGTTCGAGTGGATCGCCCGGCGGGCGGAACCTTTGCGTGGGCTAACCTGTCGGAGCCGAACGACTCCTGTATCTGGTTCGCGGGTGGGGTAGAGCCGGTTCCCACGGCAGGTGGCAAGAATTTGTTCGAACTCGCGCACGACGAGGGGCTAGCAGCTCCGGGATACGGGGTCTGGTACGGGATAAAGTCCGCCCTCCTCCTGATGGCATAGAGAGGCGAAAAATGTTTGGATCGAAAAGCGCAGAACACTCGGTGGGACGCGGAAGACCGATGGTGGTCTCGCCTGCGGCTGAAGCGGGAGTAGTGGCGTGGTACATCAAGGACGTAGCGGGCGTGCCGGAACTTTTCAGCCGAGGCCAGGACGGTGTCGAGAACCAGCTCACGTCCGGTGGGGCTATCCTTGGCACCAGCATCAAGTTCGACTCCGTCCAAGTCGGCAAGGTCCCCAAGATTGACAGTGCGGGAAAACTGACCGAGTTCACCGACGCAACCTCGGAAGTGATTTACGACTTCGGTGACAATGTTCCCGGAGTGGCTGACCGGAACGGGCTCGGCTGTTCCCAGACGAGGGTCGGCGCGGGGGATCTGGCGCTGAATGGCGCGGCTATCGCTGCGGGTGCGTGGGCGTGTCCATTCAGCGGCGGGCGGCTCATTACAATCTACTCCCCGAACAACATTGCCGGGGTCGTCTTCACGATCTACGGCACCGACTACACCGGAGCTGCCCAGAGCGGTACCGCGACCGGGGTCAACAACTCTACCGTGGAGTGCGTGCGGTGCTTCTGGAAAACAGTGACGCGGGTCGAGTGCGGTGGCGCGTGCGCGGCCGTGGAGATCGGATTCAGTGATGGGCTGCTGAACTGCGACCTAGCCTTAGGAACGCACTTCCGCATCGATCCCGAGAACGGAGCCGATGTTACCGTTGTCATGACCGGAAACACCGGCGCGGGTTCCCGGGACCGTGCTTCGATCAAGTTGGAACGCCCGGCGGGTGGAGACTTCTCGTGGGCGCACGCGGTCGGAGATCACACATTCTATTTTGCCGGAGGCGCAGAACCAGTTCCCACGGCAAGCGGTACGGACTGGTACGAGTTCGTTTGTGATAACTACACCCCCGGCGGCGCGATCATCTGGTACTGCTCGGCCTACGCTCAGGATATCAAGGCATAGCGAACTATGGCCGTTGAACACTTTGTCCTAGCCCAGGTTAATGGAGCCGGACCGTACACACTTGGTTTCGGACCCGGGCATATCGCCTACTACCAGTGCGATACTGAGATCGAACGTCCCGCCGGGGTTAACGAAGGTGATCTGGCCTATACCCGAGACACGAACAAAAACTGGGCTTACGACGGCGCGGCTTGGAACGAGCTCGGTGGTGGTGGGGCCTGTAACACTCCTGCAGCGGTGGCTTTGGGAGACATGCTCTACTCGAATGCGGGACCCGCATGGACAGTACTCTCGGGGAACACCGCCGCGGTCAGGAAATACCTGGTCCAAACCGGGGCCGGGGCTGGAGTTTCGGCGGCGCCAGCGTGGGATACCCTCCAGGTGGCGGACATCCCGCAGGGGCCGGGAAGCACTCTCGACGCCGACACGCTCGATGGATCGCACGCGGCGGCTTTCGCTACGTCTGCCCACTCCCACACTCACACGGGCGATCTCATCGGCACCACGAATCAGATCGCGCTCTCGGCCTCTGGAGCTAACGTCCTGTGGGATTCGACGGATATTACCCTGTCGCTCCCCCAAGATATCCACACTGGCGCATCCCCCACCTTCGCCAACCTCACCGACAGCGGCATCACGGCGACTCACGTAGTCTACGGCGGTGTAGCTGGCCTCCTCACCGGCTCCGCGAACATGACGTTCAACGGGACGAACCTGCTCATCACCGGCACGGAGCAGGTGACTCGGCTGGGAATCG
>Ga0315274_10009989_pt1 | contig 13677 bp, 15 predicted proteins | sample YL17G02_20_MG_FD_203700 | JGI IMG/M metagenome (GOLD analysis project Ga0315274, IMG submission 203700) | Sediment microbial communities from Yellowstone Lake, YNP, Wyoming, USA - YL17G02_20 | ecosystem: Environmental > Aquatic > Freshwater > Lake > Sediment | place: USA: Wyoming | collected...
TGGGGGAGGGGAAGACGCTCTTCATCGATATCGGGGGCGGTTCCACGGAAATGGTGGTGGGGGACCGGGAGAGGCACCACCTGCTGGAGAGCCTGAAGATGGGGGCGATCCGGATGACAGCCCTCTTCTTCTCGGACCATGACGAGCCCATTCCCAGGACCACCTATGCCCGGGCCCGGAGGTTTGTCCGGAACGACATGGTCCGGGCCCTGCAGGAGGTGAAGGGGTTCCGGGTGGAGCAGGCCATTGGGTCGTCGGGGACCATCATGAACCTGGCCGAGATCGCGGACCGCCAGGAGGGGAGGAAGGAGGGGGATCAGAGCGGGAGGCTCACCTACGCGGCGCTGCGGGCGGTGGTCCGGGACCTCTGCAACCTGCCCCTTGCCGAGCGGAAGAAGGTGCCGGGGATCAATCCCGAGCGGGCGGACATCATCGTTGGTGGTGCCGTCATCCTGGAGACCCTGATGGCAGAGCTGGATCTTCCGGAAATCCGTGTCAGCAGCCGGGGGCTTCAGGACGGCCTCTTGACCGGTTACCTCTCCCGCCTGGAGGAGTTCCGGGCGGTCCGGGAGATGGGGGTGCGGGAGCGGTCTGTGCTGCAGCTGGGACGGTCCTGCAGCATCGACGAGGCACATGCTGTCACCACGCAGTCCCTGGCACTGGACCTCTTCGACAGCGCACGGAAGATCGGCCTCCATCCGTACGGGGAGCGGGAACGGGAGCTCCTGGCCCATGCCGCCTATCTCCATGACATCGGGAAGTTCATTTCGTACGCGAACCACCATTCCCATTCCTACTACATTGTCCGGAACGCGGACCTGCTGGGGTTCGACGACACCGAGATCGCTGTCATGGCCCATGTGGTGCGGTACCACCGGAAGAAGTTCCCGGGCGGAAAAAGCCAGGCCTTCGGGGAACTGGACCCGACCTCTGGGAAGGTGGCCCGCACCCTGGCGTTCTTCCTCAGGGTGGCAGAGAGCCTGGACCGCACCCACCTGGGGCTGGTCCGGAACCCCGGGTTTCTCCTCTCCAGGGATGGAGACGTGATTTTACGGCTCCGTCCGGCCGGCGACTGCCAGCTGGAGCTATGGGCCCTGGAGCCCCACCGGAAGGCGTTTGCCTCCCTCTTTGACCGCGACCTGGTGGTTGTCGTGGACCGGACCGAACGGGGAGACCTGGCGGTGCGGTGAGACGGGGTCACGTTGATTATGCTCGGGGTATGGAGAAAAAGTGGGTACCAACCGATTGTTCAGATTATCCTCACCAAGGGAGGGCGACGGGAGGGGGCGGAGCCCCCTCCCGATCCCACCCCCAGTGAGGATTGGCAGGTCTGACTGTGTTCTCTGGACCGGGCGTTATCCCTCTCCGGAACCCAGCAGGTCCAGGGCCGCGGCCGCCATGGCGGTGACGCCGGTCCGGATGGCGGGTCCCGCCACCGGTGCAAACCGGCTGCTGTGCAGGTCCGGGGGCTCGCGGCTGCCGGTACCGGCAGGGCGGGCCCGGGCTGGGTCCGCCACCCCGAGCCGGAAGGTGCAGAGCCGGAGGGACGGCAGCGCCTCCCGGTAGACCCCGAAGTCTTCGCTGCCGGTCAGATGGCCGATCTCCACGACGTTTGTCTTCCCAAGTTCCCGGGCGATGGCCTGCATCACCCTCGCGGTGAGGTGCGGGTCGTTCACCAGCGGGGGAAGGGGATCCGTAACGGGGGTCACGACCGGTGCCAGGTCCTCCGGAACGCCTGCAGCCTGTGCGATACCCGCAAGGATCCGCCGGACTGCGGCCTCCATGGCATCCCGCACCTCCGCGGAATTGAACCTGAGGTTGATGCTCATCCGCACCTCCGGCGGGATGATATTGTTGCGGGAGCCCCCGTGGATGGCGCCGATGGTCAGCACCGCTACCTCCCGGGGGGTCGATCTCCCGGGAGACCACGGTCTGGAGGGCCAGCACTGCTTGGGCTGCGATGACCACCGGGTCCCGGGCCCGGTGGGGGTGTGCCCCGTGGCCGGAGACCCCCCGGATCACCGCCTCAAGCGAGTGGGAACCTGCGGAGAGGATCCCGGGCCGGGAGCCGACGGTCCCGGCAGGGAGGACCGGGTCCGCGTGGAGGGTGAGGGCGGACTGCGGGACCGGGAACCGGCTGAACAGACCGTCGTGGATCATGGCCCGGGCCCCCTCCCCGGTCTCCTCGGCGGGCTGGGCCACGAAGAGGAGCGTCCCGGACCAGGTGCAGTCCTCCCGTGCCAGCAGGCGGGCGGTCCCGGCAAAGTCCGCCATGTGCAGGTCATGGCCGCAGGCATGCATCACCGGCACAGTCGTCCCGCCAGAGAGAGCCATATCCGTGGAAGCGTAGGGGAGGCCGGTCTCCTCCCGGATGGGGAGCCCGTCCATGTCGGTCCGGACCATCACCACCGGCCCGTTGCCACGGGAGAGGAACCCCACCACCCCGGGCCCTCCCCCGGAAGTGGCAACCCGGTAACCCGATCCGTCCAGCTGTGCGGCGAGGATCCCTGCCGTCCGCACCTCGGCCCCGGAGAGCTCGGGATGCCGGTGCAGGTCCCGGTAGAGCGCATCCAGGTCCGGGAGGATCCGGTCGCTCCATTTCCCGAGGGGCACGGGGACAGCAGAGTCAGGCATCACCGGTCCCGCCCTCCCGGAATGGCTGCAACCGGTGGTATCCGGATCAGGGTTCCGTTGATCCTGCACAGGACCGGATGACGGGAGACCGCCTGCATAGGTGGCGGAATAGTGCGGGGAGAGAAAAGGGGGCAGGAGCCCGTTCAGGGCTCTTTGGTTATGACACCCTGGGCAAGGACGATCTCGATGGACGAGACATTGGTCTTGCCGCTGTCGGTGTCGATCACCTCGGTCGAGATGACGATCTCCTTCTTCGTGATATTGTCAAGGAACCGGTTCACGGCGATCTCGGCAGTGTCCACGGCACGCGAGATGGCCTTTCCCCGGGCCTTGATGGCTACCTCCTGCGCTCCGTTGTTGAACTGGGTGATCACTGCAAGTACGTAGTTCATGACTGGCTTGTTGCCGACGAATACTGTGTTGTCTTTGAGCATGGCTCTTCCTCCCTAGAGATACTTCCGGGTGTGGATCAGTTCGGCGTTGAGCACAGATGCCCCTGCGGCGCCACGGATGGTGTTGTGGCCGAGGGCAATGAACCGGAGCCCGGGCCTCACCCTCCCCACCGAGACAGTCATGCCGTTCCCGCGGTTCCGGTCAAGCCGGGGCTGCGGCCGGTCCGGTGCATCGAAGTACTGGATAGACCGCTCCGGCTGCGTGGGCAGGCCGGAGAAGGGCGGCGAGTAGGAAGAGAAGGCCTTCTTCACCTTCTCCACGTCCTCCCGGCAGTCCATCCACACCGCCAGGGTATGCCCGTCCACGACGGGGACCCGGTGGCAGCTGGCACTCACCTGGAAGGGGGCGTCCTTCACTTCGGCACCGTCGAACTTCCCCATGATCTTCAGGGTCTCGGTCTCCATCTTCTCCTCCTCCTGGCCGATGTACGGGACCACGTTGTCGTAGATGTCCATGGCCGCAACACCGGAGAAACCGGCACCGGAGATGGCCTGCATGGTGGCCACCCGCACGTCCGTCCATGCCATCTTCCGCAGCGGTTCCAGGCCCATGCAGAGCATGATGGTGGAGCAGTTGGGGTTCGTCACAATGAATCCTTCCCGGCCCCGGTCCCTCTGGACGTCAATGAGCCCCAGGTGATCCGGGTTTACCTCGGGGATCACCAGCGGGATGTCCGGCTCCATCCGGTGGGAGCGGGCGTTGCTGCAGACGGCAACTCCCGCCCGGGCGATCGCGTCCTCCGTTTCCGTGGCCACTTCCGCGGGAAGCGCCGAGAAGACGAGGTCCAGGTGCTTCACCGCAGCAGGGGTGGTGGGGCTCACCCTGATGTCCTTCACCGAATCCGGGAAGGGCACGTCCAGCTTCCAGTTCACAACCTCCCCGTACCGCTTGCCGGCACTCCGATCCGATGCGCAGAGGGTGACGAGGTCAAACCATGGGTGCCGGGCCAGCAGCTGCACAAACCGCTGTCCCACGGCGCCCGTCGCACCGAGCACTCCGACCTTGATCATGGCTGAAGTGTGTTAGCGCCTCGCAGGTATTAAAAGGTACGTTTTAAGGATCAAATGAGTTCTAACGCCCCTGGCAGGCATTCATCCACGCATGCTCCGCAATCCACGCATGCTCCGTCATCAACCACCACCTCATCGTCAACAATGCTGATGGCTTCGCTGGGGCATGCAGCGAGGCAGACCGGGCCCTGGTAGATCAGAAGGGTACCATCACTCTGCGGGATCACCACATCAGCCCATGATACGAATTCCTTCCGTGGATCGATGGTGAATTTTTTAAAACACTTTACGCATGCCGTTCTGTCAATCCTGACGGGCATAGAGATGCGTTTTGTCGCCAGGGATATAAGTACCTGATGAAATGGACCCGGATTGGGGAAATTTCAGATTCTCCACCGGTTTCCGAACACTTGGTTGATGTACTCCGGGCAGGGGAAGGGACGAGGTTCTGGGTATTCAGACCGGAACGGCAGGTATCCGATGAGACGGGGAAGCTCCGCGATGAGGGAAAAAGAGGCGGTTGAAAAAAACGAGGGAATTATTTCTCTTCGATCGTGATCGCTGCGGAAGGGCATGCCTCCTGGCAGAGCTTGCATTCCTCGCATTTCGAGTTGTCAACCACTGCGATCTCATCCTCCATGGTGATTGCTTCCTGGGTGCAGACATCCACGCAGGATTCGCAGCCCACGCACAATTCTCGATCTACTTTTGCAGGCACAAAATACCCTCCAAACTGCCATGAATGTGGGTGAGCGGGACAATTAAAAATTGCGATGTCCGCCGGGGTCTCCCCGGATCATTTCAGGTTCAGGATGTCTGCCATCGCATAGAGGCCCGGTTTCCTGCCCGGTACCCACCGGACCGCCCGCAGGGCTCCCATTGCAAAGACGGACCGGTCGTAGGCCCGGTGGGAGAGCTCGATGCACTCGTAGTTGCCGGAGAAGAGCACCGCGTGTTCGCCCACGATGTCCCCGCCCCGGATCACGTGCACGCCGATCTCCTTCCCCCGCTCCATCATCCCTTCCCTTCCGTAGAGCTTCGGCCGGGACCCCACTTCCTGGTCCAGGATCTCCAGGATTGTCTTGGCCGTCCCGCTGGGGGCATCCTTCTTGTTCCGGTGGTGGGCTTCTGTCACCTCGATGTCGTAGTCACCCAGCTTCTTCGCTGCCTCCCGTACCAGGAACCAGAAGATGTTCACCCCCACCGAGAAGTTGCTGGAGAGGACCATGGGAACCTTGCCTTCGATGGCCCGCTTCATCTCCTCCTTCTGCGCCGCGGAGAACCCCGTGGTGCCCACCACCGGCGCCACCCCGTGGCGGGCGGCGGCCTTCACGTTCTCCACGGCAGCGCCGGGGGCCGTGAAGTCCACCAGCACGTTCGGCTTCATGGAGGAGAGCAGGGCGTCGATCCGTGCTGCCGCAAAGACCGGCGCCCCGAAGATCTCCCCGTCTTTCAGGTCCACCCCGCCTGCCAGTTCCATGTCCGGCGCATCGTGGATCAGCCGGGCCACGGTGCCGCCCATCCGGCCCAGAGCCCCGCAGACAACGACCTTAATCATCTGATGTCACCACCCTGTAGCACCTATCTCTTTCTTTTTCTTGTTTTCTCTGTGCTCTTCTTTGCCGCCACTTTGTTGGTGAGGGGCATCAAGGAATTGAGAGTCTTTGTGAGCTTCTCTACCTTCTGATTGTCCAGGTCATCCAACGGCAGCCTGACCGAACCCGCAGGCATCCCTCGAATTGCTACCGCTTTTTTCACGGGGATTGGATTTGTGTCAATGAACAGATCCTTGAAGAGCGGGGAGAGTTCGAAGTGCAGCTTCCGGGCCGTCGAGAGATCCCCGTTCATGAAGGCCTCGTGCATCTGCACCATCCGTTTCGGCTCTACATTGGCGGCTACAGAAATAACCCCCTTCCCACCGAGAGCAAGAATCGGGAGAGTCATCTCATCATCACCCGAGATCACATTGAAATCGAATTCTCTTGTATCCTTGATGATCCGGGAGATCTGGGTGATGTTGCCGCTCGCCTCTTTGATGCCGACGATCATCGGATTCTTTGCCAGTTCGATTACCAGATCTGGTTCGAGGTTCTGCCCGGTCCTGCCAGGGACATTGTACATGATGACAGGAATGTCCAGGTCTGCGATTTTCGTGTAATGTTTTACGAGACCCGCACGATTCGGTTTGTTGTAATAGGGACTGATCACGAGAACCCCATCAGCACCGAGATTCTTGGCCGCTGTTGTGAGAAGAAGTGCTTCGCTCGTGTTGTTCGATCCCGTGCCGGCAAGGACGGGTACTTTCCCGTTCACCTCATCGACAGTAGTCTCGATAACCTTTTCATGTTCAAAGTGGCTCATGGTGGCGGACTCACCCGTGGAACCGCAGGGGACAATGCCATGGACACCCTGGGTGAGGAGCCATCGTACATTCGACCGCAATCCTTCCAGGTCCAGCCTGGACGGGTCGTTCCTCAGAAAAGGAGTGACGATTGCGGGGAAGACACCTTCAAATACCCTGACCATGAAAGGTATTATGATCTCTTCCCACTATTTATTTTTCTTGTAATGTACCCGGCGATCCGGTTGCGTACGCCCTTGCTGTCAATAACCGTTCCTACGGCAACGGCCTGCTTGTTCTGGGAGAATTCCCGGCTGAACCGCTCCGGGTGCCGGAGGAGGAGCTCCTGGCCTATTCTCTTGATGTATGACGGTTTGATTCCCATTCCCACCGTTCCTTTCAGGTCTGTGGATCACTCATGCGCCGGGAGAGGTGATGAAGGTTATGGAGGGAGGCGGGGAGGAATCCAGGGACGGGACCGGTCATTTCCCGTCCTTTCCGATACAGGTGATCCATCGCCGGCCCCCTCATCCCGCAGCAGGAACAGGATCACGATGGATGGGACCGGGAGGGGGCTCTGCCCCCTCCCGTCGCCCTCCCCCGGTGAGGATGGGAGGGACGACGGTGTGTTCCAGCCCCGCAGAACGGAATGATCACCGTACCTGTGTCGTTCCTGACTCCGATGGACCCAACCATGGGAAGGAACGGGATTCCCCATTCGGATTTCTACCCCCACCCTTACCCTTTCCGGCCCAGCTGGATCATCCTCTTCGCCACCACTTCCGGGTCCTCCCCCAGGATACGGATCATGGGCTCCTTTCCCACGGCTCCCCTGTCAAAGATCACGTCGGGGACTTCCTCACGGCAGCAGGAGGCCACCCCCCAGTCCATGGTGGAGACCCCGGGGGGCTCCTTTCCCCGGTCGAACTCGCAGACCGAAAGGAGCATCTCCTCCAGCCTCTCCACCGCCTCCTCCGAGAACCGGACATTGCCTGCCGCCCGGACACGGGGATCGAACCGCATGGCCGTGAGCACCGCCCGGGCCATGTGGTCGCTGGCGCCGAAGGCCACCTTTCCCACCGGGTGGACCTTCCCCTTCAGCCGGACGATCCGTCCCTCCACCGCCGCCACGTCCGCCGGCGACCTGGCCCCCGGCACCGCGTACGCGAGGTTGGTACCCACCTCAGGGATCAGTCCCGGGGCCATCCCATCCCGGAGCCGAACGACGGCGTCCCTCAGCCGCTGCAGCACCTCCTCTCTCTCCTCTTTCGATGCCATGATGCCTCACCTCTCCCGTCTCATCTCCCCGCCCTCATGGAGCCCCAGTTCCTCCTTTAGCCGGGTGATCCCCCGGATCGCGCAGCCGTAGAATTCCGGGAGGGGCAGGAGCGACCCAACAGGCAGGATCCGGTCCCGGTCGCACCCGGCTGCAAACCCCTTCTCCCTGAACTTCTTTGCCACCGTCTTCTCTGTCACCTGCGTGACCGCCCCTCCCTTCACCAGGGCACAGGCGATCACCAGGCCCGATATGGCATCCGCTGCCTGGAGGGCTACTTCCCGCGGTGTTGTGTATCCGCTGAAGAGGTGGTGGTTGTGCCGTTTCACGGCCGTGCAGATGCTCTCATCCACGCTGGCAGCCGCCAGGATCTCGGCTCCCCGGATCCCATGCCGCTGCATGTCCCCCTCCACCGCTTCGAAGTCGATGTCATGCAGGATCCCGATTGCCTCCCATTCAGCCGGGTCGCCGCCCAGGGGTACCGCCGCCTCCCGCATCACCGCGCCGGTGGCGATGCAGTGGGACAGAAGGGATTCCCCCTTCACATGCTGTCGGAGCAGTGCCAGGGCTTCCGTCCGGTCCATACCCCCGGAATGGCTGTGCCGGCAGATGAAGGCACTGCTGCAGGGGTGGGGGGGAAAGGATAGGGATATCTGCTCGGATGGCAGTTCACTATGGTATGGGTGCTGCGGGCACGAGATCACGGACCGAGACGATGGACCCGAGGCTACTGGACATCCTCACCGGCGCGGTGAGCCTGCTTGTCTTTATTGTTCTCCTGCTCGTGCTTCCCCTGGCCCTGCCGGGGACCCCGGGGGTGGCCTACCTGCTGGCCATCCTTGCTTTTGTGATCGCCATGGCCGGGGCCGGCTGGCTGATCCGGGGCTCCATCCGCTGAATCCTGCCCTGACTTTCCCATCCTCTTCCTTGCGCGGTAGTAACTGAGCGGGTGGCTCACCTGGGTACAGAGGCCGTCCCTGCCCGTGCAGATGCCATGGGTCCGCATGGTGGCGCAGGAGGGGGCGGTGTACTCGGTGCCGCTTCTCCCCGATATGTGCTCCACCTGGTACTGGGTCTTTCCCGCATCAAAGTCCGGGGCCCGGGCAAAGAGCTCCATGATCTGCACCGGGTTCATGCCGATGTTGTGCAGGAACGCGGTGAGGGCGAACCGCCCGCTGTGGGAGAGGTCGGCTCCCGACGTGATAGCCAGGGTGACGGCCCGGATGCACGGGGGGAACGCCCCCTCCTCAACGGACCCGAACTCCCGGAGCAGGTACTGCTGGTGGGCGGAGGTGATCTCGGCGGTCAGGGCGGAGAGCAGCTCGCAGATGGCAGGCGGTACCGGCAGGGGGAGCTGGGAGTGGAGCAGGATCCGGATCCGCTCTTCCGTCAGGTCCGGGAGATCCCCCTCCACCAGGGTTACCCGGCCCTTCTGCACGTCCCGGTTCACAAGGCGCCAGCGGTCGTCCTTCAGGTGGGAGGCCAGCTCCACGTACTGGACCACGGGGAGATCCGCCGCTTTGGCGGGCATCCCCACGCCTTCGGCCACGAGAGCCCGCTTCTCCGGGGATTCGTCGGCCAGGTACCGGGAGGCGCGTTCGGCCTCGAACCGGGCCAGCCGGTCCATCAGCAGCCGGTCTCTCGTGCAGGAGGCCAGCACCCGGGCGATGGCGTACGCGTACACCTCGCGGTCAGGGTCCAGCCGCTCGGGATAGGGTGCCGGGGGACGCCCGCCCTCCATGGCATCCTGGATCCGTTCCACGGCATGGCGGGCGGCAATGCGCCCGTAGTTGCTGGAGAAGAACTCCGGGAGGGATCCGGTCCGTCCGGAGACCCACTCCTGCGCTTCCTTCAGAAAAGGGTATTTTGCAAGGTCTTTCCGGTCCAGGCGACCCTGCATCACTCAGCCTCAATGCGGGGCGCGAGCAGGTACTCCACCCTCCCGGCACCCTCCGCGATGGGGAAGGAGAACTTCACCGGGTGGTCGATACCCAGCGCGATCTCCACCTGGGGGGCTCTCGCCATCACCTTCCCCATGTCCTTGAGGTAGTCCAGGGAGAAGAGGGAGCGCGCCTCCACGGGCGAAATGGATACGAGTTCTTCCCTGCCCAGTTCCAGGCGGATATGGTCGGTATCGCCCTCTGCCACCATGAAGAACTTCTGCGCCTTGAGATCAATGCCCAGCGCGATCTTGTCGGAGACGACCGACGCGGCCCTTATGGCCGAATTCAGGGCTTCCCCCGTGATCACGATCTTCCCGGGAAGCTCGATGGTGGGCGGATTGGGGTCCTTCCGGATCGTGTTCACATCCAGGAGGGTGATGGAATACTTGTAGTTCTGGAACGCCATCTCCAGCTTGTGGCCTGCCTCGGGGAGCGCCATGTTCATGAGGTCCCCCTTGCTGACCATGCCCAGGATGTTCTTCATCTTCGCGATATCTATCCCCAGTTCGTCCTTGGTGGCAGAAAAGGACTTGAATGCGTCCTTCTTCAGGTCCATGGAGACCATCGCCACATTGGCGGTATCCACGGCACGGGTCCGGACCCCGTTCTGGTCCGCGTGCAGGCGGCACTCCGTGACCAGTGCCGCGATGGCGTCGATCGCTTCCCTGAAGATATCCGCATCGATGGTAGCCTTGAACATCGACAACCTCGTACCAAGCTCTATTAGTATCTATATAAGCATATTTTTAATGATATGGAGAAGGCAGGGGGGGCTTCCCTGAGGGCAGGGAGGGCGGGGGTCCGGAAGTGGTGAACCCGCGGTGGGCCTCGGACCGCCTGCACCGGCGCGCGGCACTGGAAGGGTACCGGTCCCGCGCCGCGTACAAGCTGCGGGAGATCCAGGGGCGCCACCACGTGGTCCGGGAGGGCGATGCGGTGCTGGACCTGGGGGCGGCCCCCGGTTCCTGGCTCCAGGTGCTCACCACCCTGACCCATGGCCCCGTGGTGGGGGTGGACCTGCAGCCCGTGGCCCCTGTGGAGGGGGCGACCCTGATCGTGGGCGACTTCACCGAGCGGGTGACCCAGGACCGGATCCGGGAGGTCCTCCCGGAAGCGACGGTAGTGCTCTCCGACGCTGCCCCGAATCTCTCGGGCCACCGGGACTATGACCAGGCCCGGGCGGTGGACCTGGGGGAGCAGGCGCTGGCGCTTGCCCTCACCCTCCTCACCCGGGGCGGCAACCTGGTGGTGAAGTCCTTCCAGGGGGATCTCTTCAACGAGTTCCTGGCAGAGGTAAAGCGGCACTTCCGGTCGGTCCGGGTCTTCCGTGCTTCGGCCACCCGGAAGGGGAGCCGCGAGTGTTATATCGTGGCCAAGTCATTCATCGGAAGGGAGGAACCGTGCTGAAGGACACCTACGGCCGGCCGTTCACCAACCTTCGGGTCGCTGTCACCGCCCGCTGCAACCTGCGGTGCATCTACTGCCATGCCGAGGGGGAACGGGCACCGGCGCAGGAACTCTCGACCGGTGAGATCGCCGAGATCCTCCGGGCTGCCGGCACCTTCGGTATCCGCTCCGTGAAGTTCACGGGAGGGGAGCCCCTGCTCCGGGAGGATATGGCGGAGATCATCTCCGCAGTACCCGAGGGGATTGAGACTTCCCTGACCACCAACGCCACCCTCCTGGCCGACCGGGCCCCCGAGCTTCGGGAGGCGGGCCTCTCCCGGGTGAACGTGAGCCTGGACAGCCTGCGCCGGGACCGGTACCGGAGCATCACGGGGAGCGCTCTCCTTGACGACGTGCTGGCCGGGATCCAGGCGGCAGAGGAGGCCGGTCTCACCCCCATCAAGCTGAACCTGGTGCTCCTCCAGGGGATCAACGACGACGAGGTGGACGATTTCCTCGCCTACGTGAGGGGCAACCGGAACCTGATCCTGCAGCTGATCGAGCTCCTGGAGTTCAACCGCTGCTCCTCCCACGGGGACATCGACCGGGTGGAAGAGGAGATCGCGTCCCGGTCGCGGCAGGTAATCACCCGCCGCATGCACCACCGGAAGAAGTACTGCCTGGACGGGGCCGAGGTGGAAGTGGTGCGGCCCCGGCATAACACCGAGTTCTGCGCCTTCTGCAACCGGCTCCGGGTCACCTCCGATGGCCAGCTGAAGCCCTGCCTGCTGCGCAGCGACAACCACCTGGATATCCGGGGAAAGTCCGGCACCGAGCTGGAGGCCCTCTTCTGCGAGGCGGTGCGGCGCCGGGAGCCCTTCTACCGGTGAGTCCTTCCCGCAACGGACTCCCCCGGCAATGTTTTTCCCCGCTCCGGCCCCATGATGTGGTGATGCAGGAGATCAGCGAATATTTCCAGGTGCTCCGTCACCTCTACGGCAAGAGCCTGATTCTGGAGGATACCACGGCCTTTCACCCGGTGCTCCATTTCTACTTCATGGATGCCATCGCCCACATTGACTACACCCTGAGCACCCAGGCCTTCAACTTCCTCTCGGTGAAGAATGAGATGGCCCGGGAATACCTGCGCTGGCGCATCGACGAAGAGCAGAAGGGGGACCGGGCCCACTTCCCCGGCTTTGTCAACTGGCTGAAGACCCGGGACGAGGACCGGTACAACAACCTGCCCATGATGTGGCGGGACATCTATGATACCGACGACCCGGCTGGCTATCGCTCCTTCCGGATTGTGCTGGATCCCGACAGCATGGCACCCATTCCGGCCCAGTTCTTCTATGACGCCATCGAGGAGCTCTTTGACCGAAAGTTCCTGAAGGGGCTGTACCGGGATTCCTCCCTGGCACGCCTTTTCGACGAGTACATCCAGACCCGCTGAGATCCCCGCATGGCCCCCCCGACCGATCCTGCCCGGATCTGTGCCGACCTGGTCCGGATCCGGAGCGAGAACCCACCCGGTGATACCGCAGATGTGGCCGGCTACGTAGAGGAGCATCTGAATTCCCTGGGCATCCGGTCCCGGGTGGTCCGGAGGCCCGGGAACAGGGTGAGCCTGGTGTCCGCCGATCCGGGGGCGGGCCTCCTCCTCTGCGGGCACCTGGACGTGGTCCCGGCAGGGGACGGGGAGTGGTCGGTGGACCCCTTCGGCGGCGAGATCCGGGGCGGGGCGGTGTACGGCAGGGGTGCGAGCGACATGAAGGGCGGCTGTGCAGCAATCCTGGCCGCGGTGGGCTCCCTGGTCGGGGCAGGGGAAGAGCCCCGCGTCAGCCTGGCCTTTGTCGCTGATGAAGAGACCGGCGGGGACCTGGGCATCAGGGCTGTGCTGGACGCCGGCCTGCTCCCACCTGGAGACTGCCTGGTAGCAGAACCTACCCCGCCACTCCATCCCGTGATCGGGCAGAAGGGGCTCCTGCGGCTTGTCTTCCGGTTCCGGGGACGGCCGGGGCACGGATCCCTCTATCCCCGGGTTGGCGTCTCGGCGGTGATGGAGGCCGTCTCCCTGCTGGAGCACCTGAAGCAAGCCCATGGGAAGGTCTACCCGCCTCCCGCAGACCTCAGGGAATCCGTGGAGGTGTCCGCGGAGGTGCTGGGAAGGATCTTCGGGATCCCGGACCCCGGTGCCGTCCTGCAGCGGATCACCTTCAACCCCGGCCGGATCGAGGGCGGGGAGAAGGCCAACGTGGTGGCTGCACGGTGCAGCCTGGAGCTGGAGCTCCGGCTTCCCTTCGGGGCATCGGCGGAAAAGGTGCTCTCGTCCCTCCGGGACCGGGCAAAGGGGGCAGAGGTGGAGGTGCTGGCCCGGTCGGATCCGAACTTCACTCCCCCGGATGTGCCCCTGGTCGGGATCCTCACCTGCGAGATCCGGCGGGTCCACGGAGGGGAGCCGCGCCCTATCGTCCAGTGGGCGGCCAGCGATGCCAAGCATCTCCGGGCCGCAGGATTCCGGGTGGCGGAGTACGGGCCGGGGGACCTCACCACGCTCCACGGCGTGGACGAGCGGGTCCCGGTCCGGGCCCTGGAGCAGGCCGCGGACGTGTACCGCGGGGTCATCGGCGC
>Ga0315274_10009991_pt1 | contig 13674 bp, 14 predicted proteins | sample YL17G02_20_MG_FD_203700 | JGI IMG/M metagenome (GOLD analysis project Ga0315274, IMG submission 203700) | Sediment microbial communities from Yellowstone Lake, YNP, Wyoming, USA - YL17G02_20 | ecosystem: Environmental > Aquatic > Freshwater > Lake > Sediment | place: USA: Wyoming | collected...
GGGGCGTCTTTACAATCCGGCGGTCATCCCGATACACAGCATCGGGACAGGTAGACCGGCGCTACAAGGTTGTGCTAGCATGTGGAAGTAATAAAGCCATTCTAAGTCGCGCCGGGCTCGCGCCGGGAAACTGCCCGTCAGCCGACGGGCGTTACGGGGCGTGAGTCGGAGAGGAACGACACCCATGTCTGGCCATTCCAAGTGGGCAACCATCAAGCATAAAAAGGGCGCGGCGGACGCCCGCCGGGGTAAGGTCTTCACCAAGCTCATCAAGGAAATCACCGTGGCCGCGCGCATCAGCGGAGGCGACCCGGACTCGAACCCGCGCCTGCGCACGGCCGTTGCCGCCGCCAAGGCTGAGAACATGCCGGCGGACAACATCAAGCGGGCCATCCAGAAAGGCACGGGCGAGCTTCCCGGGGTGACCTATGAGGAAGCCACGTTCGAAGCTTACGGCCCGGGCGGCGTGGCCATGATCTTGGAAGTGGCGACGGATAATCGGAACCGCACCCTCTCCGAGATCCGCCACATCTTCTCGAAAAACGCCGGGAACCTGGGCGAGCATGGTTGCGTGGCCTGGATGTTCAGCAAGCGTGGCTACATCGTGGTGCCCAAGGACAAGGCGGACGAGGAGACCTTGCTCAACCTGGCCACGGAAGCAGGCGCCGAGGACATGCGCGAGGACGATGGTAACTGGGAGGTCCTCTCGCCCCCCGCTGCCTTCCAGCAGGTGGTGGATCGCCTGAAGGCCGCCAATATCGCGCCCGCTATGGCGGAAGTTTCCATGGTGCCGCAGTCTTACGTGAAGTTGACGGGCAAGCCCGCCCAGCAGATGCTGCGCCTGATGGAAGAACTGGAAGACCACGAGGACGTGCAGCACGTTTACGCCAACTTCGACATCGAAGAGGCGGAAATGCACGCTGTGGCGCAGGCGAAGTAGATGTACAGACGGCCCGCTAGGCCGTCTCGCATGAAACGTTCCGCCGGAACGTCTCCGCAGCAAAGCATGGAAATCCTTCGGCAGGAATTCTCTATCAAACGACGGGCTTCTCTTCCCTTTCTTCTTCCGGCCGTAGCTGCCGCCGTCGGGTGCCTGGTTTCTCCCCTCCTGCTGAGTGCCCAGAGCGCCAGCCCCGTCGCCCGGCTGAGCTACACCAAGGTGCTCAAAGGCAGCGTCCCCGAATATCTGGCGATCACCGTGGACGCGAGTGGCGAGGCAGCCTACGAGGGACGCAAACTGGATGAGCCGCCCAGCCCCCGCCCGCTCAAGCTTTCCCCGGAGACCGCGCGCCGGCTTTTCCAGCTCGCGGAGACGCTGGGTAACTTCCAGGCGATCGATCTGGAAAGTCACCGCAAGGTGGCCAACCTGGGGCTCAAGACCTTCACCTTCGAGCGCGACGGCGAGAAGCATCAGGCGGAGTTCAACTACACGCAACGGCGGGAAGCCCAGGAACTCGTCGACCTGTTTGAGAAGATCGCGAGCGTCGAGCAACACATCGTCGTCCTCGAATACGCCGTCAAGTACGACCCCCTGAGCCTGCCGCGCGAGCTTATGCTGATCCGGATCGACCTCGACAAGCGGGCGCTCGTCGACCCGGAGCTGATGGTTCCGGTCCTGGAGAAGATCGCGCGCAACCCGCGCTTTCTGCACCTGGCCCAGACCCGCGCGCAGAACATCCTCGAGCGACTCCAGAACAACAAGTAGCCGGTCGAAGCTAATGCTCCCCCAGCTCCGCGTGCCTCCGCCACCCCCTGCAACCTTTCCCCTCCCCCAAACGTCTACATTAATGTAGGATGGAGGTAGTCCGGGAAATTGAGCGTTCCGGCCAAGGAGGTCCGCCATGAAATCCACGGTGCGCCTCGTCACTCTGGGAATTGGAATCGCCATAATCGCGCTGTTTGCCGCCGACGTGTCGTGGGCGGAGGGTTATTCCCACGTCCGCATCGTCCGCCTGAGCTTCACGGAAGGGGAGGTCACGGTGCAGCGGCCCGACGTGGTGGAGTGGTCCACTGCGCCGGTAAACACGCCCATCCAGGAAGGCTTCCAGTTATCCACCGCCGAGAGCGGGTTTGCCGAGGTCGAGTTTGAGAACTCCTCCACCGCGCGCCTCGGCCAACTCTCGCTACTGGAGTTCACCCAGCTCGCCTTGATGCCCAGCGGGGGCAAAGTCAACCGCCTGACCCTCCACCAGGGTTACACCACGTTTAACGTCATCCTCGAGGGCGACGATTTTTACGAGGTCAAGGCGGGCAGCGCTACCCTGACCCCCCGCGGCAAAACCAGGTTTCGCGTGGATTTCGAGGAGGGGGCGCTCCAGGTCAAGGTGTTCAAAGGTTCCGTCGAAATCCTGAGCCCGGAAGGCACCGGGACGCTGGGGAAGGATACGGTGCTGGAGGTGCGCCCCGGCACCGATCAGCCCTTCCTGATTTCCCAAGGCATCACCAAGGACGCCTGGGACGAGTGGGTCGAGGAGCGCGAGAACCGCATGCAGATCGCCCGCAGTCACGGGCCGGCTGTGCCTTACTCCACCGCCGTCAGCGACCTGCTCTATGGCTGGATGGACCTCATGAGCTTTGGCAATTGGCATTCGCTGCCGGGGTACGGCTGGGGCTGGGCTCCCATGGCTGACTACGGCTGGGCTCCCTTCACTTCTGGTCGTTGGTGCTGGTACCCGGGATTTGGATACGTGTGGATCTCCAGCGAACCCTGGGGCTGGCTCCCCTACCATTATGGGACATGGATGTACGAACCCGGGCTCGGCTGGTGTTGGCTTCCCGGTAACTTCGGATTCTGGTCTCCCGGGGTGGTGAACTGGTATCGCGGGCCAGGGTGGATCGGCTGGGCGCCCATGTCTCCGCGGCTGGGAGGAACACAAAACAACTGCCCACAGCCCCAGGGCTGCGTCACAAGAGTGAACGACGACACGGTCCGCGGCGGGCGGCCCGTGCGTCCGAACCGCCTGCGCGAGGTTGACGCGCGTGAGGGGCGGCCTATCGAGAGGCCCGACATCGATCCGGATCGCGCTGGCATGCTGCCCGGCGCGCCTCAACGCCCGGCCGGGGCCCTCAGCGGACCGCGCGGCGGAGAACGAGGGGACCGGGTCCAGCCAGAGCCGGGAGCCACTAGGCCCGAGCGTGCTTGGCCCAGGGCTACAACGGGAGGAGCGCCTGCGGGCGGCATCGTCTATGATTCTGAGCAGCGCCGGTATGTGAACAGCTCGGGTCCCGGCGCCGCGCCGACTGCGAATGCTCCCACCGGTCGTCTGGGCCGCCCAGGCCCGGTGGAGAACTATCCCATGCCTTTGGCCTTGGAACCGGCAAATGTCGGAGGCGGGGCCGAGCAACGGTCAGTCAGCCCCCGCGGCACCCGACCCAGTTCATGGGAGTCAAGAGCCACTGGAGCTTCCCGTGAGGCCGCGCCTGGAGCCTCATCGCGTACCTACAGCGGATCGGGTGGTCGCTCTTCCTCTTCACCTTCTTCCTCGCGGACTGCGCCCAGCCAGCGCTCCGACAGTGGTTCCCGTTCTTCCTCGGCGAGCCCCGGATCCTCGGGCGGCAGTCGAAGCAGTGGTGGCGGTGGCTCCCACAGCTCGGGAGGCTGGGGCGGTAGCTCAAGTGGCGGAGGCTCCCACAGTTCGGGCGGCGGGGGCGGCAGTTCCGGTGGCGGGAGCTCCCCTAGTTCGGGCGGGGGCGGCGGCTCGCACGGTTCAGGTGGTGGCGGCTCGTCCAGTTCGGGCGGCGGGAGCCACTCCAGCAGCGGCCCACGGCATTAATCCATCGGCTGTTTCACACCGGGCTGGGTGAACGCGCCTCCTGCGCGGCCCAGCCCGCTCCATTTTCCCCCTCCGCAACCCTGCGCGTCACCGTTCGCAATCCTGCCCCGTTCGTCGCTGGAAGCCCCCTAGCGGACGTCGTAGCGGAGAAACTTGAAGTAGGCAACTGCAAACAACACCAGACTCCACACCACCAGCATCCCCAAATCCGGCAGCGCATCATCCAAGGAACTGGCCAGCGGCTCTTCATGGAAATCGAACCCGGGCAAGTCGGTGAAGTTCTGTTCGGCCATGACCGCGGGAATGCCGGCGCTCCGCGTCAGGTCAACTAGTTCCCGGCTTTTCCTGTCGTAGTAAATGGTGAAGAGCGAGCGGTAATCTCGCAGGGCCGCCCGAAAGCGGAGATCGCGTTCCAGCCCGGTGCGGGCCAGGCTCATCGCGGCGTAAGCGGCAGAACCCGCAGGGGACAGACGCGAGAGCACCAGGGCCACCCTGGCCTGGTGCTCCTTCCGCTGCAAGTAATATTCTTCGAGCTTCCGCAGCTCGCGGTTCTGCCGCTCGCGGGTGCGACTGGATATGTCCTCGTACACGGCGAGGGGAGGCATCCGCCCGTTGTGCTGCCGGATGTATTGACTGAACTCGGCCTGCACCTCGACCGTTCCCCGGCGGTGTACGGCCACCTTTTTCATTTCAAATTCCTGCAAAGGTTCCGTTGGCGCCAGGCGCCGGGCAGCGATGACCGCGAACTTAGGGACAATCGCGACCACCAGCACCCAAGCTGCCAGGCAGAGCGCGAAGGCGGTCGTGGTGCGCGTAGTCAAAGTCGAGATGCAGAGGCCTAGAGCAAAGAGCACCACCAGGTAGAGACCGAAGTCGAGCCCGAGAAGCAGCACCCGGCGAAGCTCTTCGCCGGTCAAGGAGACCCCCTCGAAGTTCACCAGCATAATGCCGGCGAGCAAGAAAGCCAGGGCCACCGGCACCAGCAAGCCAAGCAGATTGCCCACCAGCTTCCCCAGCAGCAAGACGTCCTTCGGCAGGGCGTTGGCCAGTTGGAGCTTGAGCGTCCCCAGCTCTTTCTCGCCGCAGATGGCGGAAAGGGTAAAAAGCAGCGCCGCCAAGCCCAACACCACCTGGACAATGAAGGTGAGATCCAGCGCCCCAAAAACCGCCACCGTGGGATTCTCGCTGGCCGCGCTCCCTTGGGGCTGAGGCAGCGTATAGAGCCCCAGGTTGTAAACGCGCGGCGCGTGGGGTTCCACGCCACTCACCAGGATGCCGAGAACGGTAGGCGGCTTGACCACATTGAAGCCGAAGGCCGACAAGGCGTAAAGGTTGGTTTCTGCTGCCAGGCTCTGGCGCTGCGTCACCTGGGCCAGGCGATACTCCTGGAGCTCTGCCTGGTATTCCCTGGCCCCGGTATAGATCGCCACCAAGAACAATACCGCTGAAAGGACGAAGACCAGAAGCGAGCGGTAGCCGTAGAGGCAATCCTTCAACTCTTTCTCGATGACGTGGCGCAGCATCGGAGCGGCCCCCGAACGGCCATCAGGCGACTAGGCTCGGCTGTCCTATAAGCTACTAAGCCTTTAATGTCAAGGTTGAAAATGACGAAAGATATCGGGCCGGACAGAACCGCCGAAAACCCGCAGCGAGCGAGTAGCGCAGCCCGTCGGCTGACGGACTGCGGTTCGTCCCCAGTTGACAACAAGAAGCCGCGGACCTGAACGACAGGTCCGCGCTACCCGGTGCGGTCACCGTGCGGGATTTCCAAAGGCGCGACGCCTGAGTTCCCCGAAGGGGAACAATTTGAATAGCCGTGGGTGAAACCCACGGAAGGTGGTCCCGTTGGCAAACGATTTCCCGACCCCGAAGGGGTCGAACCTTCCCTTCTCCTTGTCAGGGGCGGGCATCATGGCGCGGAGGTTTTGTTGAACCCTTCCAGGGTTCGGGGGATTTAGGCGCCCCTTGTTTCCGGGGGCGCTGCCCCCGGCTATTCACCTTGAACCCGTCGGCTGACGGGTTCCGAACCTTCGCAGCGGGGGAGCGCGGAGTTCGGGCTTTGCGAACTCCGCGGTCCTTCATGCGAGCACAAGCCGCGGACTCTCGCAGAAATGAAAGTCCGCGCTACCTTGCTCACAACCCGCGGAGTTCGAGAAGAACTCAGCGCTACCAAGCTCATGAATGTTGAGGACGGCGACGATCCGAAGATTCGGAGGTAAAGCTCAAAATGAAAGTGTGGACTAAGAGACGATGATGCCCGCGTAGCCCACCACCGCGGAGCGATCGCCGCCCGTGTCGGCGGAGGTGGCGTACTTGGCAAGTTCGGCGTGTTTGGCGCCGAGCTCTTTCGTAGCCGTAAGCATGGCGATGGCCGGTCCGTAGCCGCACATGGAGATGTCCTCACGCCGCAGCACCTCGTAGAGCCCCTGCGGGTCGAAGGCCAGCATCTTGTCAATCGCCTGGCGATCCTTCGCGCGCGTGATGCTGTCCGGCTCGTAGTGGTTCATGTCGCTGGAAGCGATGATGAGGAAGGGTTTCTTGACACGTCGGGCCGCCTGGGCAATCCCCCGCCCCAGCGATTCCAGACCGGCGTAGCCACCCACGCCGATGGCGATTGGCACGAAGCTGAATTCTTTCACCGTGCGCTGCAAAAAAGGGAGTTGGACTTCCAGGGAGTGCTCGTCGGCGTGCGCGGCGGCATCTTCCATCACCAAATGGCAACCCTGCTGGACCGCCTTGGCAAGGTCGCTATCGATAGGAACCTTGCCGAGAGGTGTCAGCCAGACGCCACTCGACATTATCGCCAGCGGCGCGCCGCGACCTGTGTGATTGGGGCAGAGGATGACGTAGGACGAGCGCGCGGGCAGGCGGCGATAGACTGCTCCCGCCACGTGCCCCGAGTACATATAGCCGGCGTGGGGCACTACACACCCCAGGGCGTTTTCCACCTTCTCCGCCGGCCCCGGCTCGGGCGCCAAATACTTATCGAGATCGCGCGTGAGCGTTTCCGGCTTGCCGGGATAAAAACGTCCGGCAACCGCGGGCTGACGTATGGGTGGGGGCTGCATACGCCAAATGCTAGTCCCGGCCCGAGGGAGTGTCAAGCAGGCCCAGAAATGAGAGCCCCTCAGCATTCGCGCCAGCTGCGGGGCGCGGCAAGGGGCAGGCTGTCGGTGGGGAACGCGAAGAGCGTGGATAAGCTAGCGGTCTTCCTTGTCAACGCTGATCTTCAAGGAGCGGAGAAACTGCGCATCCTGGTTGGTCAGATGAAACTCGGCCTCGGCGTGCTGCCCCGCCGCGAATTTCTGCCGGGGTAGGAGATTGGCCTCGCCGTGCTTGTTGAACCCGATGGTGACCTCGAGGATCAGAAATAGGTCATAACCCGCGGCGCGAATGCGTCCCATCACCCCGGAGACGCGCTCGGAATCGGCCAGAGACTCATTGATGGCTTGGCCGAGCTCTTTCACCAAGCGTTTGAAGTTCTCGTCTAGCTCCAAAGGTCACCCGCAGCCGCTGTGCTGCCCAACCAGAGATAAATTCTAGGACTGCCTTCCGCACGCTGTCAAGGCGAAATGCCCCGGCGCATTTGACTGTCCCGTCAATCCTTCTTAAGATAGCGGGAGCCCTTGGCCGCGACGGGGTTTTGAGGTGAGCGCGTGAGCAAGCTTGGTGATCTGTTGACCCGATTGTTCCTCCACGCCCAGCGGGTCTTTCATCTGCTCGTGGCTGTGGTGTTCTTCTTTCTCACGCTCGCCGGGGTGACGGTCTCGCTCGCCGAGTGGCGATATTACCGGCAGAGCCCCTCGGTGGGTTTGGTGCGTTTTGGCCTGCTGGCCGGCTTCACCGTTCTACTTTTCATTTTCTGCCTTTATTCCTTCGTGAAAGCGCGCAGCGTGCGTTAGAACGTAGGGGCCAGGTGCCGGGTGTCAGTGATTGAGACGCTATGTCGGGCGGTGGGGCCACCGAAAACCGCCAGCTGTCGCCGCGCGCCTGTATCAGCTCATGAGTCTCCCGAAGGGCAACAAGTCGAAGGGAAAGTTCAAGACCGCGTCGGGCTTGGACGTTAAGCTTCTCTACAAACCCGAGGATATGGCGGAATGGGACGGGGAGCGGGACCTCGGTTTCCCAGGTGAATATCCCTATACGCGCGCCATCTATCCCTCCGGCTACCGCGGGCGGTTGTGGACGATGCGCCAGTACGCGGGGTTTGGGACGGCGCTGGAGTCCAACGCCCGATTCCGTTACCTGCTGGCGCAGGGCCAGACAGGGCTCTCCGTGGCCTTCGACCTGCCCACTCAAATCGGCTTGGACTCGGATCACCCTCTGGCCCAAGGCGAAGTGGGCCGGGTGGGCGTGGCCATCGACTCGCTGGAGGACATGGAGATCCTCTTCCAGGGGATTCCCCTCGAGCAGGTTTCCACCTCCATGACCATCAACGCCACCGCGGCCATCCTCTTGGCGCTGTATTTTGCCGTGGCCGAAAAGCAGGGCGCTGACCTGAAGAAACTCGCCGGAACGGTGCAGAACGACATCCTTAAGGAATACATCGCGCGCGGCACGTACATCTACCCCCCGGAGCCGGCGCTGCGCCTGGTTACAGATATCTTCGCCTATTGCCGGGAGCGCGCCCCGGAATGGAACACGATTTCCATCAGCGGCTATCACATCCGCGAGGCGGGCTCGACCGCCGTTCAGGAGGTGGCCTTCACGCTGGCGAACGGCATCACCTATGTGGAAGCCGCGCGAGCCCGGGGGCTGCAGGTAGACGACATCGCGCCGCGCCTCTCGTTCTTTCTGAACGCGCACAACGACCTGCTCGAGGAGATCGCCAAGTTTCGCGCCGCGCGCCGACTCTGGGCGCGCATCATGCGCGAGCGCTTCCAGGCGCAGAACCCACGCTCCTGGATGTTCCGCTTCCACACGCAGACCGCCGGCTCGACGCTCACCGCGCAGCAGCCCGACGTGAATCTGGTGCGGGTGACGCTCCAGGCGCTGGCCGCCGTGCTGGGAGGAACCCAGTCGCTTCATACCAACGCCCGCGACGAGGCGCTGGCCTTGCCCACCGAGGCCTCGGCGCTGCTCGCCCTGCGCACGCAGCAGATCCTCGCCTACGAGAGCGGCATCGCCAACACTGTGGACCCGCTAGCAGGCTCTTACGCCATCGAAACGCTCACCCGTCAGGTCGAACGGGGCGCGGAAGAGTATCTGCGCAAGATTGACGCGCTGGGCGGCGTGCTGCGCGCCATCGAAACGGGCTACATCCAGCGCGAGATCCAGCAGGCGGCGTATGAATACCAGAAGGCCGTGGAGTCCGGCGAGCGGGTCGTGGTGGGAGTCAACCGCTACGGCGCCGAAGGTACCCCATCGCCGCCCTTGCTGCGGATTGATCCAGAGATTGAACGCGCGCAAGTGGAACACCTGCAGAAGCTGCGTGCGCGTCGCGATGGTGCCGGCGTCTCGGCCGCCCTGCAAGAGGTCGAGGCGACGGCACGCTCGGAACGCAACCTGATGCCCGCCATCCTCGCAGCCGTGAAAGACGACGCGACGGTGGGTGAAATTTCCGACGCCTTGCGAAAGGTTTTCGGCGGATATCAGGAATCGGTGGTCATTTGATGCCGCATCCAGTAACTGCTATAGTTGTGCCATGGAAAGGTGTAAGGTGCTTGCATTCCTGCTGTGCGAAAAGGCGACCGCGGGTCCGGATGGGAAAGTGACCCTGCATGGGCTATTCGACAGGATCATAGTCCCTCGGACGCCAGCGAAGCCTAAGCTCTTTTTCGTTTACTATAAGGTCGTTGTAAAAGAGCCGTGCACCGTTTCGCTAAGGGTGATTGACTCCTTGGGTCGCGAAGTTCCTGGAAATTGGCGCGATTCATTGACACAGATTGGTCCTATGCAAGCGATTTGGGCCCTCACCAGCAGCCTGTTTAAGCAGCCGGGGCCTTACGTGCTTGAGTTGAAGCAGGAGACCGATGATTCGGAGGCGCTCTCGTTGGCGACCATGCTATTTCTCGTCGACTATCGGAGTGAATAGAGTTCGATGAAAACTGGGATTCTGACAATAGGGGAGACTCAGTGTGTACGTCCCTTTGACGAACGACCTGCTGAGGTGCCAAACCAACTCTGGTCGGAGATCGTCTCTCCCCCTTCTACGCAAACCGATTCCGCCGCGATGCGGCTGGCGGATGTTAGTCGCCAAGAAGAAAAGCGCCGTCAGTTGCTGAACATTCTGAAGAGAACTACTTCTCCTTGGAACCCTTCGGACCACCCCGAATTGGACGCTGAACACGGTGCCGCAGGATGGGTCAAGAAGTTACGTAGCGAGTGGGAAAAGAGGTTCCAAAAGCGGACGCGAGCCAAAGAGCAAGGATGACCATACTTCTTGACACCTCCGTGATCATCGACGCTCTGAACTGCAAGCGCAGCCGCCGCGAGTTTCTCGAACAGCGATCTCAGGCAGGTGACATCCTTACATGCTGCGTCATCAGCGTGGCGGAAGTATATGCCGGGATGATGCCGAACGAGGCAGAAGCTACCGACGAGTTTTTCCAAGGCCTGGAATGCATTGAGATCAGTCAGGAAATTGCTCGCAAGGCAGGATGTTTGAAGTACGAGTGGGGGCGAAAGGGAATAACACTCAACATTCCCGACGCGGTAATCGCGGCGACTGCACTCGGCTTGAATTTGACGCTGGCCACAGACAACGCCCGCGATTTTCCTATGCCGGAGCTGAGATTCCTGCCGCTCCCTGCTGCTTGACACATCATGTCGACGTTGACATTTCTCGGCGCCACCGGAACCGTAACGGGTTCCCGCTATCTCCTGGAAGCGAACGGTGAGCGCCTGCTGATTGATTGCGGGCTTTTCCAGGGTGCCAAGGAATTGCGCCTGCGCAACTGGAATCCCTTCCCCGTGCCAGCCTCGAGCATCCAGTGGCTCGTCTTGACCCACGCGCATCTGGACCACATCGGCTATATTCCGCGCCTGATCAAAGATGGCTTTCGCGGGCAGGTCCTGACATCGGCGCCCACAGTGGACCTGGCGCGTTTGGTTCTGCCCGACTCAGGCCACCTCCAGGAAGAAGAAGCCGAGTACGCCAACTTCAAAGGCTACAGCAAGCACGAACCGGCCCTCCCGCTCTACACCTATGAAGAGGCGGTGAAGTCACTGGAATTCTTCCGGGCCGCCGATGAGTCAACGCCGCTCGAGCTTTCTTCCCACTTCACGCTGCGCTTCCACCGTGCCGGGCATATCCTGGGCGCGCGCATGATTGAAGTGACTGTGCGCGACAACGGCAGCACGCGCCGGGTGCTTTTCTCAGGCGATCTGGGCCGCTTTCCGCAATTGATCCTCTACGAACCGGTCGTGCCCGACGGCGTTGACTACCTGCTACTCGAGTCCACTTACGGCGACCGCCTCCACCCGCAGGACGACTATCGCGCCCGGCTGGCCGCAATCGTAGAAGCCACCGCCGCGCGCGGCGGCACGCTGGTCATCCCTTCCTTTGCCGTGGGGCGAACCCAGGAACTGCTCTACGTCCTTCGCGAGCTGATCGAGCAGGGGAAGTTGCACTCCCTCCCCATCCACGTGGACAGCCCCATGGCCATCGACGTCACCGACCTCTACCTGCGCCACAAGGAAGAACACGACCTGGAGACCCTGGCGGTCGAGGCGCAGGGCATCAAGCCGTTCTCGCCACCCAACGTGCACTTCGACCGTACGCGGGATGAATCCAAGGCTCTGAATGAAGCGCACTATCCTATGGTCATCATCTCGGCGAGCGGCATGGCCACCGGCGGCCGCGTGCTGCACCATCTGGAGCGCTGCCTGCCCGATCACCGCAACACCATCCTCTTTGTGGGATTTCAAGCGGCGGGAACGCGCGGGCAGATCATCAAGTCCGGCGCCGAATCCGTCAAGATGCACGGCTGCGAAGTGCGGATTCGCGCCCGCATCGAGACGATGGAGAACCTGAGCGCCCACGCTGACTACGGAGAGATCCTCGGCTGGCTCGGGCAGTACCAGAAACCTCCTCGCCAGACCCTTTTGGTCCACGGTGAGCCGACTGCCACCGAGGCGCTGAAAGAGAAGATCGCCCAGCAACTTCACTGGAACGTCTCTGTCCCGTCCTATCTCGAGAAAGTCGCACTCTGAAACCGAACCGGTGCGATTCGGAGCGCGGGGGCTTGCCGGCGCTGTGCTGGGGCAGGGCACCCCTTGCCCCGGGCGGGAGGGTGGAGCCGTCCCCAACCCGATCAATCCTGCCGGCGCCAGAGCCCGACCGTTTTGTCTCCGCTAGCCGAGGCGAGCCAGCGACCGTCCCGGCTCAGAGCCACCGAATGCACCCGCCCATGGTGCCCGCTGAGAGTCTGGAGCTCACGGCCTGTAGCTACCTCCCACAACTTAGCGGTGCCATCAAAGCTTCCCGTGGCCAGATATTGTCCATCGGGGGTGAAAGCGACAGAGACAACTGTGTCCGTATGGCCCGCGAAGCTCCGCGGCGCCCGCCCCGTGTCCACCTCCCACAGTTCCACCACATTCTTATCAATCCCGAGGTCAGGAGGCTCAAGCGCCCGGCCGAGCCGCTGCGAAACCCCGGTTGTCCTGTCATAACTTGCCGCAGCCAAATAACGACCGTCGGGGCTGAAGGCCAAACACAAAACGGCCCCGCGATATCCGAAGATTGTGCGCAGCTTGCGCCCAGTGGCTACATCCCACACGTCAACAGTCTCATCCAAACTCCCCGAAGCCAGGTGTCTGCCATCAGGACTGAAGGCCAAGGACGTGACTCGTCCCTTGTGGGCCTTGTAAGTGTGAAGCTCCGTACCACTCTCCACTTTCCAAAGCTTCACCGTCCTGTCTGCACCCCCCGAGGCCAAGGATCGTCCGTCCGGGCTGAACATCACGGTGTATACAGATCCTCGGTGGCCCAAAAGGGTGCGCACTTCGCCTCCCCTGTCCACCTCCCAAATCTTCACCGTTCCGTCCTCACTCCCTGACGCCAAGTGGCGTCCGTCCGGGCTGAACGCGACGGAGAAGACTGCACCCGCGTGGCCCACAAGGGTGCGCAGCTCACGCCCGGTGGCTACCTGCCACAACTTCACAGTCGTGTCGTAACCTCCCGATGCCAAAGACCTTGAATCCGAGCTGAAAGCGACAGCTCGAAGAGCCTCGGCATGTCCGGCGAGGGTGCGTTCCAAGACGAATCTCAACGGTGCTGTGCGCACCCCTTTTTGTGCACTGGTAGGCGTCTGAGCCGAAATGGAGACCGAAAAGACGAGAATCGGGACGAGAGAGATGAGTTTCACGCCCTGCCTCCACGCGACGCGATGCCCTACCCTTTGGTGGTCATGATACAGCACGGGAGTGGCAAATCACAGTCTCGCGGGTATGTGCATGTTCCCCCTACCTGCTTATAAACTGAAGCCCAGGATAGCGGAGAACCTTGCCCTGGCCAGCCAATATGGCGCGGACAGTATAACCGCGCAGGCTAGGCGGACGCAGGCTCCGAGCACTCCGCAGGCGCGAGGCCTAGCTGGTCGGCGATGGCGCGCATGGCTTCGACGCAGAAGGTGATGTGGTCATCGAGGGGAATGCCGAGTTCTTCGGCGCCTTTGAGGATGTCCTCGCGGCTAACGGCGCGGGCGAAGGCTTTGTCTTTCATCCGCTTGCGAACCGACTTGGCTTCGAGGGTGGCGATGCGGTCGGGTCGGACCAGTGCGCAGGCGGTGACGAAGCCGGCCAACTCATCGCACGCGTAGAGCGCCTTCGCCAGCGACGTGTCGCGCGCCACGCCAGTGTAGTCAGCGTGCCCCAAGATCGCGCGGCGGATTTCCTCCGAGACACCCTTCTCCTTCAGAATCTCGCTGCCCTTCAGCGGATGGTCCGGGGCGTTGGGATA
>Ga0315274_10009992_pt1 | contig 13673 bp, 6 predicted proteins | sample YL17G02_20_MG_FD_203700 | JGI IMG/M metagenome (GOLD analysis project Ga0315274, IMG submission 203700) | Sediment microbial communities from Yellowstone Lake, YNP, Wyoming, USA - YL17G02_20 | ecosystem: Environmental > Aquatic > Freshwater > Lake > Sediment | place: USA: Wyoming | collected...
GCCGGACCAACTCGCTGTCCTGCACGGGCACAAAACCATCGAGAAACTTCGAGCCCCCCTTCATGGGAACCCCGGCGTACGTGGCCAGCAGATCCTTGAGGAGAAACGGGACTCCCTTGAACGGTCCCTCCGGCAGCGCGCCCTTGACCGCCTTCCGGGCTTGGTCGTACATCGTCGTGATGACCGCGTTCAGCTTGGGATTCACGCGTTCGATGCGCTGAATCGCGGCTTCCACCAGATCGCTTGGCTGCAACTCCTTCTTTCGGACGAGTTCCGCTTGGGCCGTTGCGTCCAATAGGGCGAGTTCCGTCATGGTGCTCATCGCACGACTCCTTTTCCGCAGGTTAATCCCCGTCCGACGCCAATCTGAAAAACCATATCCCCCTCGACTTTCATCCTCTATCGTATAACTTCCGCCGCCCTTTCGCAAGAACCCATTGCGATTCGCTCTAGCCCCCGCCCCTGGCCCCCGGCCCCACTTCTGAGGCCGCCTACGTAGTCAATCACGGCCGACGCATCCGGATGCGGAGCCGCATGCCCTACTTGGTCCTCAGTGTTGACGCGGAGCGGCCTCCAAGGCGACCAAGTCGTGGAAAGGCAAACTGAACAGTTAGGCTGCCAGGTTGGCCTGTATCCCCACAGCCCAACCTGCTGAGGTGTAGAACGACCTTTGTCGCACTCGCCCAAAGGTGACGTCAGAGGAGCGTTCAAAGCGGAGAGTAAGGTGGGTAGATCGTCGCAGATTCGGCGAATTCAGCGAGCGGCGCTAACCTCCGTAAGTCGTTATGCGTAAATAAGTACGCGCTTTTGGGAACCACAACCGGCTTATAATGTAGTTGCGGATGGCATCGGCGCCTCCTGTCGGGGTCGGATCCCATGCCAGTCGGCAAGCGCCGGATCCAGCTCGACGGGCAGGCGCCTTTTGCCATACGCGATCCCGACCATATACAGCCCGGAGCTCAACCCTCGCCACCTCGCCTGCGCGGGCGGTTGCGCATGGTATTGCAGCCCTCGTCGAGCATGGTCAGGTAGTTGTTCACAGGCATATAGTTAGTGACGAAATCACCCGTGCCGAGGCGATTCCCGCCTCGCGGCAAACTCAGATTCCCACGATATTTGACGCCATTGACCTCCGGCGTCGTGTCTGACCTTGCATATCGCTTCCTGTTCAACTATGGCTTGTCGGCTGTTGTGGCCGTTGCCACGCGGCCTCGCTCGCTAACCTCGCCCACAGTGACCGTGATCGGGTTTTGGACACGTTCAGCGAGACACTCTACCTGCTTGAACCACTCGCGAGGACTGTGGGCAACTAGCCTGCGCTGGTCGCCCTGGCTTTTCATCCAGTCGGCGGCCACAAAGAAAGTCGTTTCCCCGCCTGGCGCCGGGTCAACTAGAAGCTCCTCGGAATCGTCCAACGTTCGCCTTTCGCTGATGCTCTTTGGCGAAGAGGCAATAACTGCTTGCCCCGCCTCCCCTATAGCCTTGTCTTGCTCTCCCCAGCAGCACAGGACGCCAGACGGCGCGTCGAAGAAAAGCGCTGCTTTCGGTATGCGAACTATGCCGGCCGAAATCCGTCTGGCCTTCCCCCCGTCGCCGGATTTCCATTGCAGGCGGACACGGTTTTCCGAGTAGATCTGGCCCGCATAGCAACCGGCAAGGAGCGAGACATCGCAGGTCCCCCCTTCCACTTTAACGTCGGACAGAGTGATCTGCACGGTTGCCCGCACGGGACCGTCGGCCACAAGCCGCTGGTCCACCTTGCACCGGGGCTCGGCTTTCTCCTCGTTATAGGCGCGGTAGACCTTGTCGCCCAGCCACAAGGAGAGGCCGCCCAACCCGGGCGCGCTGCCCACGTGGAGCGCGTCCATACCCCAATCGGCTTCGTTGTGGTACGGCCCGAGGTTTTCGAGCCGCAGGCACTCGATCTTCTTCGCGAATAGATCGATCTTCCCGTAGTAGGAGCGATATCCGATCATTTCTGATTCCCAGCCGATGCTGACGCCGATGTCGGTCTTGGCGTGGGTCTGCGGCCGGTAGCCGCCGCGCCACGCGCCCTCCGGCGAGTAGTACAGGAAGCATTCCCGCGTCGCCTTTTCGGGAAGGGTCGCGACGAAAACGATTTCGCTCGAGCCGCCCATATCATCGGCTTGCGACGGGAACTGACGGATGAGCACCTCGCGGCGTGTGTCGGCGACCGCAAAGCAGGCGGGGTTAAAATCCGGGGCAACCTTCCGGATCGCTTGAACAGGGACCACTACCGGCGCCGACGGTTGATCCTGTGAGATCGGATTCGTTAAGACGAGCCGGATGCGCTTCTGGAACACCGTCCCCGGGACATCCAGCCAAGGTTCAGCATTGCCGGAAGGGAGTTGCACCCCTTTGATAATCTGGTCTGTAACCGCCGCAAACTCTCCACGCGCATAGGCCGCTTCAATCGATGCCAGATCGAGCTTGAGGGAACCGTCGCGTATTCGTTCGAGCAGCTTTGTGTACAGCTCTTCGCGAATGATGTCCTGGTAGTAGCGCGCCGTTTCGCGGCTGCACAGCAACTTCTCAGGGTTGTAGAACTCCTTGGGACGCCGATTGACGAACCAGTTTTCCGCCGCGGAGGCGCCGTCGTTGCCCAGCGCGACCTTCATCGTGTCGATAAGCGTCTGGTTCTCGGCCAGTGCCGACCGCAGGGCCGCATCGAGCGCATTGGGGAGATCGGGGTAACACGTGCGGACGGGTACCGCCCGCGGCTCCGCCTTGTACGTTCGATCCGGGGCGCCGTCGGCGTTGGCGTCATACGACCACGTGTCAAAAAAGCCGTCGTTGTCCGTGTCCGCGTAGGTGATTACGGCGTCGATCTTGTTGTCGAAATCATAGTCGATGTTGATCTTCCCGGTTTCGGCGCCCGTGAGATGGATGCGGCGATCCACCGGCGTATAGTACAACTGCATCTTCCCGCTGTAATCCTTGTCGGTTTCGTACCGTTTGTTGCCTTCCTTCATCGGATACCCGCCGACGCCTTCCCACCGTTCGTGCCAGCGCTCGTAGTCATTGAGCACGTTAACGTTGTTGTCGATTTCGTCCCAGATCAGCGTGTCGAGCACCCAGGGCGCCGATTCGGCAACCTTGGACAGCGAAGACCACGGCACATACGGGTCCGTAAGCGAGCCGTCGCGGAGTTTTTCACGCTCCGTGGCGCCCTCGGTGATCGTAACGGGGCCATTGCAGTTGAACGAGAAGTCGTAGTCGCGGCGGTTCAGCCAGTCCGTGTCATTGTCCACGTCAAAGCTGTACCGCAGCGCGTTGATGACGTTGCCCTCCGCGCCGCCGAAGCGGATGGTGACTTCCGCAAGCCCGTCACGGTCGATGTCGTAGTGGGCAAACGGGTCTTCGAAGAGCGGCACAAAGGACTCCTTCTCGAGATTGTAGTAGAACATGGAGAAGATCTCGTCCCCGTTGAAGTCCGATTTCCACTGGCACGTCCCTTGAGCGTATTCATAGTTCTGCACGTACCACATGCGCCCGTCGCGGCCCACGTCCCGAATCACGACTAGGCCGAGCCGGGAGCCAAACCAGGCCCCGGCTACATAATAGAGGTCCATGCGGTCAGCGACGCCATCGTGGTCTTCGTCCCAGTAATCGACAACACGGTCTACAGTGCCGTCGGCATTCCAGTCGGCCACGTAGCAGTCATCCTTGGTGTCCGGCTCGCCGCCGTCCACCAAGTCCCCATCGTCGTCGATGACGCGAACCAGGATCGGCTTAACCGTATTTTTGCTGTCGGTATCCACAAATGTGAAAACGTCCGGGCGTCCGTCGCCGTCGAGGTCCTCATACACCCGCGTGCCGGGAGGACCCGCCAGAAGCCTGGTCCGCAGCTCTTCGGGTACGGCGGCCTTCTTTCCCAGAATCTTCATGGCAGCGTCGCGGGCGGCGGCAGCGTCGCGAGCGTCCGCGGCGGGATCGGCCGCCGGAACCCGCTGCGAGGCAAGTACAGCGCACAACACGCCGACAAACAGGAAGCATCTAATCCACAGTCGCATTGGTCATCCTCCTTACCATCTCGAGAGTATATCCTCATCCAACGGGAAAATGGGCCTGCGGACCCTCCGAAAGGGGAATCGCGTGAGATCGCTCGAACACGGGCCGGGCGTATCGACCGTGTATGTTGCCCGCGTAATGGGATCGTACGCGCGGCGGTGAGCGACGGCCGCTTTGACGCCAATTACGAACATGCGCTCCGGTATGATTCCTTGGCTGCGCAACTGGCCCAAGTCGAAGGGAGGCGTCTTACGGCTGGTCAGCAGCACCTGTACGCCTTTGTGGCGGACAACAGCGCACGGGCCCATATCGATGTGGCTGCTCCCCATCGAGGCGAGATGGCTCTGCGGGTCCTCGAGATCAAACTGGCCGTTGCTTGTCGAAACCAATTCCACGTCCAACGTCAAAGGCCCCGCGTCAAGAGCACTCCCTTTGCCGCCGACGGAGACAGTGGCCCGCCGGCCTGGACGAAGCCCCTGGAACAGCCTTGCTGCCTCAGGATCATTGATGACAACCACGGCGTTCGGGTTATCATGGTTCACCAGCGCCCGAAGAAGCCCCGTGCCGTCGCCGGGAGCCCCAGCGCCGATATTGTCCGACGGCTCCACCAGGACAATGGGGCCCTCGCGCTCAGCGGCCAGAGCAGCGATCACCGCTTCAGCGGGCGGATCGGCCTTGTTGCCCAAATGCCTGCTCTTTACGGCCAACTTGCTCAGACGAGCCAGTTCTGCGTGCGCCTCATCGAGGTCGCCCATGGTAATCGCCGTGAAGCTCAAGCCCGTTTCAGGCCTCTCGGCAAATGCGAAACCCCCGAACACGTTTACGGCCAGGATCTCAGGATGCGACCGTTCGATCTCGCGCGCCAGACGCTCGAGCGACCGCATCGGCTCCGCGTCGGTGCCCGTGCCAGTGGGCGGCCACATGATAGATGGCTGCTCCCGCACGGTCACAGCGCGCTCCCCCGTCTTCATAAGGCGATCCAACAACAAGGCTGCGTCCACGGCGGCCTGCTTCGAGTCGGTGTGGGGATTCGCACGATAGGCCACGAGGCCGTTGGCGCAACGCGCCATCTTCGCCGTGAAGTTGGCATGCAGATCGATCACGCCGCAAACCGGAAGACCCTCCGCGCCGTCCAACGCGCGGACGCGCTCCAGGATTGTCCCTTCGACGTCTTCAACCGATTCCGCCACCATCGCGCCGTGCAGCACCAGGTAGATGCCGTCTACTGTCGAAAGCGGCGCGCCGCCAGCCGCCGACTTAAACGCCTCCCAGAAAAGAGCGACAGTAGCGTCATCCACGACCGGTCCCGGCATCGCCCGAAAATCAACGACGGGCACAATGTCCCAACCAAGGCGCCGGCCCGTATCCACGGCCCCGGCAAGAGGCGAACTGTCGCCCGCCGCGCTCAGCAACTCGTCTCCTCGCAGGACCGCGAAGTCGCTAATCCGTGTTCGCCCCTCCAGAAACGAATGGGTCTCGTGATAGAGTCCGGCTAGAAGCACCCGTTTACGATCACTCATGGCTGCGCTGCCATTTCTATTGCTTCAACGCCTCGAGAGCATCCGCGACCGCGGTCAATGTACGCGTCACATCCTCGCGCGTATGAACAGTGGAGACAAGCCAGACGCCGCGGGACGTGATACGGATGCCACGTTCTTGAAGGGCGATCCAGAAGCGGCGCCCCATTTCAAAATCCGTGCTGAACGACGCACGGTAATCCACGACGGGAGGCGCTCCTTGGGGAACAAAGGAAACGTGAAAGAGCGGTGGAACGCCCCGGACCGTTACCGGTAATCCGCTCTTGGCGGCCAGTTCGCGGATGCCGTCCATAAGGGCCTTCCCCGATGCGTGTGCCCTGGCAAGTTCAGCCCCGTTGTCGGCGCTCAAGGTTTCCAAGGCCGCCACCGTGCCCGCCATGCACACCGGGTTTGAGTTGTAGGTTCCCGCGTGGACGGTTCTCAATTCGCCAAAGAGGCTCATAACGGCGGCGCGCCCTGCTATGGCGCTCACCGGCATCCCGCCGCCCATCGCTTTGGCAAAGGTCGCGAGGTCTGGCGTCACCCCATACAGGGCCTGCGCCCCGCCCAAAGCCACCCGGAAGCCCGTGATCACCTCGTCGAAGATCAGCAGGGCCCCATACCTGTCGCAGAGCTTGCACAACCCTTCGAGGTAGCCGGGTTCCGGAGTGATCGCGCACCAATTACCCATGATGGGTTCGCAGATAACGGCCGCAATGAGCCCCCCTTCCCGTTCAAACAGATCCTCGACCAGGCTCAGATCATTCCAGGGCCGCACGAGCACGTTCGCCGCATCTTCCACTGGTTGGCCAAGAGACGACGGCCACAGAGGCGGGTTCTCCCGCGGGCCGAGTTCGGCCTTGGGCGCAGCGTAGTTCCAAGCGATCGTATCGAGCCAGCCGTGATAGTGGCCCTCAAACCGGAGGATCTTCTTGCGTCCCGTATGCGCGCGGGCCAGGCGGACAGCGGCATGGACAGCCTCCGAACCCGTCGAGCTGAAACGCACCATTTCCGCACAGGGCACAAGGGCACGGACCCGCTCCGCGGCCAGGACCTCGAGTTCGGTCTGCCCCGCGTAAACCAGGCCCTTCTCTAGCTGCGCCTTTGCCGCGTCAATCACGGAGCGTGGCGTATAGCCAAGTAACATCGGGCCTTGTCCCAGAACGTAGTCGATGTACTCGTTACCGTCGACGTCCCAGATGTGGGCGCCTTCCGCGCGTTCGTAGAAAAGCGGCGCCGGCTCGGAAATGGCGCGCACGTTGCTGCAGATCCCGCCGGGGATTACGCGTTTGGCCCGTTCATACCAAGAGATTGACTTGTCATGTCTCATTGAAAACCATCCTAGTTCAGCCTGATCTCCCTGCCGGTGCGACTCGACTCATATGCCGCGAAGACGGCGGCCACCGCCTGCCGGCCGTCCCAGCCCGTAGTGTCCAGCGGTTTCCCCTCACGGACAGCATCAACCAGTGCCTGGATGTTCGCCGTATAGGCCTTCAGCCGCGCTGGATCGAGAAAACCTTTCCCGGCCCAGTCCACCTTCTCCTGAACCACCAGTACCTCCCACGGGCCCCCCTCATAGGAAACGCGGGTTTCACCATAGGAGTCAATATCGATGAGGCCCCGTTCACAGATGATACGCGTGCCGATCTCGCTGCGCGGGAAGCCGGGTTTCGGGAGTTCGAACGAGCAGAAGATATAGCAGACCGTACCGTCGGTCATCGTCAACAGCACGTCAGACGTCCCCTCGACCGTGTACCTGGGGTCGATATTTCGGGCCTTGGCGTACACGGTCGCAATCTCGGCACCCGTAAGCCACCGCGTCTGATCGAGGTTGTGAATCCCGTGGCCGAACAGCAGGCCGACCCCTTCCGGCTGAAGCTGCCATTTGGGAACAACCTCCATACCGCCAGGCACCATCTGGTAGGAACGCATCTGCAACACGCGTCCCATCCTACCCGATGCCAGAAGCTCCTTGGTCTTGACGTTGCCTGTTCGGGCACGTTGCGTATACATGATCGAAGAGAGAAGGTGCTTTTCCTTGCAGACCGACAGAACGGCATCGCATTCGGCCACGGAGCCCGCCATCGGTTTCTCGATCATGAGATGCTTTCCGGCTTTTGCGGCAGCCAGCGCCTGCGGGCCGTGAAGTGCATGCGGCGTCGCCACGCACACCATATCGATCCCGCGTATCTCCAGCAGTTCCTCGATGGTCCCGCACGCTAGGATGCCGTACTCCTCAGCCATCGGCGCGGTCTTGGATACATCGACATCGGCCACGGCAACGACGTACGCTCCCTGAACATGATCGCTCACCGTCCTCGCGTACGTTTGGCCCATGAAGCCCGCGCCGACGATGCCTACGCCCAACGATCGTCTTGATTCAGTCATTATTGCTCTCCCCAGGCATTACTGGATTTCTCAACTAAGACCTCCGGAAGAACCTTCGGGAACACGAATGGTGCCTGCTATTCTCCTGACCCCCAACCCGATCAACACCATCGCCACGCCAACCCCGACCGACAGCTTGCAGCGGCTGAATGGTTCCGTGGCCAGCACCGCGACCACCAGCACAACGCCCATAGCCGCGGACGCCAGACCGATGATGCGGATGGCCGCAGGGGCCACGCTTGTGTCCGTCGCGCTCGAACTTGGCGCCGCCTCCGGACGCGACAGCCCATCGAGAAAACGGGCAATGCGCTCCCCGTGCTCGGGAGCATCAGGGATCAGGACGCTGAACAGACCCAACCCCACCAACGTCGGAACGGACGTGATCCACGGAAGAAAGGGCATCGTGCGCAGGAAGCCGAGGCCCTCGCAGTAGCTGAGGAAATACGCCGTGATGCCGAACCCGGCGCCGATGAGAAACCCTGCTACCCCGCCCGCGTTCGAGACTCTGCGCGTCAGCAACCCGAACATCATCGGGATAGCCACGGGCGGCATGAGAACACTGAAGAGCCGGGCCATGTACTCGACCAGGTCTTCCTTGCCCTGGCCGGCCACGAGCAACAAGGCGATGCCCAGCGCAGCCAGGCCAACGACCAGCGTTGCCATGCGGCCTGCAAGCACCAACGACCGTTCTGACGAGACGCGGGCAAACAGCCGCTTGTAGATGTCGTTAGTAATGACCGACGCCATCGCATTGTAGTCACCGGACAGCGTGGACATGGTTGCGGAGAACATGGCGGCCACCATCATTCCAATCATGCCCACGGGAAAAAGACTCTTGCATAGCAACACGTACACATCGTTCGGTTCACTCACGCCGGGCATGAAAATGCGCGCGGCCATTGCGGGTAGAAACAGAAGCGGCATCCCAACGAACGTGAGCGCGGCCACCAGATACCCTACCTTCCGGGCATCCGCGTCGGTCTTGACGGAGTAGTAGCGTTGCACGTACGACCATTTCGTCGAATACGCGAACACCTGCACGAAGATAAAGGGAATGATCCACGCCCACGTGTATTCACCGCCCGTGGGGGCCCAAAAACCTTCAGGCGCCTGCTGAAAAAAGGCCCCAATGCCACCCAGTCGAGCGAGCGCAAGCGGCACCAACACCATCACTGCGCCCGCCATGACTACGAACTGGACAAAATCCGTGATCATGGCCGCCCAGAGTCCTCCCAGGAAGGTGTAGGCAAGCATAATCGACCCACAAATCACTATGGCCAACGGAAAGGCAAACGGCGCGGTGACTCCAAGGCTTACGGTAACCATTTTGCCAATGACAAAGAGTTTCAGCGCGTCATCAATGACCAAGAGCGGCACTCCCAGCCATGCAAACCCCTGGCGCAGAAAGGGGCCGTAACGCGTCTCGACGTACTCGAGCGGGCTTGTCGCGGCGGCGCGCCGCCAACGAGCCGCAAAGAAATGCGCACTGATCAGACAACAGGGCACCACGGCCCACCAGATGGTGATGCTCACCATCCCGTGCTGATAGGCAAGCGCGCTGTACGCCACAAAGGCAAACGCGCTGAATGAAGTCATGTAGAGAGACACGCCGGACACCCACCAGGGCACTTGCTGGTTCCCACCGAAGAAATCCTTCATGCTCTTCATGCGCCTGGAGAAGAACACGCCGATCCCGACCATCACCAGAAAATACCCCACCACGATCAGGTAGTCGGCGGTGGCAAGCGAATGACTCATTACGATACTGGCCTCACTATGCGTGGGTTGCCATGCTGGCTGCTATGGGCGCGGCAGACACGATGGACGTTCTTTGGGCATGCGGGCCTTCATGTCTCCGTCACACCACCATTTTGTCTGTTGGTTCAGATCGACCTCGGCCACGACGACCTCGCCCATCTTCCCCGATTCAACAAGCCACTCGCCCCGGCGCCCCATCACGCCGCACTTTAGCCAGCCCGGCGCGGCGCTCCGGGTACCCGTCACAATGTAGACTTGATTCTCGACGGCCCGTGCCGTAACCACGGCAGGATCGGCGCCTTGGACGAGAAATGCAACCACGTCGGCCCCCTGGGCCGCCAGATTGCGGGCCACCTCTGGAAAGTAGGCATCATAGCACAGCATCATCCCCACTTTGCCAAATCGCGTGTTAAAGACAGGAAAGTCATTCCCACCGCAGATACCCCAAGTCACCTCCGCCCGCGTCAGGCAGACTTTGCGGTAGCTGCCGACGATCGCGCCGTCCGGGCCCAGCAATACGGCCGTGTTGTAGAGCAGGTGATTGTCCCGTTCGAGCAGCCCTACCGCAATGTAGAGGTTGTGCTTCTTGGCAAGCTGGCCGAAGTAAGCCGTCGAGGGCCCAGGGACCGTCTCCGCCGCCGCCTCGAAACCGCCCGCGCCCAGCGTCAGGAGTTCCATGGTGGCGACCAGATCCGCCTTCTGCCGGGCGGCCTCCTCGACCAGGCGGCCAAACGCTTCGCGGTTCTGCTGGGGCGTCTTATTCGAGTCAACGTCCAAGTGGCAGGCCGCAAGACGGACCTTCCGCTCCGCAGGCGCAGGAACTTCCACAAAGGACACGTCGCTCCACTCGGCCGAGCCGTAGGGGTCGGGCCATTTCAGCTCGAGCGTGACGACGGCTTGCGTGGCACCCAAAGGTACACGATACACACCTGTAACCTCTGTCCACCCGTTCTTGTCCGTGGCCCCGTCTTGGGGGTAGTCGGGATAGGCCGGCCCGGGCGCCCCCAGCTCAAAAGTGGCGGGCTTGGCTTCCGGGACCCAACCTTTCACAGGCTGGTTTTTCTCGTTCCTCCACACGATTTCGACCAACGTCTGTTGGCCGGGGGCGGCCAGCCCCTGCGGCTTGCGCAGAGCGCGGAACCCGAAATACTTGTCGCCCGTGACCGGGAACGCCTTCCGGTAGAAACCATCGAGACCGGCGCTCCCGTCCGCTGCGATCGTCAGGCTCCCCTTGCCGCTCGGTCCTCCGGTCGCATTTTGGGCAAAAACCGGCCGCGCCTGGATCCGAAACTGGCCGGTCTCCCAACCATCCGGCGTAGTCTGCGCCGCGGCCGCCGCGGCCGACGCCGCGGCGCCAGGGACGCCCTCTTCGCCCCATGCGTGGATCGTGCCGGGACTCTTGGTTCCCGCACACCAAATGAGCTCTACCTCCGGCGTGCCGTTCACCACGGGGTCGATAAAATTGTTGGGCGCTGGCGAGTTCTGTGTGATGTCGCGGGTCTGCGCCCAGGTCGCGCCGCCATCGGCCGTTTCCCATTGGCCGATCTCGCCGCCGCGCCATGAGCCGCGGGGAAAGTACACCTGGAATTTCCCTTCACCCCGCGCCAGGCACGTCCCATGGCAATACCGCGCGTCAGCATCGCATATCTTGCTCGCTTGCCACGCATTGCCTGTCCAATAGGCGAACATCGCGGCGTTATTGTCGACAATTCCGGGTCCGCCGGTGACGAAGAGCAACCCGGGGCGGCCCGCTGGGTCCACCACGATCTCATTTTGCCAGCCGTGAACGTTGCCCTCGAAAACGAGCTCGCCTTGCTCGTACTGGATCGGATGGGGAATCGGCTTGCCCGACGCAGTCTCCCACGTCTTGCCCAAGTCGCGCGACACGGCGTAGTACATGTTGTACCAGCGGTTGTGTCCGAAGATGAGGGAAAAAACATGCATCACGGGGCCTGACGCCCGTTGCTCGATGTACATGTTCGGGTAGGCGATGTAGCCGTCAGGAAACTGGTCGAACACCGGCTGAAGCTCGGACCACGTCGCGCCGCCGTCGTTGCTGGTCCTGAACCCCCACAACGGCTTCCCGCTTTGAGTGTCGCGGTGGAACAGGTAAAGGGTGTCCCCCAAGAAGTACATGTTGGCATAGGTCGCCTTCGGCGAGACGACTTGGACGGGTCCCCACTCGGAGATGTCCTCCTGGCGGACCGACCGGCGTATGTTTTGCTCCGCGTTGTGCGCCCCGTAGACCACATACAGGAAGCCGTCCTTGCTGATGGCTAGCGCCGGGTTCGAGTGGGAATCGTTCTGCGTGGCGCTCGTGCCCACCTGCTGCGGAACGGCCCAGCGCTTGCCCTGGTGGTCGAAAAACGTTATGAACGGGTTGCTGTGGACGTCTCCGTACACCACATAGGTCCGGTTGTGCCGGCCTTCGAACCGAATGGCATGGGGCGTGTTGTAGTTCTCGGAAGTGGCGTCGGGCAATCCAGCCGCCGGGCCGCTTTCCCGCACGCAGCCGTTTCTGGCGATGATCGCCGAGGTCAGTTCGGCAGAGATGACCGCCTCCGTCTGGCCGGCCTTTTTCGCCTGTGCCTGATCGGGCTCGAAGCCGGGCTCGCTGGCGAAACTGACGTAGTCGATGTTCTGTCCTATGATATTGTCGGCGTTTACGCCGCTGGTGTTATTACCCTCCTCAAACCGGTCGTTCATATCGATGTCAAAGTAGATGACGCGGTCTTTTCCCCAGCCATGAGCGCCATGGAAGACCTCCGCGAGAACCTGCGCCGGTTCGAGCAGCTTGGGACCCTTCATGTCGACGGTCAGGCGCTGATAACCATTGTTCAGAGCCGAAGGCGGTATTGGAATCCGCAATCCCGCGAAATCGGCCGCCGAAGCCCCCTTGTACCAAATGGTGAGGTTTGCGGGCTTGCTGGTATCCTTGACCAACGTCTCCGCGCGGATGATCAGGAAGTTGAAGTCGGCTGAGTCGAAATATGGAACCTCCGAAGAGAGTCGCAACAGCGGCCGCGGGCCGGACAGGCGGGCTTTGCCGTCCGCGATGCTCAGCTTGGCGCAAGGGGATGCCTGAGACCAGCCCTCGGCATCGCCGTCCCTCTCAAAACACCAACTGAGGTCCTTGGCCCCCGCGGCGCCCATTATTAGGCAAGCCGTGACAACCACCACCGTCTGCGTGTACATCATCATGGAACATACTCCTTTCGTCGGGCAAGTTGACTCGCTTCACACTCCGCAGAACCATGTCCGCCTACGTGCTCCAGCCGCGGAGACCCGCGGCCATTAGCCACAAGCATCCCAGAAGGGACAGGGAGATCGCGCACACCACAAAAAAACCAACGACCGTAAATCGGTTTGGCCGCGGGATCACCCAATCACTGGCCGGAAACAACTGGTGAGACGCCATGCGCGTGTCAAAGTCGGCGGCGTTTTCGGCCACCTCCTTTGCATCCTCTTCCGGCGGTTTGCCCATCGCAGGAGTCAGCATGCGAGCATAGAAGTCATCAAGTATGGGCTTGGGAACGCGCCGGGTGCAGCGCGACAAGATCAGCATGACCAGAAACGGCGCAAGGGCGGGAAAGACCAGTTGGATGCTCTTGAAGAGGGCAGGACTGAAGGTCTCTACCGGTACTCCGAGGAGATACATGACGTAGACCACAGGCCGCAAACGGCCCGAACCGCGACGGTGGCCATCCTCGTCTTTCAATCCCGTGAAAAACACGGGGACCGACTCCCCCTCCTTCGTAAACGAAAAGACCTGGCCCACCTGGGCTGCGCGGCCCTCGTCGACATCATACTGCGTCGCCACCTGGTTCTCGTAACGTATGATAGCTGGCTTGGTCTCCGTCAGCAGATCCCGCTGCGTGCTTAGGGATGTGAAACATGCCAGCACCGGAAGCAGGAAAAAGACCACCATCCCCGTGAAGATGCCCGCGAGCGCCCCGGCATAATTGGCCCGCCGCCAGA
>Ga0315274_10009993_pt1 | contig 13672 bp, 31 predicted proteins | sample YL17G02_20_MG_FD_203700 | JGI IMG/M metagenome (GOLD analysis project Ga0315274, IMG submission 203700) | Sediment microbial communities from Yellowstone Lake, YNP, Wyoming, USA - YL17G02_20 | ecosystem: Environmental > Aquatic > Freshwater > Lake > Sediment | place: USA: Wyoming | collected...
GCAGACGATGGGTTGCCTGATATAGATATGCTTCGGAAATTTCTTAGAAGCAGGGCAGTATCAGAAGAGCTGATTTACTCTGTGGAAAGAGAACTATACGATGTTGAAGAACAGGCTAATAAAATTGACATTCATGGTTTTCTTTGGAGTGTAGGTAGAATTGAAGAACTGTTTAAACAATTAAAATTTCAGGAACATGCACAGAAAAGTGCTGAGGTAATGAAGAAAGAAGGATTTGCTAGGGGACGAGACGAGATGCTGGTATCCCTTGCTAGATTGGATGGTACCTCGGCTGATATTACACCAGAAGGTTTGTTATCTGATGAGATAGATGTTTTCATAGAAGAAGTATCCGCAGGTCGGGATGCTCGGGCTACGCTGTCTGTTGACCTTGGAATTGAATCTCTTGATAAGGCTATTCTTGGGCTTCGTGGGGGTGAGGTTGTTTTAATTGTTGGTTGGCAAGGTGTTGGTAAGACTACTATGTTGGTTAATTCCGCTATCCATATCGCCTGTGTGCAGAAGAAAAATGTGGTATTCGTTACAACTGAGACGATTAAGCCTCAAGTTAGACGAAGGTTGTTTGCACGAATGACTAAACTTCCGATATTTGATGTTCCAATTTCGTCCCAAAAATTTAAGGCTGGTACTCTCTCAGAGGTAGAACGGAATACTTTTTTAAAGCTGAAGAATTATGTAAATAGTGGTCAGATGGGGCATTTAATGGTAGTTCAGGCTCCTGCAAACGCTACAATGGAGTGGCTGAGAACAAAACTTCTTCAATATGAGGCTCAATTTAAAGTTGATATTCTTTTATTGGATGATATTAGGAATATGGTTCCAAGAAGTGTGCGTAAGCAGGAGTATGAAGAGGTTGGTCAGCTATTGAGGGATTTTAAAAAGATTGCTAGGACACATGCAAATAGAGGTATTCCGGTTGTTTCCCCTTACCATATTAATAGGGAGACTTACAAGTATTTGAATGAGAAGGATGGAGGAGGCAACAAAAAAATTACGATGGCTGGCCTTGCTTCCTCTTCTGAGGCAGAAAGAATTACTGATGTTGGTGTGTTTATTTGGGAGAATGAAAGCTCTCCTAATCAGTTAGAGTTAGATGTGGTTAAGATGAGAGATGGTGCTAGTATCCCTACCATTCGGTTAGCAATTGAAAGGGATTATCAGTACATTGATGAGATTAAGTTTAGTGCTGGTACAGAGTTAGATAATGCTATTGATTAGGTCAGTTTTGGACTCTACTAATGGAAAAGAAGCCTAAAAAGTATGGTAGGCAACCCTTCAGATGGGTTTGGCCTTCATTAAATTGTAGGAAAAGGAATTTGGCCCCAAAATTTTTGGCAGGAAACCCCTGAAATGAAAGTATTTGGAAGTAGTAAGGTTAGGTATTGTTTGGTTATTGTAGGTAGAGAATGAAAGAGATTGATGTCTTATTAAATACCTCCATTACTAAGGTGCTTGAGTACTATGGGATAGGACTAAAAACAGAAGGGAAAGACAGAGTACAGATGATTTGTCCTTTCCATGGTGATAATGCTCCGTCCTTACTGGTTAATATTGATAAGAATTTTGCTCATTGTTTTGGTTGTAATAAAAATTGGGATTCGGTAGAGTTTATTAGAAGAAAAGAAGAGGTAGGTTTTTTTGATGCCTTAAAGAAATTAGCGGATATTGCTGGCTTACCTTACGATGTGGAAACACTAAGGTATATTTATTATAACCATCCTGAGGCATTTTCGACTAAAGATGTGCATCGGTTTGATAAAAAGGTAGATGATTTGGTTTTGGCTATATTCTCGGAATTTATGACGTATTGCCGTAAATGGCCTCCGCTTTTTAAGGAATTCTATTTTTATGTGGATAATTGTCTTGTGGAGTTTGATGAAGTTGTAGGTAGTGACACTTATGACCTTCCGCATTTGGATAAGGCTAAGGATTGGTTTTTTAAGAGTAAGCGGTTTATTGATTTGTATATGGTTCCTACTATTGAAGCCTACCAAAAATTTAAACGGGAGGTACAACAGGAGAGGACAGATGATGATTTGGGAGCGGGTTAAACCAAAAAAGGCAACTAAGTTACAAATTTTGGCAGTTCAAACTATTAGGGATTCCCTATATGAAACGTGGGTTGAGGATAGGGATACAATGTCACTCTCAGATGCATACAGTTTAATAATTAAATTCAATGAAATTCAGACTTGGTTGCATAAAATAGACGGTAAATTACTTTCAAATTATTTTATTCAATTTGGATTGGGTAGGTATTCTTAAGTGGTCAGAACTTTATAAGTCTGGACTATTTGAAGCTCGGAAATCGGAAGCTAAATCCATAGACGTAGGGAAATTGGAAAGGGTGGAGCGGGTTAAGTCTGGAGTATTTGGCTCTCGGAAATCGGAAGGGGGATGGAATTAAGGGTATATTTATAAGGGATTGGTTTGTCTTGGTATTTTAAATAGGGATTAGTTTATATGGGTTTGTTTGATATAGGAGTTATTTATAAGGGTTGCTATATATATTTCCTTATATATGTTCGCCCGTCCAAGGGATACGAAAATAGGGAATTATATCCAAGGAAGTTTTTTAACTGGAAGGGATTCCGAGGATAATTGGAATGTTAGGGGTGTTAAAAAAGAAAGTTGAAAATACCTTGTATCTGATTGATTTTAAAGAAGTTAGAAACGAAGTGCGAAATTGACTTTATACGGGATTTCGCCTATTATGAGGTTGGAGAGAAAATACCATGAAAAAAGAGTCATGGGTAAAAAACCAGAGGCCATACGATTCGGTAAAGACCGAAAAGGTGTATTTGTGGCACACTCAGAGGATTACCCCTTCAGAGGTTCATTGTGCAACGAATTTTCTAGGGTATCTTCAAAGTGTGGCTAATTATGCGGAATCTACAAAGGCCAAGAATCCTTGGCAAGCAATCCAAAAGTATCGGTTAAGGCAATCATTGAACGCTTATCTGCGTAGGTTTTATCTTTGGGCAGAGTTACCGGATGTGGATGCACTAAAGGCAATTGCTGAGGCATACGCTCAAAAGGAGGTCAATGGTCTTATATCTGCTTTGAGGTTGTTGGGAGAGCAAATCGGAAACGCAATTCAGGAAATTCTTAAGGAGAGAAACCATGAGACTAGTTTCTGAGGGATTTGATTTAACGAAATTGGAATTGTATGATACGGTTCCGGTTCGTTCGGTCAAGGAAATGCGGTATCGTAATCAGTTGCGATTTGGGAAACTGACTACGGCTCAGATTGTTGAGGTTGCTGAAGAGCAGAGAGTGGCTAGGGATGAACACAGAATGGCTCGTCATATGGAGTTCATTCGTAAGGCTACCTCTGTTCTTCGGTTCACAACGATTTCGGAAATGCAGATGGTGATTGCGGCAGAGGAATACATTGACCGGAATCATTATTTGACCGGTAGCCAGCGGTTCGCTCTAAAGATTCTTTATGAGCGGTATGTGGAGCAGGTCTAAGATACAGGAGAAAATATCATGGACTTGCTTGACCCCAAGTATTTGGCGAAGAAGCGGCGGTTCATTCGGACATGGAGAAAGCATCAGCACCCCGAGTATGGGTATGATAATCGTTACATTGGGCAAGAGTTTGACCGCCTGATGCAAGGAATCCGAGACCACAGGGTTGGAGACATGGCTCTTAGCATTTGGATGCTATTGGGTTATGATATTTAACTAAAAGGAGAAAGAATCATGGCAGTCACTTGTGCGGTTTGTAAACAGTCTATCAAAAAGGGTTACGCTCTTTGTAAGAAACACCACCTAGAAATGAAGCGGGATGCCTACCTGAAGTTTGGTATGTATCCCAAGGTCAACAAGAAGGTGGAAGAGACGGTTAAGTTAATGAACGAGACCGTTACGGATTAGTCATTATGGCCCCGACAAGGTGGAGTGATAGATGCCGGTTCGATGAACCAAGGCAGAATTTGGGCCTCAAGCAACTATCCAACCTGGGTGCTTCACTTTCTTAGGTTGACGAACTGAAGATAGGGGCCTTCTTTTAATTTAAGGAGAGAAAACTATGGGACAACATGACAAGGCTTACATTAAGAAATTTCAAGAAGAGGATATTGGAAGAGAGTGTGAGGCTATTTTAATTTCTTATTTGGATACTCTTCGTCGGGAAGTAAAACTCCTAGAAATATATCGGGGAATGGTAAAAAAGCCTATTAGGAAGGCATTTTTGATTGGTTTAGATTGGGTTATTGATGTTCATATCGGTCATAAGGAAGTAAAGGATGCGGTTACAGAACTTATCGGTAAGATAAGGAACTTTAGGAAAAAGTTTAATTTCTATGAGGTAGTTTAGGTTTCAAGGTTTTTTCTCCACGGTTCCGCCGGTGTCCGATAACACCGGCATTTAAAAAGGTAAGGAGGTGATATTAATGAGGCGTCGGTAAAAGCCTTATTATGTCATGGTTTAACTCATAGTAATGTGGGTTTGTGGCTTTCCGGTGTGCCATAACACCGGATAAAAAGAAGAGGAGGTGATAGTTATTTAGTGCGTTAGCATTAAGGCATGAGAGTTTTAGGTTGAGAAATTATGAGAGAGGAGAAAGCAAATGCCGAAGAACGGTAAAACCGAGGAACGCATTGTCGGTTCTTTGGAACTGAGTGCGAGTCGGGAAGTTCGTGTGGCTCTTGCCATTAGAGATGCTGGCATCTATGTGGATGTCAGGAACTACTTTCTTAATTTGGATGCCCTTACGGCAGAGGAACTGACGGTATTTTCTGATGGGAAAATTCCGAACAGGGATAAGATGTTGCCGACCCCCAAGGGTATTCAACTCAAAGATGAAGTTTTTATGGAACTGATGGATAAACTGTTGGTTCCTCTTCACAACAAATTCAAAGAGCGGGCTGCTAGGAAGGCTGTCGAGAATCAAGTGGTTCCGGCACCTGTGGAAGTCGTCTGATGAAAGTCATTAAGAAGGATTCTTACCCCAAGGGAACTAACGTATTCTGTAATGATGCTTTCCATATGGGGCAATCTTTTGGTTGGTCTCCTAATGCCACACAGGAGGAACGAGTAAAGACTAAGGAAGAGGCATACGCAGGTCATGGTTGTTTTAATGCTCCTGCTGGTTCTCGTATTGTGGTTATGATGAGTAACCATGAAAATGCAGATTGTCCTTATCTTATTATTGTGGATGAGGTTACGGGAGAACGAATCACGATTGATTTTTGTGGTGACCGTCCCTTTGATTGGATGAAGAAAGTTCAAAATGCTTAGGGTAAAGGTTTTTGTCAATCTAAAGGAGATTGATGAGATTCAGATTTTACGGATTGATGGTCATGGAAAAGACGAGCCAATTGGGATTTATTGTATTCATAATCCTAAAGGGTATAACCATTTGATTCATCACGAAAAGGCAAAAGGTTATAGGGCTCTTTTATTGGATGCTCTTACTATTCTTGAAGGAACTTGGAAAGGAAGCGAGAAACATGATAGAACAACAGGAATTGTCCAAGGTAGTCCAGATGAGGGAGGAACTCAAGGACTTTAGACAGAGGATAAAGATTCTTGAGGCTGTTATTGGAGATGAAGAACAGAGTATTTTAATTCAGATTAAAGCCGGTCAGGTCATAGAAGAAGGTTCTTGGTTTCCGGTAATTGTCCGAGAGATGAAAAGGGCAACAGTTTCTTGGAAAGACCTCGTATTGGAATTGAAAGGTAGGTCTTTTGTAGAGGAAAAACTGCTTACGGCTGAACGACAAGAAATTGAGAAACTGGTGATTTCCTATGGTGGATAAAGATGAAAATATGGGTCAACAGATATTAACTGGATTGTTTTTACTTTTAGGTTATCTTTTTATGTTCTTTTTTGGTTTTGGTTGGTTAATTAAGTTGGCCCGGAGCATTGGTTGGTTGGAGGTCGAATGAAGAGGGGATAGGGTAAAATAAAATCAAAGAGTCTTTGGGCGTAGAAAAATTTTAAATTTTTAGGAGGAATTGAATGAAATCCACGAAGAAGGCGACCAAGAAGGTCGTGAAAAAGGCCGTTAAGAAGGCAGTTGTGAAAAAGGCTGCTCCGAAGAAGGTCATCACTAAGGCCGTCGTTGCCAAGGCTCCGGTTCCGGTGGTTCCTGCTAGTGAAATGCTGGCGGTTCCGTCTTATGCGGGTTCTAACGCAAGATATTGCGAGGACCCCAAATTCAAGGGTTTCCGTATGCGGAAAGCCGGAGATGACATTCGGATTCACATCCATAAGTCGGTTTTGAGAAGCCGGTTGAGTCTGGCTACTCCGTATGTGGCAGTGGATGTTCCGAAGTTGATTTTGACGAATATCCTGAAGGCTCTTTGATTTAGGTTTATAAAGTGGGCAAGAGAAAGAGTATTTTATGGTGGGGCAGGGATTTCCCTGCCTCACCCTCTTGCCCTATTAGTGGTGAGGTTTTATTCAAAGAACATTATTGTGGCCTTCATAGGAGTATTGCTAACTTTTATTTAACGGAACTCCAACGGGTATATGCCGAGCAAAGATGGAATGGTATTTTACCTTTTGCTTATGCTAAAAGGTTTCATAATCAGGTATCAGAGTGTTCGGCAACCCTCTTAAAGTTTTTTCTTTCGGCTGCTATTGGTGAGGCTCGTCATTATACAAGAAGGGCTGATACAGAAGATTCAATGGAAGGTATGTATAATACTGAGTCAGTAGACCCTGTTAGATGGCATAAGATAAGAGAAAAGAGAGCAAGGGCTGCTTGTAGTAATTATGCCTATAAAACAATGAAAAAGGTGTTAGGAGTTTCTGTTATAGGTTCAGGTGAGTATCGGGAGTCTATTTATAAGTTTATGTTCCCAATGGATTTGTGGGATTTTATTTTAGAAAACCTGAGGTTAGTTTACTCTGGTTGTTGGCATGGCTCTTATGGTGGTCCTAAATGGCTTGCCGGTGTTGAGGCAGCCAAACCCCTGTTTGATTCCTACCTTAAAGGTGATTTTAAAGGAATGGTCAGTCATTATGACCGGCTTATCAATTTAACTCATAACTGTGGGTTAATGTTTGACAAGTTTGATTGTGGGACTGGCTTTTTAAAGGATTTACTCACCACTAAAAGGGGTGTAGGTTCCCAGGGTTTTCTTAAAGAGGTAGCGAGATTACAAAATTGTATTGCTGGAGGAACTAGAATAAATGACTGCTCTAATGTTATTTGGACGGCATTTCCGGGGCCACAAAAAGCACGATGTGATAGTGGACAAAAAGAATGGGAAAACGGATGCGGTTGTTGGTTTACCGAGTTTGAAAGTGGATTTGTCTCTGACACAGCAAGCATTGGACTCTCCACAGAGTCAAACCCCGGAGACGAAGAAATTGGTGGAGACTACACTTGTGAAAGTTGGCAACAGTTCCTGTCCGAATGGGATGCCTATTGTCACGGAAGTTCCAAAGGAATTGACTCAGGGAATAACACCGCCGAAGGAGGAAAAAAAGGTGACGGAATCAGTAAGTTATGCCAAGTGGGAGAAGAAGAGTTGCAATCACCCCCGGACTATTCGGATAGCGAACAAACAGGTATATGTGCTGAGTTATCGGGACTTCACTCCAAGCAAGCACACGGAGGAATTGGAAGCACTTGATGTCTTTTTTGGTTTATCAAGTTCATGGGATTTCTATGAGCAAAAAAGGTCTTTGTATATGAATCCGGTATTGGATAATATTGCTAAGAAGTTGCATGGTAAAGGTATTAAAACGGTTATCCATACTAATATACCGGATTACAGCATAGACAACCGGGTATTTGAAGTTATTAATTCTTGTTTTAAGCAAGGATTAAAAATTGGACTTGGCTGTATGGGTGCTCATGGTCGCACAGGTTGGGTGCTTGCTAAGTTGATTAAGATTTATGAACAGGTTAGTGGAGATGAGGCTGTTATAAGAATTAGAAAACGGCTGTGTGTGGAGTGTGTGGAATCAACTCGGCAATTGGAGGATTTGAAAGCCAAGAAGCATCTTAAGATAAAGGAGAAGGAAAGTAAAAAATGGGAATCCAAGTGGATACCAGGAAATACGAAACTTGGTGATTCGGTGAGTCCTTCTGCTCCTTATGATGCTGGAAGATTTGGTGAGGTTTCTCCTGCGTATTCTACCGAAAAGCGTAGGTTGTTAAAGTGGGATGAGTATATGGGGGTGTTTGGTGACTGAAGAAGAAATGGAAGCAAATTGTAGTTTGTTCCCTATTGGTGAGTCGGCTTTTAAACTTTACCGGATTACTGGGAATTCTCAGTTTGATATTTATGCTGGTATTCCACAGGGTGCAGGTATAGGTAAACTTAGAAATGCTCTTGCTCTAGGAAAGTTTAAAGTTCTGGTTATTGTAGTAAATTCAGTAGAGGGAAGTATTTTTAAACTTGGTTTGGCTTATCATTCAGACGTAAAAGATAGGCTTTTGGCGGATAATATGCCAACCAAATCCATTTCTTTTTGGGTTAACATGCTTCTTTTTGGTAGGAATCGAGAACTCCTCTATAAACTTAGGCATCTGTTTATGAGATTTGACCAATTTGGTGCTGTTCACGAGAATTTTGGTGTAAGGCTGTTTCCTGGCGGTAGAATTAAAGAGTATGATGAGATATTAAGTAGAGGAGTTCAGATGAATGTCGGGAAACTACTCCTCTTACGGTGAGAAGGAAGGATTTTTATTAGCCTTTTTTGTGCTGGTGGTTGCTATTTTAAGGAGCCTCATTAAAAAGATATTTCATAGTTTTGGTGAGGTGAAAGAGAGAGGTGATAATCCTAAGAGATTATTTTATGTGCGAAGCAGATTGAGGAAACGGCATTTGGATTTAGGTAAGGAGAACAATATAGTCAAAAGGCCTTCGATACGGCAATATTTAAAAGGTCTTTTCAGGCTATAAATTTAAAGGAGGATTTATGAGTAAAAAGTTTGCGGACATCGTTGTTGGACACACTTTCACTTTTGTTGAGAGTGGTGTTAACCCCAAGGAGAACAAGTTTGCTTGTGCTTTTTGCGGTGGTTTGGGAATTCATTGGGTTAAAGTGCGTAGGGATGATGGTGCTGAATACCTAATTGGTAACACCTGTCTTACTAAGGTGGGTCTCTCTTCTCATGCGAAGAAAGGTACTATTGCTAAGAAGAAAGCCAAGAAGGTTCATGCTGAGGAGACTCCTATTGTGGAGACTCAGGCTGAGGCCACTCCCGCACAGGTTGTTCCCCATAAGGAGGAGATGCCCGACTCCGAGTTGGATTCCTTATTGGATGAATTGAACCCGAACAAGTAGGAGGTTCAAAATGTCTTGGGATAAATACGACAGTTCCGGTGCGAATCTGAAGGCTCGCCTTCCTAAAAGGAAGGCTCCTGTAGTTACGGTACTAGAATCTGGTTTTCTGTTTGGGGCTGGCGTTATTCGGTCATTCTTCCCTGGGCTTGAACCTGGACAACTGTTTGTAGAGGTTGCTTATAAGGGTCGAAAGATTGGGTTTCTCCCCAAAAAGGATGGTCAAGAAGGGCTTAAAATCTTTATTTATACAAAGGGAGACACACACGCCTTTTCTTCAGCGAGGATTAATTGCCGGAACCTTATCCATGATTTAGGTTTAATTACCGTAGTGGGAAGAAGGTTTATAGCGAGGCCATCCGATGAAGAAGGTGGAATGTTTGTCATTGACCTTGACCAACCAATGTAGGAGGAAAGCATCAGATTGGTTATTTATTTTCTACTTATGGTGCTATGTTAATCATGTGATTATATTTGGTGAATTGGCTTTATCTTTAAGTCATAGATTGGCGGTTAAAGCAGTTCACTAAGTGTGAGGGAGAGGGCGGTCAGCCCGAATGGTGGCCGCCCTCTTCTATTTTAAGGAGTAGCATGAACGAAAAGAACACTCGGTATCTTATTGAGACGTATCCGGTATTATACCAAGGCCATAAATGGCCTCTTACTCAAAACCTAATGGCTTTTGGATTTGAGTGTGGTGATGGTTGGTTTAAACTGCTTGATAAGTTATCTGCGGTTATTACGGAAATAGACAAAACAGAAGGAACCACAACTATTGCTGTTCAGGTCAAGGAGAAATTTGGTGGATTACGGTTCTACATTGAGGGTGGTTCTGAGGCAGTTTTCCTGGCTATTGAGACAGCCGAGGAATTCAGCGAAAAAACGTGTGAGTGGTGTGGTGAATCAAGTATGACTCGGGGTAATGGCTGGATTTATACTCTCTGTGATGAATGTTGGAAAAAGAAGGAAATGGAGAACAGAGGAGAAAAAACCGATGCGTAAAGTTAGAGAGAGGGATGTTAAGGTAAATCCTGAGAGGCTTTTTAAAGGATGGAAAGTCTTTGAGGTTACAAAGAATGGGTGTATCCAAAATATTTTTGGTAAACCTTACACGGTTCCTGAGGATATGTGGATACATGAATGGGTGTATCGTTTAGATACTCATAAGGCTATGCGTATGAAGGTTCCTTTTGGATTTCATGTGTGTAGGTTTAGAAGGGGAGCTTTGAATTGGATGAAATTTCTTCTGGAGATTTTTCCAGAGGGTTCTAAATTTACTTTACGGAGGGTAAAAGCACTTGGAATAGTTAGAAAAGGAAAGGTGCTAGTATCATCAGATGGTTGTAAAGTGGCTTGGGTATTAGTGGCTACTCAAATTAAAGTAAAAAGAGGTTAAAATGTCTCATTTTTTTGTGGCTGTTATTATCCCGAAAGATGCGGGAGAGGATGAGGTTGGTCGTTTATTGGAGCCTTATAATGAGAATATTCAGACGGCTCCTAGACGGGAGAAATGTTGGTGTGTTGGAAAGGATGCTAAAAAAGAGGTTGAAGAGGCGGCTCTGCTTCAATTGGGATATGCAAATTGGGATGAGGTTGGCGAGGCTTGTAGAAAGGCTTATCCAGAAGAGGCTACTGATAAGGTTCTTCTTTCAGACACGGCTCAGTTTAATTGGCAACAGTTTGTTGCTCCTATTAAGGCAATTGAAAAGGAACTTTTAAAGTATGCTCCTATGGTTAATAAGGCGGATAAAGCCTGTGAGGCTTGTAATGGTAGTGGTTGGTCTCTTACGACTTATAACCCCGATTCAAAATGGGATTGGTGGGTAGTCGGTGGTAGATGGGATAAGGTTATTAAAGGTGATTTTACTGAGAAGGGTTTTAATTTTGAGGCTTCTCATCATTCCATGGTTAATAACTCTGTTATGGTAGAAGATTTATTGGCTCTCAGTTCTGAAGAGTTTGAAAATCGGATTCCTTTTTCGGTGGTTGACCCTAAAGGTATCTGGTATGAAAAAGGAAATATGGGTTGGTGGGGAATGGCAAGGAATCTTAAACCTAAGAATACTTGGTCTAATCAGGTTATTAGCCTTTTAAAGAAATTTCCGGGTCATTTGGTCGTTGGTTGCGACCTTCATATTTAATAGGAGGATAGTATGAAAAATGATTTTCTGAAGGATTTTAATTTTGAGAAAGTGGAGAAACTTTCGGCGGGTTATGATGAGCCTGTTATTGTAATTGGTTCTAGTAGGCTTGTGTATGCTAGTTGTCGTTTTGGTATTCTATTAACAGATAATGGTAAGAAGAACTTTACTCGGTGTACGGTTTACTATGATAAAGAGGATAAAATAGTGGGGTTATATTTTAATAATGCGGCTAACTCGGTTAAGAATAATTTTTGTGTTAGAATTGGTGGTTCTAAGAATATGGGTTTCCATCTTTCGTCAAAGGCAATAGTGGATACAGTTGTGGAATTTTTTAAGTTAGGTTCTAAAGAAAGAGTTGTTCTTAGGCCAACAAAAGGTAATCCTGAAGGAGATTTTTGGTTTATTAAATTGAATGACCCTAAGGCTCTTGTATTTAAGGGTGTCGGTGGGTATTAATGGCTAATCAAAGAAGCGTTCAAAAAACAAAGGCTAGGCTTCAACGGAGACAGTCGGCTTATGATAATCTCCCTAGTAATATAAAGGGTGGTTATAAGAGGCCCGGAAGTCGTAACCGAAAAAAGGGAGGGTAATCTAATGGGAACGAGAGCGGTAGTTTCAATAGATGAGGAACTTTTTGTTGCTACCCATTGGGATGGTTATCCGGCAGGAATCGGGTGTCATTTACTTGAAGTTCACAAGGTAGAAGATATTATTGAGGCTGTACGGGAACATTCGATTAATTTTGTTAGGAAGGATTTGATTGTAATATGCCAGGTATTACAACCTAACATAAAAGTGGAAGATATTGATAATTATGGTGATTGGGCAGAGTATCAGTATGATTTTAATTCTATTACGGGTGCTTGGAAATTTAGGAAATTAAGTGGTTCCTGGCCTGCATCACAGTATTCGGCTTCAATTTATAGGCCATTAACAGAGGAGGAATGTGTTGGCAACTAAATTATGCCCTAAAAGAAAGGTTATTCAAATACTGAATAGCAACGTAAGGGAAGAGTCTTTTTGTGGCTGTGAAAGGGAGTTCTGTGAATGGTGGATAAAAGAGGATTATGGAGAGAATGGTAATTGTGCTTTTGTTGTAATGGCTAAAGCACTCGATAAAATATGGAGGGCAATGCCTAATGAGTGATAAACCAAGGCTTATACTAGTGGGAGAGGATGGTAACGCCTTTTCTATCCTTGCTAGGGCTACTAAGGCGGCTAAAAAAGCAGGTTGGACTGAGGATAGAATAAAAGAAATGAGAAAAAAGGCGATGTCTGCTGGGTACGAGGGTCTTTTAGATGTAATGATGGATTATTTTGAGGTGGAGTAATGGATATTAAAGAAATGATTGTAGAGGTTAATCTGGCTTTTTACGCTAGGGGAAAAGAACTGATAAATTTTAGAGATAATGTGGCTAAGAATCTTAAAGAAAGGGAGTGGTACACGCATAAGATTAATGACGCATTGGTAGCAAGCAAAGAGGTAGTTAATATCTTAGGTATGGTTGAGGCGGTGTTTGGAACAGACCCGAGAGAGTGGGATAAAAAGAAGGAGGAAACCCCTGATGGCTCTCAAGCCTGATATTCCAAAGGGAACAGTAATTAGTGGGCAATCTATTTATACCCTTCGCACTATGAGGTCATGGCATGATAATGGCGAACAATTGATTGTGGAGTTTGATTTGAATGGGATTCGTGCTATTGGTCGTATTAGTGTGCATGAAATTATTAAAATGGTAAATGGGTTTCAATTTGAGGTTGTTCCAAAGGTATCTTATTACCATCTTAAAAATGTAAAACACTTAAGAGGGAAGAAAGTAAATGTCTGAGGTTAAGGTTACGATATTAAGGAAGTATGAACTTACATTTGAGTTAGCGGAAGGCATTGTTAAGGAACTAAAAGAGAACCTTACTATTTTAGGGATAGAGGAGGTTATAAATACTTTTCGTCCAATAGAGGAAGAGTTTGAAGGTGATGAGATAGATGGTATTAGTTTTGAAGTGGATGAATGGATAGAAGGTGAGGATATTCCTGAAAGATAAGGGAGATAAGAATGAAAGAAAAAGAGGTAGTTATTAAATTACGTTATCGTAAGGTGTTGAGACTACCGGAGTCAATGTATAAGGTTTTTCTTAAACAGAAAGAGTATGGGAATGCTCTTACGTGTTTGCTCTGTGTGGAAGCAACCACAATGGGAGTAAAAGGTGACTGTAAGGTTTGTAGGTTTCCTCTTTACCCAAAGGATTCAA
>Ga0315274_10009994_pt1 | contig 13671 bp, 19 predicted proteins | sample YL17G02_20_MG_FD_203700 | JGI IMG/M metagenome (GOLD analysis project Ga0315274, IMG submission 203700) | Sediment microbial communities from Yellowstone Lake, YNP, Wyoming, USA - YL17G02_20 | ecosystem: Environmental > Aquatic > Freshwater > Lake > Sediment | place: USA: Wyoming | collected...
GCCGCCGCCTCGAGCGCCTCGTCGTCGTCGCTCTCATCCGATAGGATCGGGATCTCGTCACACCGGCAATTCGGGTGTAACGGCGGGTCGGGATCAAAACTCTCCTCGACGCCGACTCGCTTGCCATCCATTGCCCGGCATGAGTCGCACATTTCGGGATCCTCGGTGCCGATAGTCCACTCACGGGCAACGACGAGCCCCGACTCGCGCCATCCGATCCGGTTGCCGTTGAGGTCGGCAAAAGCCGTCTCGGTGCGCGCGATCGTCAACGACCGCTCGGGAGAAAACGCCGCCGCCTCCTCGATCTCGTCGGCAAAGTCGTCGTTGCTCCAACCCTCCTCGAGAGCTTTCTCAGTGAGCCCCTTGAGCATTTCCCGAGTCGATGACGTGATCGCGATCCCGGGCACCTTGCTTCTCGAATAGCTGCCGTCGTCGTTGCGGTGCATACCAACAAGCTCGGCGGCTCGATCCTCGGCCCATTCGATCGCTTGCTCGTTGGCGAGATCAAGAAGCTCGCGCGGCGTCTCGCCTCCCTTGGCAACGCGGTCGACTCTCGAGGCCCGAGCCACTTGAGCGAATCCAATCCGCACGCCCGACCGCGCACCCTTGGCGAGAATCACCGAGAGATCCTCTCGCAACGTCTCGGCGTCGGTGCCGTCAACGACCGCAAGGACACCTTCAGGACCGAGCCCGCGACGCGCCGCGCTCATCGCACGATCCCTGGCTGTGTCGAAAAAGCGAGAGCACGCGCCGGCAATCTCTCTCTCAACCTTTCTCATTTCCGGCCTGGCTCGATCGATCGGTTGCACTGACTTGCCCGTGCGACGCGACGCCTTGATCGCGAGCGCCGTTGCCTCGCCGTGAGCACGCAACACGTCGGCAACTTTCTCGACCGGCGCGGGTAGCGGTGCCGGCTCGGAGGCGGAGGCAGAACCAAGCAACGAGTCTGCAGTTTCGGCGCTAACGCTAAACGCTGTTTGGATGATCACGAGCGCCGACTCTCTTGGCAATTTTCCGGTCGACACCGACTCGACGATCTCGAGCAAGCTCGCGACTTGCGCGCCGTTCATTGATTGGAGTTGCACGTTTTCGCCCGGCGCTGCAACTCCGAGATCGGGCGTTTCTATGCCGGGATCTGGACCGCCGCCAATCGGCGCAACTGGCGGCTCTAGCTCGAGACGTTGCTCGAGCGTGAGCGGTTGCTTGCCATATTCCGACCGCACCTCGTCGGCGGTGAGCCACGACTTGCCGCCTCGTGCGATCTGAAACACGCGCGCCTTGACCTCGGGGCTCGTGATCTCCTCGTCGGCCCAACCCCAACAAACGGCGGCGCCGTCGGTGAATCCCTTGACGAGGATCTCATCCATGAGATCGCCAAACCATAGCTTGAGAGGCTCGAGCCCCTCGAGCCGCGCGGTGTTGGCGTTGGTGTCGGCGGTCGCGCGATTCATGTCACGCACGAGAGCGCCCGGCGAGAGCGAGTAGCACCAACACACGATCCGCGCGAGCCACTCGTCGTAATCATCCTTGAGTTGATCCGGCTTGAGCATGGTCGGCTTTACGTCGCCGGGAATGAACCGAGCGCGCCGCCTCTCCTCGGTGTTGCCCGCAAGGATCGAATCCCAATAGGTTTGGAATTGACGGATCTGATCGGCCGACCATGTTGCCGGCACGCCGAAAACGGCGTCGGGCACGCTGCCGGCGGTGTAGTATTCGCCTTGCGAGAGTTGCCGACGCAACGCAATGTTGATCGTCGAAATGACTTGCTCGGTCGGGCTCATGCCATAGAGTCGATCCGAGCGCGGGTTGCGCGGCGAATAGACAAGCTCGGCGGTTGTGTAGTGAACGGCGGGCAAGCCCTTGAGAGCTTGCATATAGGCCGGGTCGGGAAATATCGGCGTGCGTCCGTCGGGTCGCACGAGCCGCTTGATCGTGGCACCGTCGACAACCTCTGGCACCTTGTCGGCACCCGGGCCCGGCGCGAGATAGACCGTCGGCGCGTCGATCACAAGGAGATCCTCGACGAGCATGCGTTGCCACGCTCGGAAGTTGTTGATCCCGTCGGGCTTGGTGAGCTTGTCTCTGATCCCTCGGATCAATGACTTCTCTCCGGGCGTGAGCGGAGACCTGTCGTCGTCGTCGCGGCGAGGCTTGAGGATCCATTTTTGTGCCGCCATTTGATCTTTGCGAGTCTCGATCGCGAGCCGCACGAGGTCGAGTCCTCCAAGCCCCGGGTCGGCGAGAGCACGCAAGGTTTGAAAGTCGACCGTGCCCTGTCCGGCTTCGCCGCGCGGGCGGTACTGCAAATTGACCGCGACCGGATAGTCGAAAGCTCTGCCGGCAACCTCGGCGGGTGCCATTGCCGGCAACGGTTGTTGCGGTCCAAACCACGCTTCGCTTGCGCCGCGAATCGCGCCGACGACGACGCCCGAGACACGACCGGCAACGCGGTCGATCAACGATTGATCAATCGGGGTGCGCTTTCCCTCGTCGCTCACAACTCACCGCCTCTCGAGTGCTACAGCAAAACGTAAGAGCAAGTCACGATCGCGGTGCCGGCGGCGGTGCCGGGTTGTGTGAAAGCCGATGCCGCCTTGAGAGCGAGAGGCACGCCGCTCGCGGCGTTGCTCGTCACGTCGACCTTTGTTGCATAGGCAACGCCGCTCGCGGCGAGGTTGAAGCTATTCGCCGCCGAGATCGCGGTTGTCGCCTCGACGGTGCCCGACCATGAGGCGGTGACGTTGCCGCCGCCCGTGTAGGCGGCGGTCGCAAACGTCATGGCGACCTTGATCCCAATCGGGCAAATCACCTTTCCCGCGACTGCCGGCACGAGAGCAACGCCGGCGGAGTGGCCGACAGAGCCAGCGCCGGAGCCAACAATCGCACCGTCGGCGCCCGTGCCATCGGCTGAGAGGGTTTTTGTTGCGCTGTAGATTTGCACCGGGCCGAATGGGATCCAACCCGTCGAGCCCGTGCCTGTAGCCTTGAACCAAAATGCGGTTTGTGCGGTGCCGTCGGTTTGCCGATACTCCGAGCCGACCGGAGCGGCGACAACACCCTCCGGCGATCCGGCCCCCGACAACTCGCCGGGCGAGCCCCAACCGCTCGAGAGTAGCGCCATGATCGTTACAGGGTCGGTCGTGTCAACCGAGCCGTCGGCGTTGCGAGTGAATGAGCCGCCGAGCGGCAAGAGAAAGCCAACATTGCCTGGTGGTATAAATCGCATGCCCGGCAGATTATGCCGCCCGTTCGACAAGTCGAGGCGCCTAGTTGCCCGCGCCTTTCTCTTGCTTCGCTTTCTCCTCGGAAATGAAATCGAGAAGCCCGCCGCGCGCCCGTATGATCGGCTCGAGTCCATAGCGTGCTGCGTCGAAAACGTTGTTGTTGCGGTCGACAAGCTCAGGCAACACGTCGCCCGTGAGCCGGTCGGTTTTGTAGCACCAAAGCCTAGCCTCGTCGGCGGCGTGAGTGCACCTCGAGTGAATCACGATCTTGCGATAGCTTCGGAGGTGCTCAACCCCATCCTCGATGCTGCCGGGCCCCTTGATTGCTGCCGTGATCAACGGGTAGCCGTGCCGTTGCAGGTAGGAGATCGTTTCAGGTCTCGCCGAGTCGGCTCGGATCGTGAGCTTGCGAGCGCCGGGCACCTTGTCGAATAGCGCCGGCGTCGCGTCGATCTCGCACCCGACCGCATACGCCTCGTGCTCGATGTAGAGCACGGGCCCGCCGTCGGCTTTCTCGTCGACCCACAGCTTGACGAGCGCCGTCGGGTCGGTCGCGAAACCCCAATCGGCGCCGAGGTACGGGCCCGCCCACTCTGCCCGTGGCTCGAATGGCTCGACGACATACCGACCACGCAACACGTTTGCGCCCGAGATCCGCCTCGTCTCTCCTCCCCAAACGTGAGCCGCCGCCTCTGGATCATTGGCGTATAGATAGGCACGCTCGCGCTCAAGCTCGATCGGAAACCACGGATTGTCGCGCCACGTGACGCGCACGACGACGGATCCCGGCGGCGCGTGCACGACAAAGCGTTGATAGGTCGGGTCGGTTTCCTCGTGAGGGTTGAACGTGATCCAGATTTCTGATCCCGGTTCCCTCAGGGTCGGGATCAAAACCTCCCACGACCGCGCCGAAACGCTTTCAGCCTCCTCTACCCAAACGATCCCGAGCCGCTCGACGCTTTTGATCTTGGTGACGTTGGTGCGGATCCCGGCAAAGATAAACTCGCTGCCGTTGTCACAGAGGATCGTCGACTTTTGCACAGTGAAGCGATAGCCAAGCTCGAGCGACTCGATTTGATCCGCAAGCAACGAGTGCACAGAGTCGGCTATCGAAATCTGAAACTCTCGGGCGCAAAGGATCCGAACCGGGCTCTCTGCGGCCCGAGCTATCAACGCCCGCGCATAGCTTCTTGACTTCGCTGATCCGCGCCCACCGTAGCAGATCTTGTAGCGATGATCCTCGAGAAGGAATCCGAAAGCATGCGGAAGCGTTAGCGGTGTGCGACGCTCGAGCACGCTAGTCGGCAGAGCCGGGCTTGCGCGAGAGCACGTTGACCGCCTCAGAGATCAACTTGCCGGTCGCGTCGGCGATACCCGTTGCGAGAGAGACGACGGCGCCGGCCGAAACAGCGATCCGATCGAGCGCGTCGGCTTGCCTTTCTTGCAACGCAACCGATCGTTGCATGATCTCTATCCACTCGTCGAGGTGCTTCGAATAGCGCGCCGACCGCACCGCCTCGCGCTCGAGGTGCTCGGTTGCGAGCTTGTTGTGCCGGTCGATCGACTCAAGCTCGGCGACCCGTCGAGTTGCCTGCACCCGCTTTGACTCGAGGTCAAGCCTAACGATCTCCTCGCGCATTGTCTCGACGCGCTCAATCCGCTCGATCTCGTCGCGCCACTTGCCAGAAACCTCGATCGATTCGCTTGCGTTGCCCGCCGTCGGGCTCGTGTCGGCATGATCGCTCATCGCTTTTCTCCTCTGTTTTGAAAGTCGCCGCCCAACGCTCGGCGATAATCGCCTCGCTCACTTGGGATCGGCGCCGCCTGCTACCCTTTCCGTTCACTTCTCGCCCTCCGGCTTGACGAGCACGACCTCGAGCGTATGGTGCACCGGCTCGCCGTCGGGCGTCGTGCTCGCGGTTTTGATCGGCGCGTCGAGCCCGAGATACCGCGCCCGCCGGTCGAGAATCCTTACGCAAGCGTTGGCAGCGTCGTGACTCCCGAGTCTAGCTCGTTCCCAAAGCCCGGCAAGCAATGCGTCGCACCTCTCGACCTCGAGCTTGCGCGCCTCGGCCGCGTTGCCGTTAGTGAGCGCGTTGACCTCTCGCATTACCTGCCAAAATGCGGCGTAAGCCGCTTGCTTGCTCACATTGAGCTTCTCGCCGATCTCGTGAAACGAGAGCCCGCCGAGTTTCATTGCGTACACTCTGGACCGTCGGTCGGCAGCACGCACGCGACGCCTTGATCCCGGCGGCTCGGGCTTCGGCTTGCGCTTGGTTTTCGGTTCCGTTGCCATCCATCAACCTCGGTTGCTATGCCTTGGGCGCACGCCGACCCAACGACGCGCGGCGTATCTCAAGCGCGCCTCGCGCCTAGAAAAGTCTATATCATTCTCGCTGTCGGCGTCGGCAAGATCGATCGCGGCGACGACGACGCGCGACCACGGGGTCAGACGCTCTCGGCGCGGCGCGCTCATTTCCTGCCCGCGCTCGGCTCGCTTGTAATGCATATCGCAAAACTGGCCGCGACCGCTCACTTGCTCGTCACAGCCCGGAAAGCAACAAATCATGCAATCCCCTTGGTTTTCTCGACAATACACACGCGAAGGGTTTCGTGTCTATGAAAACCTACGGCGCCTCGTCTCCCCACGCAACCCAACCCGGGCGCGAGTAGCGAGCGAACAACTCGAGGCGCGGGCCCGGGCTTGTCATCTCGATCGCCCGATACGCCTCATCGGGCTTTTGCGAGTGAAGTCGGCGCGGCGCGAGCACGACCGACGGTTGCCGGTTGGCGGTCGCCGGCTTGCACGTCGGCCCGTGCACCGCAAAGAGGCATAGCTCGTGCGAGCCTCGCATGTATTGCCCGAGCCCCGTCTGCAGCTTGCCCGCGCTCGAGAACTTACACCATACCATCGTGCGAACGTAGCGAAACCCGAGCGCCTCGACGACGTGCAAGGCGTCGAGCAAATGATTGTCGGTTGCCCAAAGCCACAGGTGAGCCGACGCGGCGACGACGCGCGGTCTTCCGTCGGTGCCGTAGTAGCCGAGCACCTTTTGCACGAGAGAGATAATTTCAGGATACCGCATGATCGGATAGTGACGGTCGGCGCCTCGCTTGATCTTGCCTCCGCCCTTTTCAAACCATGGCGGGTCGATCATGATGCAACGGAAAGGCTCGGCAGTCGTCAAGGTCTCGTCGCTCATCGATTGCTTCTCCTTTCGCACACGAGCCGCAAGGCTTCGGCTTCGGCGCGGTCGCGGCTCATGCCGCATTGGAATTGCAAGATCGCGGCTCTCTCCTCGTAAGCGTCGCGAGAGTCAGGCGAGAGCGCCGCCACAAGTCGCACGTGCTCGGCGCGGTTGCGCTTGAGCTTCTCCTCGGGCGTCATGGCTTCGCCCTCGACGCGGGCTTGGTGGGCGCGGGCCGTGTCCGGGCGCGGGCCAAGAGGGCGGTCTCGACGGCCTCGACATCAAAGATGTAGCCGTCCCCAACCCGAGTGTGGGGGAGTCGCCCGGAGTCAGCATCGGCTCGGAGCCACGAGGCACGGACCTTCAGACGGCGAGCAAGTTGCGAATCCGTATAGAGTCTGTCGTTGTTTTGCATGACTCACAGAGTAACAAATGAGAGGTGCCGCGTCCCGGAACCTAGTCGATACGCAACCGGGACCGAACCGGGAGTTATCCTCGATCGAGGAGGATGGCCGAGACCTCGACCGCGAGCGCGACCGGCTTCTCGGGATCGGCGGTGAGCGGCTCGAGGTGCCAACCTTGCTCGACGCAACCCTCGCAATCCGGGTCTCCGCAATGGTCGACACGTCGAGCCGCTTCGCAATCAAAACCGCTCTCGCTGCAAGGCATGAGGTCCGAAACAACACACCCACACCCGGCCGACAATTCAACAAGCCCGTCGATCTTTCTTGAAACCAGATACTCTAACACGATTTCCTTGACCGTCATTTTTCACCGTTTCACTTTTCTGTGCTCCCGCGCGTGCGGGCATGTTGTGAAGTGAGACACGTATAGTTTGACTCCCGGGTTTGGCGTAACGACCCGAGCGAGTGATCCGCTACATTCGAGGATCACGTTTCCGCCAAGAACCGGCTCGGGGTTTACCGGGATCGCTTTGTTGTTCTCGGTGCGAGACCACATGATCTCGGCACCGCACGAGCTACACCGACTCATTGCCGCACCTCGCGCTCGAGCCGCACAAGCTCAACCCAATAGCGCAACACCTTGCGCGACGACTCACACCGAAGCTCAATCCGAGATCGCCGACCGTCGTTGTAGATCAACTCGACCGTCGGCGTTCCGTCGTCGGCATGAGTCCACTCGGCCCGAGGAGAAAACACGACGTTGCGCGCGATCTCCTCCTCGATCACGTTTGCGAGCAACTCCGAGATTTGTTTGACCGCTTGATCTGGCGTGATCACGACGCGCCGCCTTTCGTTAGTTCTGCGATTGCCTTTTTTGCTTGATCCTCGATCATTGGCCAAGTCACACGACGGCTCTCGGCGTTGTGGGCCATATCGGAAACAACCCCGAGGTGCCACAGGGCTTTGTCTAGCGAGCTCTTGAAAACGCCGCGCTCGCGCTCGAGCCCGGCAACGAGATCGCATGATTGATCGTGCGCGCCGGTCGCGTGCGAGCACGCTCGAGCACGAGCCTCGTCGTCGGCCCCTGACAACGAGCGCACGAGGTCTGCTAGCCTACGTTGCGCGTCGTCGCGCTCTCTCACTGTAACGCCAAGAGCGTCGGTGATCCTGTCAAGCATTGCCTCGAGCGCCTTGATCCTCTCTTGTTCCTGCGTCTCGCTCATTGGAAAACTCCCGCCATTAGCTCGGCATAGTTGAAGTGATCGCCAAGCGCCTCACGCACATCTGTCGACTCGTCGCCCCAACCCTTGACGACGTTTGCGTAAAGGTAGACGTGGCGCGGCACGCGAATCTCGCCGCGCACAAACTCGAGCCCGCGCTCTGTGATCTGCCAAAGCCCCGAGCATTTCGCCGCTTGCACGTGCAACGCCGCCGCCGTCGCGACCGCGTTGCGGCACAAGCCCCAATGCCCGACCGTGCCGATCTGCCGAGAGGCGAGCACGCGACGAGGCGCCTTGCGTTGCACGTCGACCCACTTGTCGCTTGTTGCGAGTTGCTCGTGAGCAAGCCAGATCAACGACGCAACCATAGTCGAGTTGAGCTTGCGCTTGTAGGTTTTCGCAAACTGCCCGCAACACGGGCACACCGCGCCGCCGGCGTCGGCGCTCGAGATCAACCGCTTGCGCGCAACCTCGAGCGTTGGCTTATAGCTGCCGGCGGCGTCGCTTCGCTCGAGGTTGAATAGGTCGCTTTGCATCATCGCTTTTCTCCTCGCTAGTAAATGAACGGCTCGAGGCTCACCTCGACTCGAGGCTTGCGCTCGTCAACCCGCCTCGTGATTGAGAGAGGGTTGATCCAATAGTCATTGCTCACGATTCCGGCACGCTTGAGCGCGTCGAGCGGCGCGGCGGCGGCGTTGTCAGTGTCGAGGTGCTGCCGCGCTCCCTGATACACGACGAGCGCGCAACGCAACTCGCGGTGACGCTTGCCGGTCAAGTCGAGCGGCGACGATAGGCCGCAGAGGTTGCGTTGCAACGCGAGCACGACGGCGGCGTCGTTGTGCCACGCTCGAACCTCGGGGCTTGCGAAACTCCGAAGCCGACCGCCTCGAGCCGTGAGCGTGCGCCCGTTTTTCTGGCTCACCGGCAATCCCGAGATCGTGAAAGTCACCGGCGCCCAATTGCACCGCAACGAGCACCGCTTGCACGGCTGCCACGGGTCGGCTTGTTCGCTGCCGCACCCAAGGCAAAGCCACTCGTGCGGCGTCGTGCCGTGAGCAATCGCCGCGCCTCCCCAACCGCTCGAGAATCCTTCCGGTCGTGTTTTCATTTATTGCCTTGGCGCTGGTCCACAGGGATCAAGGCGTCCCCGCGTTCGACAGAGGTCCGCAGCTCATCTCGATCAGTGCCAACGAGGAGCTTTGCTTGAATCTTGTCGAAAACCGCCTCTCCCGAACCCACTGGCCGGATAGCCCGAGCCGCACGACTCAGACGGGCGCTGGTATGCAAGAGCGGACGGAGCTCTGCAGCAACATCGGGGTACGCGGCGAGGAACTCCTCGACTGGGGGCGCGGTACCATTAGCTTCCCGGTCGACGTACTCCGATATCAACTCGGCGAGCCGCTCCTCACTTTGTTCCTGCTGGTGAATAGTGTTCATGCGCGGTCACCTCCTCTCACTCGCGGTGCCTCTGCGACGGGTCGGTCTTCTTCCAGAACCACCGTGAGTTTCTTCATCGCTCGAAAAAGCAGTTGCTTGAGCGCGTCGACAACGACCGGATCACCGCCGGAGCAACCCCTTGTCGGGTGCACGTGGATCACATATGGCGGGTCGCCAATCTCGGCCGATCCGAAAAGCCGAAGCGACGGGCCATCGATCTCGAGACAACACGCCGGGCACACCCGACGGCGCCGAGGTCGCAACACCAACCAAGCCGAGATCATGCCGCCCATGCGTCACCCCTTCCCGCCGAGCACGGTCGCGAGTATGTCTCCGATTGCCACCACGCCCGCGCTCATCCTGTCGCCGCGCTCGGCTTCGCCACATTCTGGCTTGCGGTGCTCGCGCTCGGCTTTCACGAGAGCAACCTCTCGAGCCCGGCCGGCTTGCCACTCCGAGCCCGCCGCCGGCGCCTTGGGTTGCTCGAGCGGCTCGGTGCGCCAACGTTCAAGGATCCGAAGCACAAGGCCGGGCACAACCTTTCCGCCGGTCTCCCGTGCCCTTGCGACCGCCGCCTCGACCTCGGCCATGCCGAACGGAGCAAGAGACTCAACGAGCGGCGACCACTTTGGCGAGAGCATGCCAATCCCGAGGTTGATCATCCGTTCATGGAACCCCGAAACCGTGAGCTTGCCGTCACTCGTAAAGTTGCCAACGTCAACGAGAAGATCTCGCCCGTTCAACGCTCGTGCACGGTCGGTAACGTCAACGAGCGGCGGCGGCAGCGTGCTAGGTTTCTCACCCTTCGAATCTACCGCCGCTTCCTTATTCATGAGTGGGGTGGGGTGGGGCTTCGGCGGTTTGCTTGGGCTTTGCTTGGCGTTTGCTTGGGTCGGCTCAATGTTTACGCCAATCTCTGCAAGCAAGTCCTCCCTTGGCCCTACCTCGGCCCTACCTTGGCCTTCCCTTTCTCCTACCGTTCTCCTACCGTTCTCAAACACTTTTGACGCACGGGAGAGCCCACCGAGTCTGCCGGCGGCGGCTCTCGAGCGGCTCACTCGCTCTCGGTTTGCCCGCACCGTTGCGGCGTCGATATTCCATTCGAGAAAGTCGTGCACGCGATAGGTTCCGTCGGCGAGCTCGTCGAGCAACCCCGAGTCAACGGCTTTCTTGATTGCCCACCGAGAGCCGTCGGCGACCTTCCAAAGCACCTTTCGAGATACTATCCCGTCAGTGAGATTCAAATTGCACCAAGCAACGAGCCGGATCCAAACGCCGACCGCGAGGTTGCCCGCCGCAACGATCTTCGGAGAAAATGCGATCTCGTCGCTAACCCTTGCCCATGGCATCGCTTGCCCCTCCTGAGTCGCACGCCGTCGGGTCGGGCTTCGCCTCTGGCTCGGAGATCGCGAGCAACGCGAGAGCGCGAGAGCGTCGTCGTTGGTGCCATTGCTGCCGGCATGGGTATCCACAGAAACGCTTAAACCACGGGCCCGAAATCACAGACTCGCATTGCTCACATTTTCGAGAGGTCATTGCATTGCCTTATGTGTTGAGAGATTTAGGGGAGAAGGGGAGGATCGCGACCGGGCAACGAGGGAGGAAGGGAACGCGATGTGAACCCTTGGCCTTGTTGTTTTTCCCGGTCGCAACCCAAAAGGTGCGACACCGCGTCATCGCTCGCGTTGTCACCGCCCGACCTTACCCGTGCGAGGGATCTTTGCCAAGGTGTTTCTGCCAAGGCAAATCCTCGCCGTGCGCCGCCTGTGCCGACGGCTTCTCTTCTGGCTTCACTCCGAAGTCGACGCCGGGCGCACCCGGCTCGCCGTGCTCGAGGTCGCGCAACCGGGTAGCGATAGCATCGATCTCCTCTTGCGTTGTCGCCGCACGCTCGAGTCCGATCAAGTCGGGATAGGCGGCGACCGAGATCGCCTTGAGATTGCCCGCAAGCTCGCCCGGCGTCACACCGACGCGCTCTGGCTCACGGCTCGGCTCGACCGCCGAGAGCGTTGCCGCTCGGGCCCGTGCCGCCGCAACAACACCCCTGCGTTTGTCGACGTTGGCGAGCCTGATCAACACCTCGGGCATGCCGCAACTCTCGATCATGGTGAGAGCGTCTCGGCCGCTCATGTTTATGACTTGATTGATCCACTCAAGGCGCGCCGCCGCAACCGACGCCGGCGAGGCGGCGGGCTTCTCTTGCGCTGGTGCGGGATCGGGATTGCGCTCGACCTCGGCGGCGGCTCGAGCTTGCTCGACGAGCTTCGCCGTCGCTCGTTTTGTAAAGCCAAACGTGCCGACCGGCACCGTACCCTCGGGCGTCGCTTGCGCTGCCGGGAAGGATTCGGCCGGCGTGAGGTCGCCCGCCTTGATCGCAGAGTACAAGCCTTGCATGGTCGCAAGCTCGGCGGTGCCTATATCGTCGAGCCCCTCGACCTCGAGCGTTGAGAAAACGCGCTCGGCCGAGATCCCCTGCTTGCTCCAATGCTCGAGCCACTTGGCGCGATTCTCGGCGACCGTTCGCGCGTTGCCGGCGCCGACCTCTTGCACCTTGAGCCAGATCGCGCGCCAAAACCCCTCGGGTATGAGCGACTTGAGTGCGTTTCTGTGCGCGATCGAGGCGGCAGCGTTTGCCGTGGTCTGTACCATGTCGTCGTTGTAGCGCGTGCCGTTGCGGTCGGTAATGCGCCTCGTCACCTCGGCCCGCACGGCTCGGTTGCGCTCGAGATCCCAAACGATCGCGACGCCGCGAACGACCGACTCGTCGGGCCCGGGCAAGATCGCGCGTTTCTCCTCGCGCAAGTTGCCCCATGACGACGCGATCACCTCGAGGAAACGCACCGACGGGCCCACAATCACCTTGCCGGCGCGCGGCAACGCATAAGTGCACGCGCGAGCCGTCTCGAGGTCGACGGTTGCGAGGCTCAACACCTCCTCGCGAAACCGCGAGAGCGAGCGCGGGTATTGCTTCGCTGTGCTCACTTGCAAATCGATCTCCTGTCGGTCGAGCGACACGGCTCGGGCGAGGATCTCGGGCTCGAGCTTGGCTAGCTCGTGGGGTTTGGTTTCACTGTTTCCGTTGCCGTTGCTGTAGCTACTCATCGCTTTTCTCCTCTTGAGTTTGGCTCGAGAATCCCGAGCCGGTAAACGGGCCCGACCATACCTCAGGCCGGGCCCGTAATCACCTCATTTTCTCGGCGATATATCTCCCAACTATCTCGGAGCAACACGGAACGACGGCGTTGCCGAGGGATTTGAGTTTGTCACGTCGTCCAGCCAATCGAGCGGAAACCCCATCAGCCAAGCGACAAAGCGAGGGTTGAGAGTCGGCTTGCACTTGCCCCCATGCGTGCAAGTCATCGGGCAACGGTGGCCAGTCGCCCACCTCCTTACCGCCGAATCCGTCAAGGTCGTTCCCGAATGCCTTCCGCTCTCCGTCGAGTAGTTCGCCGAGCCGCTCGCCTTCGAGTCCATGGCTGTGGCTGTTGGCCAGTGCCTCGCTCTCGTCGACAGCGACTCCCGTACCGGCCCGACTCTCCCCGAACCCCCCCCACGATTCGCCCCGTAGTCCCGGGCTGTCGCGGTAGGCCAAAATGAACAACCGCTCGCGTCGGTGCGGCGCTCCAATGTCTTCGGCCCTGATACGGGTTGCTTCCACCTTGTAACCACAAGCGGACAAGTCAGAGACAACAACGTCCAAGCCCCTCCGAATGAGTCCTGACACGTTTTCGCAGACGACGAACCGAGGATCGAGCTCGCGGACGATCCGCGCGTATTCCCTCCATAGCCCTGTGCGTGATCCGTTGACGAGCCCCGCACGTTTTCCGGCACTGGAAACGTCTTGGCAGGGGAACCCCCCGCAAATAACGTCGACCGGGACAAGGTTGGCAGATCCAACTGTCTTGACATCGGAAAACCTCTCGGCTTTTGGCCAGTGACGGGCGAGAACCCCCCGACAGAATGGATCGATCTCGACTTGCCATAAAACAGGGCCAAGCCCGGCGCGCTCTAGTCCAAGCTCAAGCCCGCCGATCCCGGAAAATAAACTCCCAATCGATAGCACCCTAGCCTCGCACCGCGAGCGACTCTTTCAAAAAAACCTTGACGCCCGGGATCTCTCTCGCGCCACGGTCGACGGCGTGCCGTAGCGCCTTGAGGTCGACGACGAGAAACTCGCGCGGCACATCCTCGGCTTTCT
>Ga0315274_10009995_pt1 | contig 13670 bp, 9 predicted proteins | sample YL17G02_20_MG_FD_203700 | JGI IMG/M metagenome (GOLD analysis project Ga0315274, IMG submission 203700) | Sediment microbial communities from Yellowstone Lake, YNP, Wyoming, USA - YL17G02_20 | ecosystem: Environmental > Aquatic > Freshwater > Lake > Sediment | place: USA: Wyoming | collected...
CGGCGCGCACCGGTATGTCGGTCGGCGCCAGGCGAACGGTGACTGGGTAAAGCACTACACCGGACTCGATTTGGGCAACCGGCGCAATGTACATCACCTCCCCGGCCAGGTTGACACCGGGAAAAGCATCCACACTCACGAGAGTTTCCTGGCCGATGGCTACCTGTGCCACGTCGGTCTCGTCCAGGCTGACCTCCACCTCCAGGACTGCAACATCGCTCAGCACGACGGCGGTCTGCCCTGCGCTGGCCATCTCGCCGGGCTGGACGTTCAGCGCAGTGACGGTGCCGTCTATGGGCGCGGTCAGCGTGGCCTGCTCCAGGAGCAGCCGGACCTGTTCCAGCGAGGACCTGGCCTGGTCTACACCAAGCCGGGCATTCTCCACGTCACGCTCGCTGGCCCCGGCCAACAGCATTTCCAGGTCATCCTGCGCCTGTTGCAGCGTATGGTAGGCTTGGGTCACCGCGTTCTTGGCGCTGGTCAGTTGCAGATCGGCATTCTCCACCGCCCGGTTGTACGCTCCCAGCGCGTTCAGGTAGGCGTCGTGGACCGCGGCTACTTTGGGGTCGTCTTCACCCAGGCGGCCCACCAGCGCCTGGTAGCGGCGATACGTCTCGTCACGGTTGTAGCGAGCCGTCCGCACCTCGTCGCCCACCGAGACGCTGTGTTCCGTCACTGTTTGGTTCATCTTGGCTTCCTGGTAGGCCGCGGCTGCATCGCTGACGGCAGCGCGGGCCTGTTCGACCTCTGCCTCATCCGGCGGTGCCTGGAGATCCTCCAACTGGATCTCCGCCTGGCGCAATGCAATCTCGGCCTGCGTCACCTGTAAGGCCAGGTCGTCTGTCTCCAGCCGTACCAGGGGTTGCCCGGCCTCGACCTGCTGGCCCTCTGCGACGAATACCTCGGCCACCCGTCCACCCGCAGAGAACGCCAGTGAGACTTCCGTGCTGGGCGCCAGGTTGCCGGTCGCATTGACGGCGACCCGCAGCGTGCCGCGCTGCACGACGGCCGTTTCCGGGGCCTCGGTGGCAGCTCCTTGGGCCGCGATACCCTGGCAACCGGTGCCACCCAGCACGGCTACCACGGCCACGAAAATTCCAACGATGGCCCATCGTTTCTTGTTCATCCTGTTCCTCCCTATGAAGATGGTCGCATGGTACAGGAAACTTGTGGAGGAATTATGGAGAGGTAGTGGAAGAACGATGGAGGGCGCACAGTGGTTACATCTGAAAAATGGATTTGGTGTATAATTCGCTTTGCCCGAAGGCAGCCATGGGAGTCAATGTGATGATGGTCAAACAAGCTTCACCTCAAGGTCTGCAATGGTTCCAGGACGCCAAATTCGGCATGTTCATCCACTGGGGCCTCTATTCCATCCTGGCGCGCGGCGAGTGGGTCATGTTCTTCGACAAAATCCCCGTCCCGGAGTACGAAAAACTCGTGCCGCAGTTCAACCCGCTCAAGTTCGACGCCCGGGCCTGGGTCCAGTTGGCGGCGGACGCCGGGCTTAAGTACATGGTCATCACCAGCCGCCACCACGACGGCTTCAGCATGTACGATACGGCGCTGAGCGACTACAAAGTGACGAACACCCCGTTCAAGCGCGACCCGCTCCACGAACTGGCCGACGCCTGCGCCCGCCGTGGCGACGTTAAACTCGGCTTCTACAGTTCGCTGCTGGATTGGCACCACCCGGCCTACCGCTTCCGCCAGGAGAGCGGGCTGGCCTGGTCCGACTATCTCGAATTCCTGCACGGCCAGGTGCGCGAACTTTGTACCCAGTTCGGCGAACTCGCCTGTATCTGGTTCGACGGCGACTGGCCGCGCGATTCGTGTACCGGGGACCGGGCGCACTTTGCCCCCGGCGGCCCGTTCGAGTACGAGAAGTTGTACGGCATGATCCATACCCTCCAGCCGGACGCCGTCGTCCTCAATAACCGCCACGACCGGCCCCTGCCCGGCGAGGACGTGTAGGGCTTTGAGCAGGACCTGCCCGGCCAGAACACCACCTCGTTCAACACCGCGGCGGTCTACGACCTGCCGCTGGAAGTGTGCATGACGATCAACGACAATGGGAGCATGGCTGCGTCTCAACGGCGAGGCGATCCACGGTACGCGCGCTGGCCTCATCCCACCCACGCCGGATGGCGTCGCCGTCAGCACCCGCCGGGGGGACACACATTACGTGCACGTCCTGAATTACGTCAGCGACTGCGTCAGGCTGCCCGGTGTGCCGGAAAGCGGGACCCGTGCGACGCTGGTGAAGGACGGCTCACGGGTAAAGATGACCCGCGCCGGCGATGGGGTGATGCTGACCATCCCTGCCGAACAGCGTGACCCGCTCAATACTGTGGTCAGGCTTGATTGATTACCGAAACATGCTCCCTGCCCCGTCCTCGGGGCAGGGAGCCCCTGGGAGGCGGACGTTGACTTACGTACCGGGCACAGGTATAATGCTTGAGAGATGCCTCCTGTTGAACACTTGACCAATTCTCGTGCAAGGTGAACAGAATGGACCAGATGACCTTGGCAGAAATCATTCAAGACATTCACGCAATGGACGAAGAGCTCTGGCATTACGAAGCCCGTTATGGCCTGCGCTCCCAATACTTCTACGAGCTGTATAAGGCCGGCCAGTTGCACGATGAAGACCCAGTTGAAACCCGTGACTACACGGATTGGGCTGCCTGCTACGAGGTCAAGCGCCACCGTGAAGAGCTCTATGACACTCTGGTTCGTGATATATTGCGCAGGATGAGATCGCAGCGAGATATTTCGCTGGCCGGCCTAAAGCTCGCTCTGACGCCAGTCCCAGCACCTGTTGGGGCGTGATCTATGCTGTCGTCCATTGAGTCCTACAGCCGGACCATCTATGCCCTGCTGGAGGACACACCTGCTGTGCGACGTCACACGGTACGTATCTATCCACGCGGTGCTCGGATTGGTGTCCTGGAAGGCACGATTGACTTTGATCGAGGGTTTGTGCTGCGGTTATACGAACGCCTCGATTTCGCCCGCCAACGAATCCTGGTCTACTCGTATGAGGTCTGGCAGAGCCAACAACAGCTTTACTGGTATGATCCCCAGGAACACCCCAACGATGCCAACCTGGCCAGCAGTTTCCCGCACCACAAGCACGTTCCGCCTGACATCAAGCAACATCGTGTCCCCGCGCCAGAACTCTCCTTCACACGCCCCAACCTCCCTGTGTTGATCGAGGAAGTGAAGCGGCTGGTGAAAGGGTGAGTGTGCCCACTCTCGTTCACGCAGTCTGTTCTGCTGGTGGGCAGGCGTGGGTAAGCGGTCACGGAACCCCCCACTACTGTGGGGCCCCCACTGGCGTGGAGGGCTTGTGCGGAGGGCGAGCGAACGAGCATACGTGAGATTGCAGAGGAGAGAGCAATGAGGGAAAGACTGGAAGATGCTCTGCGCAAGAGCGACGCCGAATACGCCGACGTCCGCATCGAGGACGTCACCGCGTCCTGGATCAACTTCAGAGGCCCGGAACTGGACAGCATCGGCTCGTCCAAGACCGTGGGCGGCATCGTGCGGGCGCTGGTCAGAGGGGGCTGGGGGTACGCCACCTTCAACGACCTGGGCGGCCTCGAGCAAAGGGTGAAGGAAGCCAGCGAGTCGGCCCGCCTGGTGGCCCAGGACGAGAGCCACTTGGCGCCGGTCGAGCCGGTCGTAGACGAGATCACGGCCACGCTCGAGAAGGACTTTCGCGAGATTCCATTATCTCAGAAAGAGGCCGTGATTGAGGAATACAACGAGATCATCCTCGGCTATCACACAAGCATCGTGACGTCCAACGTCGGCTACGGCGATAGTTTCAAAAAGATCTGGTATGCCAGTTCCGAGGGCGCCTACATCGAAGATGAGCAGCCCGACACGTACGTCTTTACCGCCGCCACGGCTCGCGATGGCGACAACGTCCAGAATGCCTACGAGGGCCGCGGTGGCAGCACCGGCTTTCAACTGGTGGAGGGCTTTCACAGCCAGGCGGAGACCGCTGCCAAGAGGGCCGTGGACCTGCTCGCCGCCCCCCCGGTCACAGGGGGCACCTACACGGTGGTCGTGGACCCACGCCTGGCCGGCGTCTTCGTGCACGAAGCATTCGGACATCTGAGCGAGTCCGACTTTGTCTACGAGAACGAGCGCATGAAGGACCTCATGCAGTTGGGCAAGCGCTTTGGCGCAGGTTTCCTGAATGTGGTTGACGATGGCTCGCTGCCGGGCCAGCTGGGGACGCACCGCTACGATTTCGAGGGGGTGCCCACCCGCAAAAACTATCTCATCCAGGACGGCATCCTGGTGGGCCGGCTGCATTCCCGCGAGACCGCCGCCAAAATGGGCGAGCAGCCTACCGGCAGCGCCCGCTCGGTGGGCTATCAGCATCCGCCCATCGTGCGCATGACGAATACCTACATTGACCAGGGCGACGTCTCGTTTGAGGATATGATCAGGGACGTGAAACTGGGGGTGTACGCCATCAACGCCATCGGCGGGACCACCGCGCTGGAAATGTTCACCTTCAGCGCCGCCTATGCCTACATGATCCGGGATGGCCAGGTGGCGGAACTCGTGCGGGACGTGGTCCTGGCCGGCAACGTATTCGAGACCCTGATGAACATTGACATGCTGAGCGACAAGGTGGAGTGGGTGCCGGGAGGGCCTGGAGGGTGCGGGAAGGGGGGCCAAAACTCCCTGCGCGTCGGCCTGGGTGGCCCGCACGTGCGCATCCAGAACGTGGTAATCGGAGGCAGGCAATGATCGCAGATCAGTTGGTCGAGCATGCGCTGAAGCAAGCGCAGGGGGCGCAGGCCACCTTGCGGCAGAGCGAGTCCACGACGGTCTCCTTCGAGAACGATAGGCTAAAGTCCGCCCTGTCCTCGCAGAGGACCGAGATCCACGTGAAAGTGATCCTGAATGGCAAGGTGGGCACGTCCCATACCACTGACATCCAAGACCTTGATGGAGTGGCGGCCAGGGCCCTGGAATCCGCCGCCTACGGCAGCCCCGCCCACTTCCAGTTCCCCGGCCCAAGGGTCGTAGCAGATGTGCAGGTCTACGACGAAGCCGTGCCACCGGTGACCAAACCAGAGATGGTGCGGATCGGCCAGGAGATGCTGGAGCTGATCAAAGAATACAACCCTGACATTCTCGTCGGCGCCAACGTACACAAGCAGGTGAGCAGCAGGGAGTTTGCGAATTCCGGCGGCGTCGAATTCACCGACGAGACCACAGACTTCAGTGTCGGGGCCTCCGGCCAGTTGGTGAGGGGCACGGACATCCTGATGGCGGACTATGGCTTCGGCTGGCGGAAACGGGCCATAGACCACGTAGCAATTGCCAGGCAGGTGATCGAGCGGTTCAGGATGGCGGAGAGGATCGCTCCCATCCAGTCGGCCGCCATGCCGGTCATCTTCGCCCCCACCGGGATGGGGGTGTTAGGGTTGGCCCTGGTATTGGGATTCAACGGCAAGAACGTGTTCCTGGGCTCCTCGCCGCTGGCCGGCAAACTCGGGGAGCGCATTGCCGATCTCAAGTTCTCCCTCACCGACGACCCGTTGGTGGACTATGCCGGGAGCAGCAGCCGGTACGACGGCGAGGGGGTCCCCCACCAGGTTACTCCCCTCATCGAAGGTGGGGTGTTGAAGAATTTCCTGTACGACCTGGACACGGCCGGCCGGGCCGGCACCCAGACCACCGGCTATGGCGTGGGCTGCCACCCGACGAACCTGATCTTCGTTGAGGGAGATACGCCCTACGCAGAGACGATCAAGAGTGTCCAGGAGGGTTTGCTGGTCTACGACGTGATCGGCCTGGGCCAGGGCAACCCCATCAGTGGCGAGTTCTCTGTCAACGTCCAACTGGGGTACAAGATCGAGCACGGCGAAGTCGTGGGCCGGGTCAAGGACGTCATGCTGGCGGGCAACGTCTACGACGCCTTGAAGGACGTCGTCGCGATTGGCGACCAGGCCGAATGGCTCAGCGCCTTCGGCGGCTCCCACTTCGTCCCCCCGATCCAGATTGGTTCGCTCAGTGTAGTGGCGCGCTGAGCGGGGCTGACATCCGCTTGTCACCGGCCCAGGTTTGTGATACCATCACGGAGGTGATACGCTCGTGGAGGGAATACGAATGAAAACCTTCATAGCGGTTGTGGGAAAGTGCCCTGATACAGGCCTGTACGTGGGGTATGTGCTGGGTTTTCCTGGTGCCCACACGCAAGCGGAGAGCCTTGATGAATTGCAGAGAAACCTCCGTCAGGTCATTGAGATGCTGCTCGAGGATGGTGAACCGGCGCTCGAGGCAGAGTTCGTGGGTACGCAATTGGTGGCGGTGGCTTGACGATGGGCAAGTACCCGGTTGTGCGCTATCAGAACCCCGTCATTCCCGGCTTCTACCCCGACCCGAGCATCTGCCGGGTGGGGGAGGACTATTACCTGGTCAACAGCTCGTTCGAATACTTCCCCGGCGTGCCGGTCTTCCACAGCCGTGACCTGGTGCACTGGCGGCAGATCGGCCACTGCCTGACGCGATCCAGCCAACTGCCCCTGGGGAAGGCCTGGAGTTCCGAGGGCATCTATGCGCCGACCATCCGCTACCACCAGGGGGTGTTCTACATGACCACCACCAACGTCTCCGAAGGCGGCCACTTCTACGTCCACACGCAAGACCCCGCCGGCGAATGGTCGGAGCCGCTGTGGGTGGACCAGGAGGGGATTGATCCCTCCCTGTTTTTTGACCCGGACGGTACAGTCTACTTCACCAGCCAGGGCCAACAGGGCATCACTCAGAGCGTGATTGACGTGGCGACCGGCCGGCGACTGACCGAGCCCCGCGTCATCTGGACCGGCTCGGGCGCCAAGAGCCCCGAGGGGCCGCACCTCTACAAGATTCACGGCCGCTACTACCTCATGGTGGCCGAAGGCGGCACCGAGTATGGCCACATGGAGACCATCGCCCGCAGCGACAGCCCCTGGGGACCGTTCGAGAATTGCCCGCGCAACCCCATTTTGACCCACCGCAGCACCGATAGCCCCATCCAGGCCACCGGCCACGGCGACCTGGTACAGGCCCACGACGGGAGTTGGTGGATCGTCTTTCTCGGTATCCGCCCGCACGGCTACCCCCCCTGCTATCACCTGGGCCGCGAGACCTTCCTGGCCCCGGTAACCTGGGCGGAGGCATGTCCCGAGCCTGGTCGAGGGAATGGCTGGCCTATCGTCGGCCAGGACGGCCAGGTGTCGCTGGAGATGGAAGCCAGCGGCCTGCCCACCTGCTCGCCGCCCCCGTCCCCGGGGGCGGCAGAGCGCGACGATTTCGACTCGCCCCGCTTGCGGCTGTGCTGGAACTTTTTGCGTAACCCCCACCCGGAGGATTGGTCGCTGGCCGAGCGCCCCGGCTGGCTGCGCTTGACCGGCTCTGCCTTCACTCTGGACAACGCGGATGGGTACATCCGGGCCTCTCCCGCATTCGTTGGCCAGCGGCAGTGCCACTTTGAGTGCCGGGCCGCCACCTACCTCGAGTTCGACCCGCAGGTGGACGGGGAAGAGGCAGGGCTGGTGGCGCGCATGAACGAGCGCCACCATTACGAGATCGCCGTCACGCGGCGGGATGGCGCGCGGCGTGTTATCGTACGCCGCCGTATTGGCACCCTCCAGGCGGTGGTCGCCCAGGCGCTGCTGGAACCCGGGCCGGTCCAATTAGAGATCGCAGCGACCCACGACCAATATACCTTCTCCTACGCCCAGCACGGGCAATCCTTTCAGCCGTTGGCCAGTGGGGAGACGCGCTACCTCTCCACTGAAGTGGCGGGCGGCTTCACGGGCGTCTACCTGGGCCTATACGCCACCGGCAACGGCCGTGCTTGCACCACGCCGGCCTTCTTCGATTGGTTCGACTACAAGTATGATAACGAATAACAAGGGTTGAACGAATGTTACTACTCAGGCAAGTCACGCAGCAGGACACAGATCAACATGAATGTTGCTCAAAAATCCGTGTGCATCCGTCGCATCCGTGTTTGTCCGTGTCCCAATCAGGGCAACCTGGGGAGAGCACGCTATGCCAATAGATGAGACTCACCCGATCGCAAACCCCTACGGCTATTTCGACGCCGCCAACCGCGAATACGTCATCACCCGCCCGGACACTCCCACTCCCTGGATGAACTACCTGGGCGAGGGCCGCTACGGAGGCATCATCTCCAACACCGCCGGTGGGTACTCCTTCGACCGCGACCCGCGCACCCGCCGCGTGACGCGCTACCGCTACAACTCCATCCCGGCCGACCAGCCCGGCCGCTACGTCTACCTGCGCGACCAGGAGACCGGCGCATATTGGAGCCCGACCTGGCAGCCGGTGGTGGGCCGCCAATTGGAGGCCTACGAGTGCCGCCACGGCGCGGCCTACACCTGCATCCAGAGCACCTACCGCGGCATCGCCGCCAGCCTCCTGTACTTTGTCCCGCCGGGCGAAGCGTGCGAGGTGTGGGTCTTGCGCGTGAAGAACGCGAGCGACCGCCCGCGCCGCTTGCGCTCGTTCAGTTACGCCGAGTTCGGCTACTATGACGCCCTCATAGACCAGCAGAACCTCGACTGGGGCATGCACATCGTCCACAGCCGCTACGCGGATGGGACGATTGTCACCTCCACCCAGTTCCGGCCCACGCTGACCTTCTTCTCCAGCAATGTCATTCCTGCTGGCTTCGACACCGACCGCGAAGTCTTTATCGGCCGCTGCCGCGACCTGGCGAACCCCATCGTGGTCGAAACAGGCGAGCCGCGCCAGAGCGAAGCGCCGCGCGGCAACAACGTCGGCTCCCTGTGCCACGACCTGGTACTCGCGCCGGGGGAGGAGCAAGAGATCATCTACGTCATGGGCGTGACGGACGATCCTGGGACAGTCGCTCCTCTCCTGGCCCGCTACGGGCAGCCGCGCGAGGTGCAGGCTGCGTTCGAGGCGTTGCGCGCCGATTGGGACACCTACCTGAGCCATTTCACCGTCGAAACGCCGGACGCCGAAGTGAACGCCATGCTCAACTTCTGGAACCCGGTCCAGTGCCGCGCCACGCTCTATTGGTCGCGCTTCGTTTCCGCCTACGAGACCGGGCTGGGGCGCGGCATGGGCACCCGCGACTCCGCACAGGACACACTGGCCACCGTGCAGGCGGCTCCGGCGCGCGCCCGGGAGGTGCTCGACGTGCTCTGGCATTTGCAGTTCCAGGACGGCCACACCTGGCACCAGGTCTTTCCGCTCACCGGCGAGGGGGGGCCGGGGCTGGCAGGCGAGTTCCTCGACTGGCCGCAGTGGTTCAGCGACGATCACCTGTGGCTGGTCCTCGCCGTGTGCGCTTACCTGCGCGAGACCGGCGACTTTGCCTACCTGGACCACCATGTGCCGTACTGGGACGGCGAGGGTGCTCCCGCTGGCGACGACACAATCTGGGGCCATATTCTACGTGCGGTGGACTTTACGCTCACCCATCGCGGCCCGCAGGGCTTGCCGCGCCTGGGCTTTTCTGACTGGGACGACACCATGAACCTGGACCACGGCAGCGGCAAGGCCGAGAGCGTGTGGTGCGCCCAGCAGTTCTGCCGCGCCCTGCTCGACCTGGCCGACCTGTGCGACTATCTGGGTAAGGGGGACAACGCCGCTCGCTTCCGCGCCCTACATCGAGAAATGGCCGACACGGTCAACCGCGTCGCCTGGGACGGGGCCTGGTACGCGCGCGCCTTCGACGACGACGGACTGCCGGTGGGCGTGCAGGGTGAGACGTACCACCAGATCGGGCTGAACCCGCAGACCTGGGCCGTCATTGGCGAAATCGAAACCGGCGACCGGCTTCACCGGGCGATGGAGAGCGCCCACGAGAAACTGGACACCCCGTATGGCATGGCACTGATGGCACCCCCCTATGATCGCTCCGACCTGCGCGTGCGCGGCACCACGACCTATCCGCCGGGAGCCAAGGAGAACGGCGGCATTTTCTGCCACGCCCACGCCTGGGCCGTCGTCGCCGCCGCCCGGCTGGGGTGGGGCGAGCGCGCCTACCAGTACTACCGGCAGATCCTGCCCCTGGCGCGCACCGACGCGGACACGTTCGCCGCCGAGCCTTACGTCTACTGTGGCAACATCTGCGGCCCCACGCATCCGCAGTACGGCTATGGGCGTAATGCCTGGCTCTCCGGCACCGCCTCCTGGATGTACGTGGCGGGCACGCAGTGGATCCTGGGCATCCGGCCCACCTTCACCGGCTTGCAGGTCGCCCCCGTGATCCCCGGCGACTGGCCGGGCTTCCGGGCCGCACGCCTCTTCCGGAACGTGACCTACCGCATCGCCGTGGAACGCATGGGGCCGGGGAACGCGGTTTCGCTGACCGTGGATGGACGGCCGATAGAGGGAACCATCGTGCCGTTTCCGCCCGCCGGCCAGACCGAGGTGGTGGTTAGGGCTCTTGTAGGGCAGCGAGGGTAACCACCATCTGGCGAAGAAACTGTCCGATGGAAGACCCTTCAGGTTTTCCGAAACCTGAAGGGTCTGGCTTCTGCGCGGCAACGTCGTCTTCGACTCCTGCGTCTCTGCGTCTCTGCGCCTCCGCGTTGAAAAGCGAGTTCTGGCTTGTCCAGGTCAGGAGGATGGAATGAAGGTTTTGATCATCGGCGGCACTGGCTTGATCAGCACGGCCATCTCGCGTGAGCTCCTGGCGCGCGGATACGATTTAACACTCTACAATCGCGGGCAGACTCCTTCCCGCATCCCCGCCGGCGCCCGGTACCTCTGCGGCGACCGCAACGACTTCGCCGCCTTCGAGTGGCACATGGCCGAAGCCGGTACTTTCGACTGCGTGATTGACATGGTCTGCTTTACACCTGACCAGGCAGAGAGTGACGTCCGTGCTTTCAAGGGGCGCACCGGGCATTTCATCTTCTGCAGCACGGTCAACGTCTACACCAAGCCCGCCGACCGCTACCCGATCCGTGAGGACGCCACCCGCGTCCCCATCCACGACGACTATGGCACGCACAAGGTCCAGTGCGAGGATGTGTTCTTCGCCGCCCACGCGCGCGGCGATTTCCCGGTCACCATCATCCGTCCGGCGCACACCTACGGCGAAGGGGGTGTCATCATTCACACCTTCGGTTGGAGCACCACCTACCTCGACCGCATCCGCAAGGGCAAGCCCATTGTGGTACACGGCGACGGCACCTCGCTGTGGGTACCCTGTCACGTGGACGACGTCGGCCACGCCTTCGTCCACGCCGCCGGGAACACCGCCGCGTTCGGCCAGGCCTACCACGTCACCGGTGAGGAGTGGCTGACGTGGAACCGCTACCATCAGGGGGTGGCGGAGGCGCTGAACGCTCCCGCTCCCACGCTCGTCCACATTCCCACCGACCTGTTGGTCAAGATCGCCCCGGAGCGGGCCTGGACCACGTACAACAACTTTTCCGGCCACAACATCTTCGACAACACCGCCGCCAGGCGCGACCTGGATTTCCACTACACGGTCCCCTGGATCGAGGGAGTGCGCCGCACGGTGGCCTGGCTGGACGCCCACGGCAGGATCGAGAACTCCGACGACGACCCTTTCGACGACCGCGTCATCGCTGCCTGGGAGCACCTGACCGCCGCAATGGCGGCGGAATTGGCCGACCTGAAATAGCCTGTGCCTCCGGAGTCCCCAACTTGTTGGGGGGGGGGTGAACAAGTTCAGGACTCCGGAAGCCCCAACTTGTCGGGGGCCTGTCTGATCCTCGAAAGGAGCCTGATCCTATGTGCCTGCAAGGCAAACGGCCCGGCGAGCGGCTCGAACCGCTGGAGCGCGTCACCCTGACCGGCGCAGGCGAGGGCACCGTCTCGGTCAAGGACAGCCTGGGCCGCGAATACGTGCGGGTGCTCGCCACGCCCGACCTCCAGTTCACCGTCGGCGGTGCGCTGGGCTACCACACCGTTGCGCTCGAAGACCCCGCGGGCCACGTTCGCGACTCGCTCACCTTTTCCGTGGATACGGACACCCACGTAGACGACGAAGGCGGAGAGTTCCGCGACCTCCTCCAAATGCTCGTCTACACCATGCTCACCACCTGCTCGCCGCCCCCGTCCCCGGGGGCGGAAGTCGAGCGCGGTGCCATCCGCTACCGCGGCCGCCTGTACCGCTACTTTGTCCCCTGGCTGCGCGACCACGTCCACACCATGAAGGGCATGAAGTACTTTTCGGGCTGCCTCAAGGACGGCATAGACCTCTACCGCGATAGCCAGCGCGCCGACGGCATGGTCTGGGACAACGTCGAACGGCGCACCCCTCCCGCCCCCGGCCCCAACCACTGGTCGGTGCGTTTTGACTACGACGGCTTCATCCAGCCATTCGACGATCACGCGGATGAGGCGGATGAGTACATCCGTGAGTACATCCGAAGCGCCGAGTTCAAGCGCATCCCGGTCGAGAACGACGTCGAGTACCTGTTCGTCGAGGGGCTGTACTACACCTGGAAGGCAGTCGGCGACGATGGCTGGATGGCGGACTCGCTCGACGCCGCCATGCGGGCACTGGAATACAGCGTCACCAGTCCCTACCGCTGGTCGTCCAGGTACGGGCTGCTCAAGCGCGGCTACACCATAGACACCTGGGATTTTCAGGACGCGGAGGATTGCCTGCGCGAGTTCGTGGGCTGGCCCGACCCGATGGCGATCCACCAGGACAAGACCCGCTTCGGCATCATGTTCGGCGACAACACCGGCTACGCCGCCGCCTGCCGCTACCTGGCCGAGATGCTGGAGCACGTCGGGCGTGCCGCGGAGGCGCAGACCTACCGCCAACGCGGCCAGGAGATCATGGAGCGGCTCGACGCGCTCAGTTGGAATGGCCGCTACTACACCCACCACGTGCCGGAGGATCCCGCTGTCAGGCGCGACCTGGGGGTGGACGAGGCCAGCCAGGTCTCGCTCTCCAACGCCTACTCGCTCAACCGGGGCCTCTCCCACGAACAGTGCGTGGCCATCGTCCAGACCTACCAGGACCTCCGGCAGCACCTGCCTCCCGGCTCGCCCGGCGAATGGTACACCATCTATCCCCCGTTCCAGAAGGGCTTTGGCGACCACAACGACGTCTGGCAGTACATGAACGGGGGCGTCACCCCCATCGTGGCCGGCGAACTGGCCCACGGCGCGTTCGAGCACGGCTTCGAGGACTACGGGATAGACATCCTGCGGCGGCTGGCGAACCTGGGGCGCAAGGTTGGCGGCCGGCTCCACTGCGTCTACACCGGCGCGCTCCAGCCGCCCCAACGCACGTTCACCCCGCTCGACCTCGCCCTGCTGGCCCACGCGGACCTGGTCCTTGAGGGCGCCGAGGGGCTGCCCGGTGGGAGGCAGGAACTGGCCGGCGTGCCGTTCCTCATCCCCGACCCCACTGCCAACGGCCGGCCCCGGTGCATCGGCCTGAGCCAGCGGCCCGGGTACACGCGGAAGGTGGACATGCCCGTGCATACAAAGGCGGCCTGCGTCTACTTCCTCCACACCGTGGCGCACCCCGGGTTGGGCGGCGTCGGCGGCACGATTACGCTGCACTATGCCGACGGCAGCACCTTCAGCCAGTACGTCGTCGAGGGCCACAACGTGCTGTCCTGGAGCCACTGGCTGTACCTCCCGGCCCCGAACCCGGG
>Ga0315274_10009997_pt1 | contig 13669 bp, 11 predicted proteins | sample YL17G02_20_MG_FD_203700 | JGI IMG/M metagenome (GOLD analysis project Ga0315274, IMG submission 203700) | Sediment microbial communities from Yellowstone Lake, YNP, Wyoming, USA - YL17G02_20 | ecosystem: Environmental > Aquatic > Freshwater > Lake > Sediment | place: USA: Wyoming | collected...
TAAGAACGCGTTCGCAGTTGTTACTTTTCCACCCCAAGAGGCCACCGCTCATGCCCGATGGCTTGAACCTGCAAGATCATCCTGGTCTCGCCGCTTGGCACCGTGAGCACGCAGCCACGCCACCCGGTGTCGATCAACCTGCTCAGCTTTTAGTCTGGAGGTTGAGTGAAGCGCTTTGCACCGGCCCAGTATCCGCGGTTCGCAGGCTAATTGATGGCATACGGGTGTTTTTAACCACATCGGTAGCGCCGCTACAGGACTTCCTCCAAGCAGAAGATGTCTGCCAACAGTGTGATACGAAACTTCTGGATCTCATCGGCATGCTCGGCGAGGCTGCGGTGCGCAGCGAACATGCGGATGCCTTTTTTCAGAGCATGCAGGCCCTAGCCGATGCCACGAGCCTAGTGGTGCTGCGCTTCCTCGCCGCCTGGGCGGCGCTAAATATCGGCCGCCTTGAACAGTGCCTCGTGGAATGTGAAAAAGTTGACGAACCGTTCGCCGCAATATTTACCGTCCAAGGGCAGGCGCTGCTAGAGCTAGGCAAGCCACGAGAAGCGCTTGAGGTCCTTGCTATCGCCGTGAAGCTGGCGCCCCAAGAAGTGCTCGCCTGGTTCCAAATCGCTAAGGCCCACCACATCATCGATGAATGCGACCAAGCATTTGCCGCACTTCGTCGGTGCCGATCCCTGTGGCCGCAAAGCGACGAGGTCTGTCTATACATGGGCCTCGTCGCGCTAGATCCTAGCGCCCCTCCGGTTTATATCGGCGAAGCATTGACAGCCTTGAAGCCTCTGCTGGCACGCTTCGCCGATCACCCAGTGATCGTCTTCACGCTGCTTAAACTGGCCTGCCGGCACGGCGACAAAGGCCAGGCCGAACAGCTGCTCAAGGGCATCGCCTGGCAAAATGATATGCGTGGAGCCGAGGGGGTTCGCCTCCTACCGCCGGTGCTGCGCGCCTTAGACACCATAGGCTGGCATGATGTCGCCGCCGCGATACTCAACGGTATGACCCTCCAAAAGCTGGCAGGCTAGGGGTGCAGTTGCAGCTTCGCCTCCTGAATGCGCAGCGAGACGACGTCTTGGTACTGAGCCCAACTAGACACTCCTTCAGGATAAGCCGTGAGGGACCTTGACTGCGGCACCAGCACTGTCCCAGTGCTGGCGATTAATTCACGGATCCTTGCCGTCACCATGCCACCCTGCGCGCCAATTCCAGGCATTAGCAAACTCGTCAACCTCAGGCGCTGCAGTAGGGCTAGGGGCAATGGTTCGACCTTAGTCGCACCGAGGACTAAGCCCAGGGCATCGCTCACTCCTGCTTCAGAGACATATTCAAACAAGGCATCTAGCAGCGGCTCGGCCGCAGCGTCTTGGATTAAGGCCCCGCTGGGATTTGAACTGATCCACACCACATACACCCCGTGTCCTTTCGTCAGCCAAGGCAGCAAAGGTGCAACACTGTCCATTCCCATGTAGGGCATGATGGTTAGAGCGTCCGCCGCCATAGTATCGAACGCCATCTGACCGTAAGCTGCCATCGTCGAGGCGATGTCACCGCGTTTAGCGTCTAGGATCGTGATCAAGCCATGCGCCCGTGCCAGAGCCAGAGCTCGCGTAAGCACGGCGAAACCAAGCGCGCCGTGCGCTTCGTAAAAGGCGCTCTGAAATTTTATCGCAGCTACCTGTCCGGCACTGGCCTCGACAAGGGTCTGAGAAAAACGCATCAAGAAAGCTTCCGTACCCTCCGTCGCAACGCAATGCGCAAAAAATTTCGGTAGCTTGTCCATGTGCGGATCCGCGCCTACACAAAGGCTGCTCCCGACTCGGGCAATACGTTCTTTGATCCGCCCGCGAAAACTTCGAACTTTTGGACTAGAACAAGGGTGCATGAGTGATCCTGGTCATCGGCACGCGCGGCCAATGTAGCGCCGCGTAATGCTCGACCCGCCGGCGACCTCGCCGACGAAGGAAGGTTAATGAACTGCCAAAAGAAATGGGCAAGCCGAGCGCCACACTGCACAGATAGTCCGCGATCTCAGGTGAGGACACGCGCCTGCTATTGGCCAGGAGCTCGGCCAGGAGGCCGAGAAACAGCGCCATATGTTGGCTGACCGCCACCTTGTTCCACCGCGAGTCTGTGGTCGCTGCTCGCTTCGCCTCCGCTTTAGCTTGCTTCCATGAGGAAATTTCCCAATGCCCACGAGTTACTGAACGCTCGCCCAAACTAGCCGCCGCAGCATCAAATCGGTAGGCATCAAAACGTGTACGCAGGAAACGATCCCAGTTATCGTCTTCGCTTGCAAAGCCCCACCCGGATGCCTTTAGCTGGCCGGATAGCAGGCTGAGATCACCATCGGTGTAGCGGCATAACTGGAGCATTTCCTCGAAGAATAGCGATCTGATATGCACCGACGCTGGCAGTGAATTGGCCGGCTGCTGGACGTGAATGACGGTGTCGCAGACCTGCGCCAGAATGCTTTGCACCGCTGCCGGCAGTGCTTGGTCAGCCAACTGCCCCCATTCTACCGCGCCGGGGGCTGCCGCTCCAGCATTGCCCTCTAGACGCAAAAATCGCCAATCATCTGCGCCAATCGCCACATGAAATGCTTCGTCTAGAGTCCATCGCAAAACAAGGTTTAGGCCCGGGTTAGGCACACCTTGATACCATGTCACCTGACGTTCCCAAAGTTCATAGGCCTTAGCCAAGCCCACCGTCCGCTCCAACCGACTGAACTGCAGGTTGATGGCGATCGCCAAGTCTCGGCTCGCCGCGGCAGCGAAAACCACCGGCACCGAGGACCGCAGCAATCCTAAGATAACCGCGGTCGGTGGCGCTGCTTCGCTAAGGTCGATAATCACCGGCGGCAACACTGGCAAGGCCGCACGTAGGGGCTCTGCGCCCCTCGCGGCTATCGCAGAGGACCTTAACCACAGCGAGTAGCCCACGGACAAGAGATGCTGCGAGGCGATTAAACAGACCAGCTGCCCAAGATCGGCCCCCTGCTTAAGTCTGCCCCGCTCTTTAATCAACTGCCAACAGTACTCCCAGGCCACTGGCGGCATTGCCGTCCCAGCCCGCTCCCGGCGCCAAACGCCCTCGATTTGTTCAAAGGCGGCCCGACCCGACTGCTCATCGCTCTTAGCTTGGTCGTCTCGGACTCGCTGGCGCCGCAGCTCTCGCACCCCAGAGCTTGGACTGGAGCGCAGCATGTCATGAAACATGGTAGACGCCCGTACCATCCAATCCTGGGCATCCGAACAGAAATCCAGCAAGCCATCAGCTAGAGCCTCTGGGGCACTAAACACTGGCTGCGCTTGCCAGCGCTCTCTGGTCCTGCCGGTGCGCTTATTTAGAGACTCCAGCACGCCCCCCGGAGGAAACGCGCCAGCAGCTATTTCAGGAAAGCCGATCTCAGCTCGATTTGCATACCAATAACGGCGCTGACAAGAGAGGGCCAGCTCCCAGGCACTGCCAAGGCAGGAGTCCGCCGCAGCATAAACCCAAGGCACGGGTGAATTGCGAATCAATGACAACAACCACCGCCAGGTATCGATGCGGTGTACAAGGTCGTTAAAAAGGCAGACTGATGCCAATTCGTCTAACCATGATGGTAGGCGGTCGTCGGCAACGCCCTGCTGCAGTATTAAGACACCTTTAGTAAGCGGACGCGCCTGACGATGCAGGTCTTCTGCGATCTTACCTAACTGCTCGATTACGGTCTCAGCGCGGCTTTCATAAAAGCACAGCGCCGCGGGCAGGTCCACGACCACACAATCGCCTACTCGTTGGATCCTCAGTTCCATCTTGCCGCCATATGCACGTCGGGAAAGCGCCCCATATGCAGGAAAAGCGACGGCCCTGAACCCTGCGAGAGCAGCTCCAGCGCCGTGAGCTGAGGTTGCCAGCCCTGCAAATAATCTGGATAAGTCAGTGCGGGAAAGGGACTGCCTTTGATGGAAAAACAGCCTCCGATCGTGACGGCCGCCGCCATCCAAGGAACGCTGATCACGAGGCGCCGCAGCTTTGAAATATCCAAATCCGCCGTCTCTGCCAACCAATTCGCGGCGATCTCGCGCAAGATCCGGCCAGTATCAATCTGCACCGTTGAAGTAGCTAACCGAACGCTTATGCTCGCAAAAGATACTGCAGACCCATACGTCTTATTGTTTGCCTTGCCCTGACGTTGGTCCGCCGCCAACACCAGTCCCCCGATCCCCCAACCTGCGGGTGCCGCCAGTGGATGCCGCGCCGGTTCTACACCGATGCGCTGCGCCTGGGCCTGCCAAACCTTACTGAGGGTCTTGAGGGTCGGCTCAGCAATATGCAGCTGCACCGCCTTGCCTGGGCGCTCCTCGAGCACTAACCGACTGCGCTCGAAACCGGCCGGCAACAATTCGCCATGTGCCTTACCGAGTACTGCCACCAACTCCTGGCAGAAGCGCTGCTCCAGCTGGGGATTTTGCTGAGCCAAGGTCTGGGAGAATCGAAGGTAGGGCGCCGGGGCTGGAAGTTCACCCTCGCCCACTACGACCACCACACGGCGGCCCCGGACTTGGGCTAACTGCTCGAAGAGACTAGGCATGAGAGCCGGCACAATATCAACGTTGGGCAGGCCGACCAAAGCAGAGGCCACGTCTTCCGCTTCCGCTGAGCTAGTCAAAGGCATGACGATCGTGGTCCCAGTCACCGGCTCGGCACTTTGATAGGCTAGCTGCCGGGCAGCACTTGCCACCAACTTAGCCAAGCCAAAACGCTGCGGTCGCAGCTCGTTCAAACCGCGATGCAACAGCGCATTGCTGCTTTCCATAAAAAATTGCGTCGGTCCATCCTGACGCAACAGGAGGTAATCAGGTCTGCTTGGCAGCATGCGCCAGCCCATCATGCAGACGGCTTTGCGCTTGCTGCAGTTGACCACGGAGCCGTTCATCGACGACCGCTTCCTGCAGCTGAGCCAATGCCGCTTCGATCATCGCCCAATCCTGCCGCGCCACGCTAACATTGATGAGACCTTCCAGAGCATCAAGCAAAAATGCCGGCTGTTTAGCGGCCTTTTGATAGCTTTCATACGCATGGCTCACGTCGCCAAGCTGTAACTGCAGTCCGCCCATACGAAAATGCAAGGTGGCGCGACCAGCATCAGATTCAACCGTGAGCAGGCATTGCCTAAGAACTTGCAGACAGCCCTGCCAATCGTTTAAGCGGTCATAGGCATCATACAGAATGGTCGAGGTATCGAGAGGGCTGGCCTCACAGTGGGCTGCCAATACCGCAATGGCGGCTTCGGGCATATCCATTTGGTAAAGGTAGATCCCGGCCAGCTCCTGAGCCACCCGGTAGAGCTCTTGTGGATGGCGGACCGCCGCGAGCAGTTTGGTAAGTGCGTCAACGACGCGATCCCACTCGTTGTTTTGCGTAAAAAGCAGCTTAAAATAGCGCAGTGCCCTGACGTTACGGGGATCTTTCGCCAGCAACTGCTCGTAGGTTTGGGCGAGCCGGGATTCATTGTGGGTCTTTTTTTCAAATAAGATACAAAGGCGTTCAAGGCAGGCGATGTGATCATATTGAAGCGCCAGGTGCTCGCAAATTGCCGAAAGCAACGTCGCCTCCGCGGCATAATCCTCGACCTCGATCATATGCGGTAGCATGTCTTCGCTAAACTTAAGGTAGCTCGGCCGCAGGTGGGCCACTAAGGCAGCACAGCTTTCCGCGGCAGCAAAGGTGTCTTCGAGGTAAAGATTCTGCACCCGAGCCAACCGCACATAATTCCTCTCTCGCTCCGGACTGCCCTCTTCGAGCCCGCGCTTTATCAGGCGAAAAAAGGGCGCCCAGCATTCATATTGCTCAAGCACATCGAGCATTTCTGCGGCCAATGTATCGGCAATGGCAACCCCGGCGTCAACCTGGGTGACTATGCTACGGACTTGATCGACGTCCCATGGGAGTGGAAAAGCCATACCGCAGCCTGCTCTAGTGTGTTTTGCGTTATCATTAAATAGTGACGTGCGACGCGTCAAAAACTACCTAGGGATTAACCCCTCGACCAGCAACTGGCCTGCCTTCTTCACAATGCTGTCATAATCAAAAGTCGACTCGTCAAACAACCACTGCAAGCTAAGCCCGTCGATCACGGCAATTACATAGGAAGCATACTCGTGAGGATCAACCGCGCGAAAGGCATGGGCTGTAATGCCCTCCCGAATCACCGTTGCGGCGGCTTCGCGAAACTTGGTGTAATGGCGAGCGATAACTTTGCGCACTTCTTCCTTTTGGTTGATCTGCGTCCAGAAGTCCATATTGACCTGGTAGTACTCTTTGGTACTCCGCACGATGTCAAAACAGACGTCGATAAAGACCTCGAGTTTGCGCTTTGCATCGGTGATGGAGCTCATCTCGGAAGCGAGGACTCGCTCGATATCACCGGCGACTCGATCTAGGACCGACATCATCAATTCATCTTTATTAAGAAAATAATAGTGAATGATGCCTTTGCTGACCCCGGCCGTACGCGCCACGTCCTGCATCGAGAAATTATGATACCCGTATTTAGTAATGCAATCGACTGTTGCGCGTACAATTTGATCTTTGCGCTCTGCCGCTACGTCCGCTTTGGACATACCTATCTCCGTTATTCTAACCAACGCAATCGCCGCACTCTGAGGATTCAGCAGTGAACTCCCCGGAACAAAAAACAAAATTTATCGTAGCATCAGACTTAGAGCAGGGCAATCAGTTGGTGAAGTCTTGGTGGCTATGCTATCCTCCTACCATCATATCGCGATCATTATTCGATTGCCCGGTCGCTTCGCCGCTTGGTGTAGAGGGTATTCATGGTTCAAAATGCCAGGACTCGCGTCATTTTTTGCATTGCGTTACTACCAGCTCTCGCTCCCATTGCGGAGGCTGGTGAACATCGCTGGACCCACTTTGGCGTTCGGCCCATGGCGATGGGCAATGCTTATGTCGCCGTAGCTGACGATTACAATGCCTTATTTTACAATCCAGCAGGTTTAGCCCGCCTCCCCTCCTGGTCGGGAGAGCTGATAAATCCCAAGGTGGCCGTCTCAACCAATACCATTGAAACTGCCCAGAGCATCCAAACGCTCCTCGCCGGATCGTCCGATGACACGGACAAGATGCTTGATTTACTGCAAAAAAATACCGGCAAGAGCAACTACTTCGAGATCGGACTGACGCCCCATTTAGTGTTCCCTGGGTTCGGTTTTGGCCTTGGTGTCGATGTTGGAGCCAACTTAAATATCCACCGCGACATCGGCATCGACGTCGACGCCGGCCCACGCGTGGTCCTGCCAATAGCTTATGCCCGGAGCTTTTTTGAGGAACGCCTGAGTGTCGGGTTAGCCATCAAAGGGATTGCTGAGGGTGGCCTGAACCACGAATTCTCTATCAACGATATCAGCGCCTTTACAAAAACCAAAACAGATACTGCCGCAACGTCCAGCGGCCCCAAACTCGACGACTTTGTTCAAGGCGGCTACGGCGTGGGCACCGATTTTGGCTTGCTATTCACCCCCGTACGAACCATGCAGCCAACTCTCGGACTCAGCATCACCGATCTCGGCGGGACTCCCTTTACAAAAACCAATGTCAGCGGCCAAGCCTTGGCCGCCCCGCGTACGCGCCTGCCGTCGGTAAATGCTGGCTTCAGCTTTCGCCCGCTAGAAGGTCACGGAATGTACCTGCTTACTGCAGTCGACGCCCACTCCATCAACCAACCGGTCCACTACTCGAAAAAATTCAATGTCGGCGTGGAATGGGGAGTGGGTTCGATCTTAAAGATCGACACCGGCCTACATCAGGGTCAAATCACCGGCGGCTTCGAGTTTGATATTTTATTACTCGCCATCCGCTTCGCTACTTATACTGAACAGTTGGGCACTATCGCTGGCCAGGACGCCACGCTTGGCGACCGCCGCTATGCACTCCAGCTGAAACTCCTCATCTAACGTGGAGACTAATGAAATGAAGTTAGCCGCAGCGCGATTCGTGCTCATTCAAGTGCTAATCAGCCTTCCCGGAGCGTCAGCCTGGGCTAAGGGCCTCGATGCTTTGTCCGACAAAAGTCCTGAGGTAGAGCAAAGTGAGAACAAGAGCCCTGATCAGGATGACGAGAAGGCCGAGGCTACTGCAGAAAAAGAAGAGGGCGAGGAGGAAGCCACCGGCGTTCCTGCGCACCCCCCGGTCAATGCCCTGACGCAAAAGCTTTATTTTGCTACAAGTTTTGGCCGCGTCAGCGCTCGCCGCGCCGGCGGTAGTTGGCAAGCCAGCGGCATGAGTGATTTCTCTATCGGCTACCGCCTGCTACCGCTGACGGCACGGATTAATTTCGCCGGGACCTATCGCTATGCACCGGTTGCCCTCAGTGGTCAAGTCAATGGCCATTCCTATCGCGGAGTCTGGGAGACGCACTATCTAGGGGCACGAGCCGATAGCAATGTAGCTAGCTCCGTGCGCTTAGTGGCCAGCGGTGAACTCGGATTTTTACACGCAGCACTGCGGTCGACCGATGGCCTCCAGGTAGAGTCTTCGGCCGCGAAAAGCGGTGTCGTCCTAGCCTTAGGCGGCGGCGCGGACTATCTGATGCTGGATGCAGGCGTCCTTGGCGTCGGCCCCCGTGCCTACGTCTCATTCGGTACAGCCACAATCCTGCAGTTGGCGATCTCCTGCGGCCTGACATTCTGAATTCGGCAACGCCAGGCTGGTTATGATATGTCTAGCTTCATGACCTTGATGCTCCCCACCGCTGCGCCGAGCAGCTCTTGCTGCCGCCGCTTAGCCGCCATTGTCGGCAGCATGACCTACTTCATGTTGAGCGCGAGCTGCGAGCGCCGGCCAACCGTAGGCCACCTTAAGGTTGTGGCGCCGCTTGCCGAAGGCAGCTTCGACGTATATCGCATCGCGAGCGAGGCCCCTTTGCAGCTAGTGTCCGAAGAGGAAGGACACTTCAACGAAGACATCCCCCTGGCGCCAGGCAGCTATCTAGTACTAGCCGATTGTTCTAGCGAGACGATCATCATCTATCCTAACCAACACGCCGTACTCGTCGCCCACCGTGTCGCCTTCGCGCCCCCCCGCAAGCCCGACGATAAAGATAGCTTTTCTATTCAATGCAGCCGCTCGGATCAGACTAAATCGCGGCAGTTGATCTCAGGCCGCTACGAATTAAATATCCTCAACGGCAAGCGCGACCTTTTGGTCGGGATGGTCCCGCTGCAAATCGACTTATCGCCTCTGCCCGACTCCAATCAGCCAAGAATGTTGACCTACCAGCTGTCTGGTCTGCAGGTCGAAGATTTCCCTGGCAACCGCCAGGAAGTCGACTATTTCATCTCCCCAGCGGACGAGATGATAGCCGCTACCAAGTATCAACAATTTGGCCACTGGGAATTTCTCCTAGCCGGCCGCTACCAAATTGAAGTCAATGGTACCCAAATGGAGGTAATCCTCAAAGAAGGTGAGCAACGCCTCATCAAACCTGCACTATTGCGAGTGTCGACCTCAAGTGAGGTTGACCTCGACCTACCAGCGCGCATAAAAGGCAGCCCCTGGTTGGTGGAAATCAACGGCGACCACTGGCTCAGTTTTAATGAAACCTACCCGGCCTTACCTGGAGATGCCACGATCTCCATCAGCGGCTCGACGCAGTCCGTGGACATCGAGCTAATTGAGGGCGAGACTACGGAACTACAGGCCCGCAGCGTGATGGTGGAAAGCAGCTGCGCTAAGGTCCGCCCTGGACAACCAAACTTCTGTTTGGGCGAAAAAGGCGTGTCACTTTATGTGCCTGAAGAGCCTTACCCCTTCATCGAAAGTGTATCCGACATCCCCATCCTCTTCATCGACGAAGGCACCCCGGTCTTGGTGGGAATCGAGGGCTCACGCGATATCGTCTACCAAGTCCCGTCCATCCTCCGCGACAAGACGCTGGCCGTCGGCTACGTCAAAATGACCCCAGTACCGCAACACCGTCCCGGCCAGATCACTGACCTGGTCCGAGTGGATAGTGCCAGCGCCCCGGTGTCGGGCCATTCCCTGGATATCAATCTCGAACGCAGCACCCTAATGCCACTATTCGCCGGCTCCTACAGGTTGGATCAGTTCCTGTCGGTCACCATGGGCGACACCAACACACGGCAGAATCTTTCGCGTGCTTTTAACATCGAGGTCGGCAAGACGATCGAGATTGAATTTCCAGTATCCTGGTCTGAGAAAAAATTTGCCATGCTGAAGAAAAAGCATCCACACGGCGACGAAGGCAAGGCAGGCGAACTTGGGACTTATAAACACGCTAGGCGCATGCGTATGCTTTAAAGCTACGCCGCATGGCGGCTGCGCCCCGCGGAGCCACCTGGGCTGCCACTACTGTGACTATAAATCAAGCGTCCCATGGCTGCCGAGCCTAGAGCTGGCCAGGCCTTTGACGCGCCTTTTTAAGGAGCCCGCGGGCATTAGCGAGGCTCGAGGCGGTGACTTCAGCGCCTGATAATAGCCGCGCAATCTCCTCCTCGCTCGCTCTTGCACTCAACCTGGTAATGGTTGATTCAGTACGTTGATCCTTGCTCAACTTATGAACAAAAAAATGGGCATCGCCGTGGGCCGCAACCTGCGCCAGATGCGAGATGCAAATCACTTGAAAGTCGGCCGCTAACTCTTGCATTTTGCGCCCGACCACGTCGGCAACCCGACCAGAGATACCTGCATCGATCTCATCGAAGACCAAGATACAGGTGTCCGCTCCCACTGCCAGCGCCTTTTTAAGCGCCAACATGACGCGAGAAATCTCGCCTCCTGAGGCGATTTTGTGCAGCGGCAGCATCGCCTCTCCTTCATTAGCAGCAAGCATGAACTGTGCCTTCTCGGCACCCTGCTCACTCAGTCCAGTTAAGTTGTCGGCAATCTCGGCCCAGGTCGCGGCAGCCTCGGCACCGAAGATGGCAAATCCAGAGTCACTAAGGGAGCGGCGCACTGGGATGAGATCAACTGCCATAGTGGCTCCCGGCATGGCCAGCTCATGCATCTCCTTTTCGATGCGCTGCTTCACCACTCCCTGTGCCTGACGCCTAGCTTGACTCAGCTTAGCAGCGGCAGCAGCTAGGCCTTGCACGCCACGCTTGAGCTGCGCCAACCGAACGCTGACATCCGCAGATGCCGACTGTAGGAAGCCCAGTTCCGAGCTAAGCCTCTCCTGTTCAGTCAGCAGTTCGGTGACATTCTGAAGTGTTAGTTTACGCAAAAGCTCCTGATAACCTGCCAAGCGTTCTTGTGCCGCCTCAAGATCCTGATCATCTATCTCAACTTCCGCCAAGGCCTTGCCTATGCCAAAGCTAAGCTCTTCAATCTGAGCAGCCACTGCTTGAGCTTGGCTTGATAGCTCGCCTAACGCTGGCGATAAGGTCGCCAGACGGCCTAACATCTTGCCGACCTCCCACATCGGCCGCGCCGAAGTATCCCCGCCGCCACCATGATCGACCGCATGCTGTGCCTCTTCGAGGCCTTTCACCAGTGCCATCATGTGGTTACCTCTGCGGCAAAGATCCTGAACGCGGTCGAAATCCGATTGGCTAGGCGCAAACCCCTGCAGCTCTTCGCAGCGGTAATGCAAATAATCGCTGTCGCGCCGCTTCGTTTTGAAATCAGCAGCCATCGCGCTCAATATATGAATCTCGTCTTGGACCTCCTGGTACGCTAAAGCGAAACTACGCGGCAACGCTTTGTCACGAAGGAACTGATCCAGATAGGTCACATGCTGAACGGCATCGAGTAAACGCAGATTATCATGCTGACCAAAGACATCGATGAGTGACAACGCCAACTCGCGCAGCACTGTAACCGTGACGGGTGTGTCATTGATCCAAGCAAAAGAGCGGCCCTTATCCGTGACAGTCCGCCGCACCAGGATCTGCATCAGTCCGTCTGCCGCCTCAACGCCGATGCCGTAACCCAGAAGCACTGCGCCCGAAGGGTGTTCCGCCGGAATTTCAAAAAATCCGCTGACGGTCGCGTTGCTACGCCCCCGACGGACGGTCTCGGCGCTGGCCTTGGCACCGAGGAGCAAACCCAGTGCTCTAATAAGAATTGATTTTCCGGCGCCGGTTTCGCCGGTGATGACATTGAAGCCCGCCACAAAGGTGATCGACAGGCTATCGATGATGGCCAGACCCTGGATATGCAGCTGCGTCAGCATGGTCCATATCTCCCTAGTGGGCATCCATCAACTGAACCCAGGCACAAAGATCGCAGTTAGCGGCAGCGCCCGCAAGAGACATGATAGAAAATTACACCGGCTTCGCCGGACGACGGCCTGGCTGGGACGGTCTTACCCGTCGGTCTTCGCGGGACCAATAGCCCTTTTTCTTTGCTGTCGAGGCCCCGGATGCAGCAGATTCATCGCCGGACTTGGCCCTGGTCTTGGCATCGGGACGGGCAGCATACGGGCTAGGCCGTTTGTCGCCACGAGGTGCTGACTTCTTGGCATCGGGACGGGCAGCATAGGGGCTAGGCCGCTTGTCGCCACGAGGTGCTGACTTCTTGGCGTCGGGACGGGAAGCATAGGAGCTTGGACGGTTGTCGCCGCGAGGCGCTGACTTCTTGGCGTCGGGACGGGAAGCATAGGGGCTTGGACGTTTGTCGCCGCGAGGCGCTGACTTCTTGGCGTCAGGACAGGAAGCATAGGGGCTAGGCCGCTTGTCGCCGCGAGGTGCTGACTTCTTGGCATCGGGACGGGAAGTAGAACTTGGACGCCGATCGTCGCGCGGCGAGCGCGTGGCCGTTGCTTTGCCTCGCCCTTCCCGACGCGGGCTAACAGGCTTGGACTCACTTGTGCCTGCTTCATATGGACTGCGCCACGGCTCACGACGCGGAGCTGGCTTCCTATCCGAGGAGCCTTCGCTGCGCAGAGGATTGGCACCTTCGGCACTGGCAACCATGGGTGCCACGGAGACACGCCGAGCATCACCTTTGCCGCGCCGCTTTAGCATAGCCTGGGCCTCAGCTTGAGCGCCACGAACAGCTTCTTCCTCCCGAGCACGCGCCTTTAGCGCCAGAGCTTCGGGAGCCATATTTTTCAGTTCCTTTTCAAGATACAACAAGCGAACGATTAGCTCACTCTCGAGGCGCTTATCATCGCCATCGGGTTTGCTCCCATCAGCGGCAAGTACCTTTTTGTACTCGGCGATCTCGTCCAAGCGAGCTCGAATGCGCCTGATCTTGGACTGCGTTTCCAGCTCTCTGGTCTTGGGAGTTTTAACCTGGGTAGTGCCTTGACGCAGACGGGACATGGTGGGCTCCTGAAGCTTATAAGTCGCGACTGGTAGTGGATTTAGTCAAGCTATGCAACTGTAATCACGTAACATCCTGCCTTGACGCGGGCTTTAGACCTACCTAAAGGCCTAGGGATGAGGCGTAATAGCGATGATTGTCAGCTGGGTATCATCTGGCCCGTAGCACCAAAAAACTCGGTAAGCTCCTGGGGTCCTGTTTTGGACGTAGGCCTCGAATACTTTTTCCCCAGACCTGACCGGGTTCGAAATAGCATCGTACTCATGAGTTTGCAGGCCAGGACGGCGGGGATCTTCCGCGAGATACTTCAAACACTTTTGAACTTGCTCGAAGAGGCCCTCCTGGTTTGAAGAGGCTGTTTTAACCGCCG
>Ga0315274_10009998_pt1 | contig 13668 bp, 12 predicted proteins | sample YL17G02_20_MG_FD_203700 | JGI IMG/M metagenome (GOLD analysis project Ga0315274, IMG submission 203700) | Sediment microbial communities from Yellowstone Lake, YNP, Wyoming, USA - YL17G02_20 | ecosystem: Environmental > Aquatic > Freshwater > Lake > Sediment | place: USA: Wyoming | collected...
ACGACATATTCTAGTACCAAATTAGTAAGCCTTGATTGGTTAGGTGGATATATTGAACAGGTCTTCGATAATTTTATAATAAATTTACCACGTGGAAATTACGAGATACGATGTACAACCCAACTTAATGGTGATATGGTAGTTAGTAATAATTTAGCAAACAGCTCGTTTGATATCCGCGTGCGAGATTATGCAGCAAGCTTGATTACCGTACCAGTTAGTCCAGTTGATTCGTTTTCGACCGTAACACCAGCAGTTTTAATTTATAATAATGGCACGACTAATGAGACCGATATTCCTATCACTTTTAAGATTGTAGGAACGACTTATTCGAGTACAAGATACGTTAGTCTTAACGCGGGAGAATCGGTTGAACAGACTTTCGATGATTTTATTGCTAATATTCCGCGCGGTAATTATGAGATGAGATGCACAACCCAACTGACTAATGATTTGGTGGTAATTAATAATATAGCAACCAGTTCATTTGATATGCGTGTCTATGATGCCGGTGTCTCGGAAATAGTGCGACCGATAAATGATGTTGATTCTACTTCAACAATCCGCCCCCAGGTTAAAGTTAAAAATTTCGGAACCCACGATGCAACTTTTAATGTAACGTTTACGATTGGCGAATGGTCAAGCACCAAAGAAGTTACTGTACTTCCGCCGGGTGAAGAAGATAACGTTGATTTTGACCCCTGGTCCGTTGGTTTTCGAGGTGGTTATACTACAAAGTGTTCTACCGAATTTCTCAACGACATGAATTTGAATGATGATCGACTTGAAGGTTCTTTTAATGTAATTGTTCGAGATTATGCAACCACTGGCATTACTGTACCAGCTGCACCAGTTTATTCCGGTGATACCGTTATTCCTAAAGCTTGGATTCATAATTATGGAACTCAGGCAGAAACCGATATACCAGTCACTTTTTATATCGAAGGAACAAGTTATTCATCAACAAAAAATATAACGCTCGGTGTTGACGAATCGATTGAACAATCGTTTGATACGCTCTTTGTTAATTTTAGTGATAATACTTATATTATGCGCTGTTCAACAAAACTTAATAATGATACGAGAGCAGAGAATAATCTAACACTTGATACGCTCTATGTAAGAATTATCGGTTGGGTGAAAATGAAAGATGTTACCGTACTCCAAACCAATAAAGGAATTGGTGAGGGCGGCTCTTTAGTTGTTGTAGCGGATACGATTTATGCATTACAAGGTGCTAATACACGCGTTTTCTGTGCTTATTATCCTGCGCTCGATACCTGGATTTCTAAATGTTCAATACCGAGAGCACGAAATTCCGACGGCAGATTGATTGGCAAAAATGTTAATTACGGCGGAGCTTTAGCCACCAAAGATGGTTTAATTTATGCGTTAAAGGGAAATAATACAAACGAATTTTGGATGTACAATCCACACAATGATTCATGGACTCAAAAACATTCAGTGCTTGATTATATACCAGGGTCAACTAGAAAAACATATGTTAAAACCGGTGGTGCGTTGGTTGCTGCCGCTGATTCGATATATGCATTCAAAGGTGGTAATACCCGTCAATTCTGGGTTTATGATATTCCTAATGATACCTGGTATCCAAGAGAATCTTTGGTTCTTCATTATCCGGATTATAATAAAAAAATAAATGCCGGCGCGGCATTAACGGCAAAGGGTTGTACAATCTATGCATTTGTCGGGAATAATACCAATTATTTCTATTCTTATATCTGTGGACAGGATACCTGGATTAAGAAAGCCGATGTCTTTTTTGGCTCTCCGATTACGCTCAACAAAAAAGTTAAGGATGGTGCATCGTTAGTTTATAAAGATGGGAAAGTCTATGCTCTTAAAGGTAATAATACACGGGATTTTGGGTGTTATGATATTGCCAGGGACACTTGGTTAACCCGCGATATAATACCGGTATTACAAAAAGTCAAAGCAGGAGGAGCGCTCGTTATAATCGGACCTCGAATTTATGCCTTTATGGGTGGTAAAACTAGGGCATTCTGGCGGTATACGCCATCACCAGTTCTGCAAGTTGATAAAATTATTGCCTCGACTCAAAATGCGGTAATGGCTGAAATTGTTAATACCCAAATGAAACCACAATTAAAAGTATTGCCCAATCCATTTACAAACCAAACGACGATTCGATATACGGTACCGATTTCAGGTAAAATCTCCTTAAAACTCTATAATGCAGCGGGAAGATTAGTGGAAACGTTAATCAACGGCTATATCAATGCTGGTAGTTATTCATTTAAAATTGAAAATTGGAAATTGAACATTTCAAAAGGTATTTACTTCTTGAAATACAGTAGTACACACGATGCGAAAGAAATTAAGTTAATCATCGAATAATTTATATTAAAATAAAGTAAGGGCGGGATAATCTCCCGCCCTTTTATTTACGAACAACAGAGCTTATTGCGTATCTAAAGTGTTGGCGTGCTTATTATTAAATGCCTTTTTTATGTCGATCTCTTAGTTCAGCTTTTTTGCCCAAATTCCATCCTGAAACACGGGAAAAATAACCAGTCACTCTTGTAATATGGTCGACATCACTCGACTGACAATATGAACAGGAATCGATTAGTCCCCGAGTTGTCTTAAAACAATTATTACAGGATGTAAATTCAGGAGAAAAGGCGATTTGTGCATTTCGTGTATTTCTGAATGTTTTAACAACAAAGTTGGCGACGGTTTCCTGTGATGGTTTTGCATCGGCAAGCCAAATATGAGTCAGTGCGCCGGCTTCAATCATATCATGGAATCGCCCTTCACGTTCTACCCTTTCAATTGGGTCAATCGGAAGACCGATATTCAGATAGGTCGAATTGGTATAATAAATCGCATTATCGCGAAGACTACCTTTAATAACTTGTGATGTTTGGTTGGGATAATGTTCCATATCAAGTTTGGCAAATCGATAGGCGGTTGACTCAGCGGGTGTCTGTTCTAAAACAAATCTTAACTCATACTCTTTTGATAGTCGTTTAGTTTCATAATTAAGGAATGCGATAGTTTTAATACCGAACCGGAACGCCTCTTCATCTTCGTGCAACTCTTTACCAAGATGATATTCCACCATTTCATTGAGACCTAAAATACCGACTAAAAAAGTTGCGCGATGCATTCTCAGATAACTTTCACCATCACGATCCATGGTTAAAAGCGCCAACGGACCCTCGTTTTTCAGAGCAAGTAGTTTTTCTAAGAACTTTTTCTTTTCGACATGTGCTTGTGCTACTAAATTTAATTGTCGTTTAATTTCAGCAAATAATTTTTCTTCGTTATAATTAGCAAGATACGCAGCGCGAGGTAAATTCAAGGTAACGTTCTGTAATGCCGAGTAACGCATTTTCCACGGTGTATTCGCATCATCCAAATCGGACTTTTCTAATTGGAATGAAAGACGGCAGCATTCCGATACCTTTGCCGTTTCACCACGGTCCAAGACAAAATAGGTATTACCTTTTTCGCTTGCAACATTAGAAATATGATTCAAGAAATCTTCCCAACCCGGAGTCTGGAAAAATCGTTCGGTGATATGGACCAGCGGCTTGGGAAAGAAAAATGGTCGCCCGGTTCCATCGCCATCCTTATACACATCGAAAATTGCCCAGACAAACCGTTGTGCATCAGATAAATAATCAGAATATTTTTTACCGGTATATTCGCCACCGGGACCGATTGCGGGAGTATTTTCAAAGTGCTTAGGGATTTCCCAGTAGAGATTTAAATCGGAGAAGATTGCTTGTCCTCCTCGCGCAACATTCTGCTGGGAGTATTCAAAAATTAACATCTGCGCCAATTGATGCAATTCTTTATCATTCATGCCAACCAAAAACGGAGCAAAAAATAAATTGACCGCATCCCAGCCAATCGCACCGGCAAAATGCCCTTGCAGAGCAGCAGAAAATTTTACCATGTGCGCCAATAATGTTTCGGGATGCTTTGCCGGTTTAGCAATAGATAAAGCAGATGGTAGACTTAGACCAAATTTCTTAACGTATTCCAAAGATTGCCCGGAACAATATGGTCGGTCAATAAATCCTAAATCGTGCAGATGAATATCACCGTTGCGATGGGCTTCGGCAACCTCTTCGGAAAAAACTGCGGATAAAGCATATTGTTTCTTGATTGATTCAGCTAAAGACATATTGGTGGCTTCTGGGTTGTGTGGCGTGTTAGAATTTTCTTTATTGCGGTAGTGAAGAATTTTCTCGACATCATAAAGTGGTACGCCTAATCGGGTGTGATATTTTCTCGTTTCACCCAAACCATGTTCAATTAATTTCGCATTGACGACCTCGCGGACTAAACTTGAGGTGAGTTGTTTGACACCGGAGGTTAATATAACGTCTTCAACTTCACCGGCAATTTTATCGGCGAGACCCGATGAGAGGTTTGCTTCTTTTTGTAATGTGGTAACGATGCGAGAACGGTCCCAATGTAAGATACGCTCGTCGGATGTTCTAACAAAAAGCGCGTACTCGGTTGCCTCAGGAGCAACAACTTTGGTTTTTTCTAATACACGTTTCTTGCGCAGTTGCGTCCGTTTTTCACGATAGAGAATAAATGCCTTAGCGGTCTGAGCATGACCTTCTTCAATTAATATTTTCTCTATCGCATCTTGAATTTCTTCAACAAAAGGAATCTTTTCAACATTTTGATATTTCTTAATTAAAAAATCGACAACTTTATTAGCTAAAGCGGTCGATGTTTTTCGGTCCTCGCCACCGACCGAACGGGCTGCTTTAAATATTGCGCTAATAATTTTTTCTTTATTAAATTCATGAATTTTACCATCACGTTTTTCAACATAACGGAAAATTATCTCGAGTTCGACTGCTTTCAATATCTTTGGTACATCTTCTTTGCCAACTTGCGATGTAACACCATCTTGTGCTGCCATCCTCAACTCCTCTCCTTGATAATTTATTTAGATTTTAGTTTAGTTAATTCCGTAGTAAATTCATTTATATTCTGAAATCGTCGGTAGACCGAGGCAAAGCGAACATAAGCGACTTGGTCTAAATCAATAAGCTTCGCTAAGACCCGTTCTCCCAGTTCTTTTGCTTCAATCTCCAGTTTATATTCATCAGCTATTTCATTTTCTATTTCGGCTACGATTTTTTCAATAGTTACACGACTTATCGGTCGTTTTGTACAAGCGAGGGCGATGCCCACAATTAGTTTTTCCCGGTCATATTCTTCACGTTGACTATCATGTTTAATAATCATCAATGGACTTCGCTCAATATATTCGTATGTTGTAAAGCGTTTCATACAAGCTAAACACTCGCGGCGCCGACGCACGGCTAAACCATCACGAACAACCCGAGAGTCCAAAACTCGGTCTTCATCTTTATTACAATAAGGGCACTTCATATAGTATTAGTGTCAATTATAAAACAACCTGTTGTAGTGTCAAGGATATTTTATAAATTTACCAATTCTGGACGCTTAGAAAAATAAGGGCTGTAACCGAATTTTAAATTTCAAACTTTGAATTTCGAATTTGAGTCGTAAGGGGTGTTAATTATTTGGTTATAAATAAGTTAGAATTTAAAGATTGTTAAGGTTTAAATTTATTTTCTTGACGCAAAAGAATGCATTATTATAATTATAATATGAAAGATAATTACGAAATTATTGAAGGAGGAAGATATGAAAATTGAAAAGCTAAAAGAAAATAAAATATCGGATGTCTATTGTTGCATAGGCGAGCGAAAGGAATTATACAAAGATGAGATCGCCGAATCGGAACGCTATTTAAAAGAAAAAATAAAACACGGTTGGTTGACTTATGCTGTTTATGCTGATTTGGGAAAACCAGTTGGTATGGCAATATTGCTACCGTCGTCCGACCCTTTAAGTCCGGTAGTAGGCGAAGATATATATTACTTCCACTGTTTGGATATAAATAAGGAAATGAGAAGGCGCGGTTATGCTAAAAGGCTTATCGATACCATAATCAAAGATGTCAAAGCTTTAGGTGGAAAAGGACTGGCAGTTGATAGTTTTAGTGAGTACTGGATGTCGGATTCTTTTTTTGCTAAAGCCGGTTTTGAGACCATTAAAAAATTTCCGTACCATTCTCTGCTACTTAAAAAAATTAGTCAAGATGCTAAAGTCGAATATATCGAAATGCCCTACCGGGGCGACCTGCCAAAATCCGGAATCCAGGTTGATATTCAATATTGGGTCAGTTGTCCATCGATGCTTAATAATTATCGAAAGGTTAAAAGATTGGTTAAAAAACTCGAGCCTCAGGCTAAAATCCGAGAGCGAATCATTGACACCAAGAAAGATGTTAAAAAATGGGGCGGTAGTGGTATTTTTGTTAATGGCAAATCAGTTTCAGCAGGACCAATTAGTGAAGAGGAGCTAAAGAAAGCAATTAACGAAGCAAAAGCTAAATAATTTCTCTATTCGCCTAAATAGGCGGATTTTACACGTGGGTTTTCTTTTAAGTCGCAAGCATTACCGGACAAAATAATATTTCCCGTCTCTAAGACATAAGCACGATGTGCGGTTGACAACGCCATATTAGCATTCTGTTCAACCAAGAGGATGGTCGTGCCTTGTCCATTGATTTCTTTGATAATCGAAAATATCTCTGATACTAAAATCGGCGATAAACCCATCGAAGGTTCGTCGAGCATCAATAATTTTGGTTGGGACATCAAACCTCGTGCCATCGCAAGCATTTGTAATTCACCACCGGAAAGTGTACCGGCTGGTTGCTTAATTCTTTCTTTTAGCCGAGGAAATGATTTAAAGACACGATTCAAACCTTGTTCAATATTTTTTTTGTTATTGATATTATAGGCCCCGAGACGTAAATTTTCATAGACCGTTAAATTTGGAAATGGCTTACGTCCTTCTGGAACATGAGCAATACCACGCTGAGCAATTTTGTGGGGCAAATGATTGGTGATATTTTCTTCATTAAAAACTATTTTACCATTGGTCGGTTTGATTAGTCCAGATATCGTATTTAGAATTGATGTTTTGCCCGCACCATTAGCACCAATTAATGTGACGATCTCGCCTTGCTTCAAATCAAAGGAAATATTATTAATTGCTTTTATCATCCCGTAAGAAACCGATAAGTTCTCAACGCTCAGCCACATTTTTTACTCTCGACATTCAGCGGTTGCTTTGCCTAAATAGGCTTCGATTACTTTCGGGTCAGATTGAATTTCTGCTGGGTTACCCTGACTAATAACTTCACCGAAATCCATTACAATGATATGCTCGCAGATTCCCATTACCACCCGCATTTGATGTTCGATTAATAATATTGTTAGATTAAACCGGTCTCGGATAAAATGAATAAGCTCCATTAAATTTTTTATCTCCGCGGGATTCATACCAGCGGCGGGTTCATCTAAGAGTAGTAATTTAGGTTGTCCGACTAAAGCCCGCGCAATTTCTAATCTGCGTTGTTCGCCGTATGGTAAGTTCTTGGCAGTCTCAAAGGCACGGTTTTCTAAACCGAATATTTTTAATACTTCTAATGATTTCTCTCGGATTAAATGTTCAGTGTGTCCAAATTTTCCAGTGTGAAAGATAGCTTGAGCAACTCCATAATCAATTTTATAATGATAGGCGATACGGACATTATCTAACACGGAAAGCGATGAAAAGAGACGGATATTTTGAAAGGTTCGGTTAATGCCTCTTTGAGCAATTTGATGCGGTTTTAAATCAGAAATTTCCTGACCAAGAAATTTTATCGAGCCATTAGTGGGTGCATACATTCCGGTGATTAGATTAAATACCGTAGTCTTGCCGGCACCATTTGGACCGATCAGACCAACAAGTTCATTCTCTCGTAAATTCATGTTGAAATTCGATACTGCTTTTAGTCCACCAAAGTATCGGTTTAGATTATTGATTTCTAATACAGCACTGTTGATCATTTCTTTTCCTGATACTGTAAAAACTTAAATTCTTTGCCACTGAAAATACCGCCGGGTCTAAATATCATGATTAAAATCAGTAATAATGGATATATTACTAACCGCCAATCTAATATTGCTTCAGGTAGAATGACTCTTAAGCCTTCTAAAATTAATACCCAGACGACCGCTGCGATAATCGTGCCAGAGATGCTTGCCATTCCACCTAATACTACAATCAATAATACATCGATTGATTTTAGGAAATCAAAATTTTGCGGATGCAAAAATGCATAAAGATGGGCATAGAGTCCACCGGCAACGCCGGCATAAATCGAGCCAATAACAAAGCCAAGTGTCTTATATTTTGTAGTATTAACACCAACTGATTCGGAAGCGATCTCATCTTCACGCACAGAAATGAATGCGCGTCCCGGCGCTGAATTTATGAGATTCCGTAAAATTACAACAGCTAAAACTACTAAGACAAAAACCCAGGCAAAGTTAGTCAAATGTGGAATACCGACCATGCCTCTTGAACCGCCGAGCACCGGAAAAACCGCATCCGCATTATCAAAAATAACTTTGATAATAATACCAAATCCCAGTGTTGCGATTCCTAAATAATCACTACGTAAACGTAATATCGGCAGTCCGATTAAAAAGGCAATAATTCCTGCTAATAAACCACCAGCAAAAAGTCCAATGATTAAAAAGAACGTATTATTAAAATGAGCGGTTTTAATGATGAATGCTGATGTGTAAGCACCGATACCAAAAAATGCGGCATGTCCTAAAGAGAATTGTCCGGTAAATCCATAAATGAGATTTAACCCCAAACCCGATATCGCCATGATGCCCGCATAGCAGATAATCTGTTGCCAATAATTATTTACTATTCCACAAGACATTAATACCTGTAATACCGCATAAAACAAAATAACGAATATTACCAATGACAGCGAATAGCGCGAATTTAATTTATTCGACAAATTCGTTATCATTCGCATAATTCGTGTCCTACACTTTTTCTATACTGCTCTTGCCTAATAATCCAGCTGGTTTAATTATAAGAACAATTAATAGTACCAAAAATGCGATTGCATCGCGCATCGTTGATGAGATATAAGCCGAGCTTAATACTTCCACCAAACCCATAATTCCAGCACCAAGCATCGCACCCGGAATAATGCCGATACCACCTAAAACCGCCGCAACAAACGCTTTTAGACCGGGCATAATTCCCATAAATGGATTTATCTGTGGATAGGCAATACCATAAAGCACACCACCAGCACCGGCTAATGCTGAGCCGATACCAAATGTCATTGACACGATAAAATCGACATTAATTCCCATTAGCTGGGCAGTATTTTTATCGAACGCGACGGCACGCATTGCCATACCGGTTTTGGTTTTCGAGACAAATAGCTCCAGTAATACCATAAGACAGATTGCCACGACAAAGACAATGATTTGGATATTAGATATCGTCACCGGTCCGATATTAAAATTGACAACCGGAAACGGTCGAGGGTAAGCTAAATAGTTTGGTCCAAAGACAAATTTAAGACTACAAAAATTCTCTAAAAATAACGATACACCAAGCGCGGTTATTAAACAAGCAATTCTTGGTGCATTTCGTAATGGTTTGTAAGCGAGTCTTTCGATAATTATTGCTATTACGGCACAGCCGACCATCGCAAATAATAAAGCAATCGGAAATGGTAGCTTAAATCTTAGAATCGCATAAAACCCTAAATAAGCGCCGACCATAAAAACATCACCGTGAGCAAAATTGATTAATCGAATTATGCCATAGACTAAGGTATAACCTAATGCGATAAGAGCATAAACTGAACCTAACTGCAAGCCATTGATAACTTGCTGTAGGAAATACGCCACAAGCTATAATAAAAAAAATTTGAAAATAATCAAGAGTAAAATAAATTAAACTCATATTTTATTCACTTAACGTTTCATTCAGCATCATTATAGCCCAAAAAACACTTGACATCATAAACATTCTGTGTTAATTATTATGTGACCTCATAATGGAGGAAGTATGAGAATAACAAACATATTGGTTGGAGTAGCCTTATTCTTATGCGTATCCTTTATGCCTGCAAATCCAATATTCGTATCATATATCAATGAGTTTCGGACTACGCATGATTCATCTTTAGAAGCTATCGAGCTCCATCCAATAGGTGACCCTGGTTCAGTGAATGTTAATGGTTGGACAATAAGGACTCGAGCAGGAACCGCAACAATTCCTTCAGGGATTATCCAATCCAATGGTTATTTAGTAATTGACACCTTTTCAATCTATGGAACTTTTTGTTTAAATGAAATAGCTGATTCCATCAGACTTTATGATAGTCAAGGATATTTAAGAGACAAGGTCATTTACGGATATCTTGGGAGTAAAGTGCCGGCTCCGCCTTATGGTGGGAGCGCTTGTCTTTATCGCACTCATCCAGCAATGTATTGGGACTTATTCAGTTGGTATATTGATTCAACACCAACTTTTGAATATACAAATGATGATTGGAGTTCAATTTCAGGAGTAGTTTTGAATGCCCAAGGACAACCTATGTCTGGATATTGCGTTATTGCCAATGGTTGCTATGGAAGCTCCTGTGCATTTACTGATTCCACTGGTAATTTTAATGTCTGTGGACTTGGGCAAAGCAACTATTGGTTAACAGTTTGGACTGGTAATTGTGTTTTTGCTGGTAATTATCCTGATTCGGTTTATGTTGGTTATAGCCAGAATGTGCCGAATATTAATATAACCTTACCATTGGGTGGAATTGAACAGACCACTAAATTATCACAATCAGATTTTACTTTTGTCACACCAAACCCATTTAATAACAATGCCAAAATCTCATTTGTTCTTCCCTTTGAAACCGAAGTTCTACTTAAGATTTATGACATTCGAGGCGTCTTATTAAAAACCATTTTGAATCAGAGGTTTAATGCTGGTCATTACCAAATCGGATTGAATCTGAACCTTGTCCAAGGTGTCTATTTTCTAAACGCTGAGACTGGACAGCAAAGAGTCACTAAGAAATTGGTTATTCTTAAGTAAATCAGTCAGAGATTACGTATTAGTTTGAGAAGACCACTATTAGTTCTTGTTATTTTAATAGGCTGCTCGCACAATCCTTCTGACCCTTTGAGGTTTGTAAGTGAAGAAATAAAGATGTCGGTGATTTCTGGAAAAGTTCTGATTCACGGCACTTATTACTTCAGAAATTATGCTCGCGAGACCAAGACCGCAGTGATTTTCTATCCTTTTCCGATTGATAGCTTCCATTATTATCCTGATTCAATCCTGGTAAATGGGCTTAATTACACCAAAAAGGACAGTGGGATTAACTTTATTATCCGTTTTCGACCACTTGTTTTAGAAACGCTAAGAGTGTTTTACCAGCAAAGATTAGAAGATAACCAAGCCCGATACATTCTAACCACAACTCAAAATTGGCAAAGGCCACTCAAAGAAGCAAAGTTTATCATCGATATTTCAGAGAGTTTCACATATCCTAAATTCCCAATATGCTCTTATGAAGCAGACTCTATTATAAAAAGAGGTAACCGATTTTTCTTTTATCTATATAAGAAGAATTTTATGCCCCAAAAAGATTTAATTCTATATTGGACTAATTAAACCAGAGATATAATTCTGGTGACACAATACCTATCTTTTTCTAATCAATTTCGGCTTTTATGAGATTTCTGAAAAATAGAAATCTCTAATTCCAGCATTGACAGAAATCCTAATGATAGTAAAATTTGTTATCGGTAAAAGAAAGGAGCAACATTATGATGTGGCATTTTTATCGCGGAATGCATGGTATCGGATTCGGCTACTTTGGATTTTTTATGGGCATTATCTTCTGGATTGGGTTAATTATCGGACTTATATTTTTAATTAAATGGTTGATTACCCAACCCGGCACTAAACACGAAACGCCTTTAGAAATACTGAAACGGAGATATGCCAAAGGCGAGATTACAAAAGACGATTTCGAACGGATGAAGAAAGATTTGGAATGAGATTTTTAACCACGGATTAACACAGATGAACACAGAAAAGACAAATCAATTAGTTGGTTTTAAACAGTGTTTACCCGTGTTCACCTGTGGTTAATATAGTTATGCCGAGGTGGCGGAATTGGCAGACGCGCTAGGCTCAGGACTTAGTGGTGAAAACCATAGGGGTTCAACTCCCCTCCTCGGCATTTCGCTTCGCTCACTGCCTCGTCGGGTCGTCGTGCTCTCCGAGCTTCAACTCCCTCCATTTTATTTAATTCGCCAGGGTTTTGGCTTTTCGAATAACGACTCCTCTCCACTATATTGAATTTCATTTCGACGGGATTGACAGGATTTCCCTTTGGTTTTTTCCGAGTGGACTGGTATATGTCCTGTTCTGTGATGTGATATGTGCCGACTTAAACCCCCTGATATACTCCCTGATAGAACCCCTGATATAATTCCTGATAGATTTTCAATTATGTTCTCATATAGATAATCGTTTAGATATTCTATTAGAAACCGAATTTTAACCCCAACTAAAATTCCAATTCAAACTCCTATTCAAAGTCCTGTTCCCTTTAGTCCTCTACCCTGTGTTCAGTGGAGGGTGTAAGTGTTCAGTATTTCGGTAACATTTTTAGTATAATGTTATAGTAGAAAAGGAGCATTATTATGTTACCTACTTTTAAGAGAGCCATAACCGCTAAATGGCTGTTAGTGGTTCAAGAATATGACCTGCTGAAGCAGCAGCGGTCAGTAAACTTTACCTCGGTGAGACAGCTCTGTGACACCTATAAGATACATCGTAAGGATATTTATAAGTACTACGAGAAATGGATTAAATCGGGCAAGAATACCGATGCGCTCTTGCCTCAAAAACGAGGACCGAAACCAGGACAACTCAAGATACTCTCGAAAGACCAAGAACGCTTGATTGTTAAGATTCATCGACGTCTACAAGCTAATCGATATGACATATTCTATCTTATTAAAGGCAATCCCAACTTACAAATTCATCCTTCGGTATCAACCATTTATCGCACTCTGAAACGCTATCCCTTAAACAAGAAACGGAAACGAGCAATTAAGCGCTATGAGCGGATGTATCCTGGTGAATTACTGCATGCCGATACGTATGTCTTGCCCAAGACTTTATTTATTGACCGGACCAAACGGTATTTACTAGGGGTTATGGATGATATGACTCGGTTATGTTATGCAGAATTAATTGAGCGTAATAATGCGGTAACGGTTACCAGGGCGTTTGCCAATGCTTGTAAATGGTTTGATGGGCATGGGATAAGACCAGAAACGGTTATGACCGATAATGGCGCAGAATTTACCGTGCCCTCATATCAAAAAGCACGACCCCAGCACTTTTTTGAAAGTATGCTGCAGGTATTAGGATTAAAACATATTTATACACCACCGTATCGACCGCAATCGAATGGCAAGATTGAGCGGTTTTGGAAGATATTAGATGATGAGTGTATCCGGGTACAAACCGCAACCTTATCCGTAGACGATTTCGATGCCGAATTAAACGGATACTTATACAGATATAATTATCAAAGAAGGCATTCTGGATTAGGGTATATCACCCCTCTTGACAAGCTTTCTTTTATTGCTAATCTGTTACCTAAATTGTGAACTATTACAGAGGGGACTATACCCCTTGTTTTTCCGATTT
>Ga0315274_10009999_pt1 | contig 13668 bp, 15 predicted proteins | sample YL17G02_20_MG_FD_203700 | JGI IMG/M metagenome (GOLD analysis project Ga0315274, IMG submission 203700) | Sediment microbial communities from Yellowstone Lake, YNP, Wyoming, USA - YL17G02_20 | ecosystem: Environmental > Aquatic > Freshwater > Lake > Sediment | place: USA: Wyoming | collected...
AGAGCGCCGGCCTGGAGGGCGCCGTGCACGGCGCCGGCGGCGCCGCCTTCGCTCTGCATTTCGGTCACCTGGGGCACCGTATTCCAGATGTTGAGCTTCCCCTCGGCGGCCCATTGATCGGCCAGTTCGCCCATGCTGGACGACGGGGTGATCGGGTATATGGCAACCACTTCATTCGTATTGTAGGCCGAATAAGCGGCACCCTCGTTGCCATCAACCGTGACCATTTTCTTTTGCATTAAAAACATCCTCCTTGAATTTTAAATTGCAGTAATATTATCCATCACCGCTGGATTGTAGCAGCACGCCGATTTTTCAGCTCGGCCATGACCGCATCCACGTGTCCCGGGACTTTCACCCCGCGCCAGACCACAGCCACAATCCCCCGCGGATCGACGAGAAAGGTGCTGCGCTCCACCCCAAAATACTCGCTTCCGTATTGTTTTTTGAGTTTCCAGACGCCGTATTTCCGTATGATATCCCGTTTCGTATCGCTCAGCAGGATCAGTTTCAGGTTCTGCTTCTCGATAAAATCGCAGTGGCTTTTCGGCGAATCCGGACTCACGCCGATCACCTCGGCGCCCAGCCCGTGAAAATCGCCAAGCTGACGGGTGAAATCGCGGGCCTCCAGCGAACAGCCGGGAGTCTGATCCTTGGGATAGAAATAAAGTACCAGCCACCGGCCTTTTAAATCCTCAAGGCAGACAGACTTTTCATGCCCGTCCGGAAGGCAGAACGGGACGGCCGCGTCCCCGGCTTTTATATCCGACATGTCCTTTTATCCTGTACAAGTGGCACAGGCATTCCTGTCTGTGCAACGGTCATTAATATTCTCATTCGTGTCCGGCGGATGGCTCCGACCCTATTTCCGTCCGCCCAGCTGCGAATCGATGAACAGAAGCCCGGGCCCCTGACCGCCGGACAATTTCAATTTGGTGACGATTTCACCGGCGTTGGCCTCTTCCTCGACCTGCTCGTTGACGAACCACTGAAGAAGATTCTGGGTGGCGAAGTCCTTTTCCTGCACCGCCATTTCCGCAAGCTTCTGAAAACAGCCCGTGATGTGTTGTTCATGCTTGAGCGTCTTCTCGAAGACATTGAGAATCGAGCCGAAAGGCCCTTCCGGTTTCTGGATCGCCGCCAGTTCCACCTGCCCGCCCTGTTCGAGAATGTACCCATAGAGCTTCATGGCATGCCCGTTTTCCTCCTGGGCCTGCACCTTGAGCCAGTGCGCCGCGCCCTTGAACCCCTCATGCTCGCAGTGGGCGGACATGGCCAAATATAGGTATGAGGAAACCATTTCTTCGTTGATTTGTTTATTCAGTGCGTCCTGCACCTTTTTGGTGATCATGTCGTTTTCCTCCTTGATAACAAACTGTGGTTACTGTTTCTCAAACTGGTCCTTGGATGCGCCGCAATCCGGGCACACCCAATCGTCCGGAATGGCGTCAAACGGAGTACCGGGCTTCACGCCGTTGGCCGGATCGCCCTTGGCGGGATCGTAGACATAACCGCATACCAGACACACATAGCTTTCCATGACGTCCTCCTTGATGGAGCTTCGCTGTTCAGTTCAGTTGAGTTCTTTGCGCATTTCCGCGAGTTTGCGGATGTGTTCTTTTTCTTCGATAATGATGATTTGAACCATGGGCTTGTGGATCGAGTGAACCAGCTCTTCAAGCTGATAGAAAAAAAGCAGTGTATCCTTCTCAAAACCGATGGCGAAGTTCACCGCGGAAGATTCCTCGGACGCCTTAGAGGCCATCACGATGTTCTTGTTCTCCCCCTCGAACAGACTGTTGTCCGTCATGGCTTTAATGTACTGGTCGATCTCGCCCCGGTCTGCCGGCTCGCCGGGTCGGGTGGAATTCCGGATGGTGTCCGCCAGTCTCAGGAATTTCTCCCTGTGGACCTTTTCTTGTTCCGCCAGATAATCGAAAAAATCCCTCATTTTGGAGGACTTGGCCTTGTCCCGGGCCATGACGTAAAAGGCATATCCTGTTTCCTCGTTCTGAACCGCAATGCGAACCAACTCTTCTCCTGAAAAGAAAACTCCCATTCCTGACTCCTCAGTTGTATTTTTCAAACCCTGAATTGTTCCAAAATTTTCCCCACGGCTTCCTTCGATGGGAATCCCAGATCGGAAAGCTTCCGGCATCCCGTCTCGCTCCGGAAACGGTCCCCGAAACAAGCCTTGGACTCCTTCGACTGATAGATCACCCCGATTGGAATCCGCTCCTTCCATTCGAGAACTTTTTCGGATGCGGACCGCAGGTCCGATGGATCGTAATCCGGTGATAACTTGTAAAGCCGCTCCTGGTACCAGCCGACGGCGTGTGTGCCCCAGCTGATGCAGGGCTGGACCACGTCGACGAGGGAGAATCCCCGGTGCCGGATCGCCCGGACGATCATGTCCGTCAGATGGGGAATGTCGCCTGCATATCCCCTCGCGATGAAACCGCAGCCGTGCATCAGTGCGATGGCCAGCGGTTTCAGGGGTTCGCTTTCCACGCCGCCGAATTGGAGCCGGGTCCGGTCGCCGACATCCGTCGTGGGAGACGCCTGGCCTTTCGTGAGTCCGTATATCTGGTTGTCGTGGACGATCAGCGTGAGGTCGGGATTTCTCCGCACCGTGTGAAGAAAATGGTTTCCGCCTTCTCCATAGCAGTCTCCGTCCCCCGTCTCCACTACCGTCGTCAGGTCGGGATTCGCGGCACATACGGCCAGGGCAACGGGAAGCGCCCGGCCGTGCAGTCCGTTGAAAAAGTTCGCTCGGATGTAATGGGGCGCCTTCGCCGCCTGGCCGATGCCCGAAACGAGGCATAGCTGCTCCGGGCGTCTGTCTAAAACCTCAAGGGCGGCCCGCAGCGCAGCCAGAATTCCGAAATTGGGGCAACCCGGACACCACTGATTTTCCGCTTCGGTTCGGAAATCGTCCGCTTTCATGGCGCAAGCCTTCGGAGAATAAAGCCGGCGTCGAAGGGCAGGCCGTCAAACCTCCGGACGGATTCCGAGAAAGTAACGCCGTATTCCGCCCGGACAAGGCCTTCCAACTGGCCCGTCGCGTTCCCTTCCACGGAAACCAGGGAAGGAACGGCGGGGAAATTGAATTGGGGGAGCGGCCACACCTCTTCAAAATGGATCATTCCGGCCTTCATTCCTCGTTTCCGCATTTGATCTGCCGCTTCGGCCACGGCGTTCCGGGACGATCCCCAGCTGACGAGCGCGATTTCAGAGTCGAAGATCCGGTACAATTCCGGAGACGCGATTTCCGACCGGAGCGCCTTCCCCTTCCTGAGCCGCTTCTCCACCATGCGGGTGCGCAATTCCAGGTTTTCGGTGATGTGTCCGTCCTCGTCATGTTCGTCGCTGTCGCAGCATGTGAGATTCGGCCCCGCTCCCGGGCGGATCATCGGAGAGATGCCGGATTCAGTGAACCGGTACCTTTTAGACTCCTGGATTCCCGACGGATTCGCGTAATGGGATTCATTCCGGATTCGGCCGAGATCGAAATCATCCAGAGTGTACATCGAATCCATCAGCAGTTGGTCCGTCAAAACGATGACCGGCATCTGATATCTTTCGGCAAGGTCGAATGCGCGCGCCATCGCATGGAAAATCTCCTTGGCGTCCGACGGCGCGAGAACGGCTTTGGGGAATTCCCCGTGTCCCGAATGGACGGCGAACAGCAGGTCTCCCTGCTCGGTCCGGGTCGGAAGCCCCGTGGCGGGTCCCGGCCGCTGGGCCAGAACCACAACCAGTGGGGTTTCGGTCATTCCGGAGAGGCTCAGGGTCTCGACCATGAGCGCGAATCCCCCTCCGGACGTGGCTGTCATCGAACGGACCCCCGCGTAGCTTGCGCCGACAGCCATGTTCACCGCCGCGATTTCATCCTCGGCCTGTTCGGTGAAAACCCGCAATTCGTTTTCCATTCTGGAGAGGGCCGTGATGACGCCCGTGGACGGGCTCATCGGATACGCCGCCATAAAGCGACATCCCGCGGCCCACGCACCCAGGGCGCACGCGTCCGCTCCCGAAATCAGGTAACGGAGTTCGTTCCGCTTCGTCACTTTCGGAGTGCACAGCCCCCGGCACGTTTCCAGGGCGAGATGGAAGCCATCCAATGCGAGTTCGACGTTCTTCTGCGCGAGGTCGGCCGATTTACCGGCGAATTCCTCCGACACCGATGCGTGAACGGTGTCACCGTCGAATCCCAGAACCGCGGCCAGTGCGCCCAGCGCCACCGCGTTTGAATACAGCTGATTTCCGGCCTTTTGAACCGAAATGGACGCGAAGTCAATGGCCATCCCGCGGCCTTCACGCCCATCGCCTCCGAGAAGAACGCCGTCCGGTTTCAGGAAGGGCAGGTATTTCAACCTGGATTTCGCGTCCAGAGGCAGCAGGACGTCAAACTCGTCGAGAGGCGCGTTTCGAACCGTGTCGGAAATCCGAACCGAGTAGCCGTTTGACCCGCCTCGGATACGCGACTCATTATCCTGCCAAGCGAACGCGCAAAGCCCGGATTTCAGGGCGATGCGGGCCAGAATGGAGCCGATCGTCTGCACGCCCTGCCCGGCCGCGCCGCAGAGAAGGATTCCAAGTTCCGTCATTCTTAAAACTTCACGAATTTCGCCTTGGGCGCGCCGCAAACCGGGCACGAATCCGGAGCGGTTCCTTCGACGGTGTATCCGCAGACCGGACAGATATGGATGGCCCCGAGTTCCGCGTCCCTGCCATCCTTGGCGGCCTGCCTTGCCTCTTGATACATCGCTGCATGTATTTTCTCGGCTTCAATGGCGTAATGTATCGACCGGATGGCGTCCTTCTCGCCCTGCAGCTTGGCCACCGCATCATACGCCGGGTACATCTCCTCCACCTCAAAATTTTCTCCGTCGATCGCGGATTGCAGATTTTCCACGGTGGTGCCCAGGTTGCCGAGCGTCTTGAAATGCCCGGTCGCGTGCACCTGTTCCGCGAAAGACACGGCACGGAACAACCGCGCGATGTTCGGTTTGTTCTCCTCCTCCGCCCGCTTGGCGAAGATCAGGTATTTCATATGGGCCTGGCTTTCACCCGCATAGGCGTCGCCGATGTTCTTTTCGGTCATCTGCTTCATAGCCGTTTTCCTTTTCAAGGGGGTTCCGCCGAAGAGAATGAACTACTCCGCCGAAAGCGGCGGGGAATTGGACTGGTCACCCGTCAGCGGTGACCCGTCGAGTCAGAATTCCAGCAAGCGTTGTATTCCAAATCCGAAGAACAGATCGTTGACGGTGGATCCCGCCATGAGCTTCCGGGTGCCGATCTCCGTATTGTTGCCGATATGGAACAGGAAATGATGTCCGTAAGTCTGGACTTTCAGTCCGACCGCGAAGCTGTCGAACATTTGTCCGTCCTCATACCCGTCTTTTTTTAAACGGGGATAGTATTCGCCGATGAGGCTGTATTTTGGCGTGATCGCAATGTCCAGCCCCAGCCCGAGACCGGTCCGTTTTCGATCCGTGTCGTATCCGAGGTTGACGACCGGAGTGAGGAATTTCAGGACGGCATTTGACGTGAGGTCGAACCGGAAAGCCGCGAACCGTTTCCGTTTCTGAATAACGCCGTCCATGATGAAGTAATACCGTTTGTTCGTGAAAACTTCCGCGTCGACCTGCCCGAAGACCGGCAGACCCGGAACCGAAAACGCGTAACCCGCTGCCAGCGCGTATTCATTGTCGCGAAATACATGCGATACGACCACTTCGACATTCTTCACCAGACGGACTCGGAATCCAAGCCTTGCATTGGCGCCTTCGCTCATTCCGAAGAAGGTATCCAGGGGTTTTTCGTCTATTTTCCCGTAGAACCGGTGCTGGAAGAAGAATTGGGCCTGTCTCGCATCGAGCTCCGACGGCAGTTTGAGGCTGAGCATGCTTTTCTCCAGCGCGAATGCGCCGGCCAGAGTCAGAAGGCAAATCAGCGGGATGATTCGTTTCATCATGTGTTCCTCTTCGAACTGGTATTGTCAACTTGTTTTGCGTTCTGAGTAATAAGGGTTTCGATTTTCTTGCCGAATACGCTGCATTCACCGGTAACGGAGACCTCGTCGCCCGCTTTCACGTCCTCGATCAGATAGGAAGCCGGCCTTTTCAACGGATCCGTCTGTTTGAAATAGCCTTGCTTGACCGCGTCTTTTCCATTGATCCGGATTTGGATGGACTTGATGAAATGTTCCTCGGGCTTTTTCGTGTCGTGCATCACGGTCACCTGAAGAAGCCGGGATTTGGCGTCGAAGGACAGCTTGATCTCGGAGGGTGGATGCGCCATCGCCGAGGCCGCGGCAAGCAAAATCGCAAACGCCAGAAAGGTCTGAATTGTCTTTGTCATGTCCGAACCTCCCTTGATTACGCCGTATCGTGGTGGTTGCTGCACTGCGGACACACACCGAAAAATTCGAGGCGGTGTGCGTGAACGCGGTAGCCCAGTGCGCGCTCGACCTCGGTGACGTCCACGCGCTGTGAAAGATGGGGGACGTCCTCCACCCTTCCGCAGATCACGCAGCATGCATGGTCGTGGCTGCGCAGGTCGCCGTCGTAAAGATCCGTCCCCTTGCCGAAGGAAATTTCACGGATTCTCCCCTCCTCTTTCAGCATGTTGAGATTCCGGTAAACCGTTCCCAGGCTGATGTTGGGTATTTGCTTCCTCGCTTCCTCGTAGATCCAGTTGGCTGCGGGATGGCTCTTCGTGGAACGGAGAATCTGAAGGATCAGTTCCCTCTGACGGCTGTTTTTTGATTTTTTTATCACATGAAGGGTCAATAAACACACCAAGAAAAATTCACTAAACAATAATAGTAACTATTCTTATTTTACTGAATTTTTTCCTTAATGTCAAGAAAAATTGGAACACTTCAATCCGGTTTTATCCCATCATTCTTTTGTCATGACCGCCGACAGATACCCGACCGTATAGGTACCTGAATATTCCGCGTGATATTCGTCCCTGGAGTTGGAACGGTATAGCACTTCCAGCGTTTCGGCTCTCATTTTTTGGGCCGCCTCGGTGACGATGGAGATCGGGACCTTACCGCATACGGTGCATGCTTCCGGTTCCAAAACAGTCCGGATGTTTTTTATTTTAAAATCCTTCAACGCGGAAGCCACCTCGGCGTCGGCATTTTTGACGTCTTTGTAGGAATGCAGGTGATGCAAATCCGAGCTCGCGATCAGCAGGGCCTTCTGCCCCTTCAACGTATCAACCAGCGCAGCCGTCATGTCGGTAACGTCCCATACGCTGGGACTCGCGACCATGATGGGAAGGATCGTCAGATCGGGCATCGTCATCTGCAGGAACGGAAGCTGAATTTCGATGGAATGCTCGCCTTCCCTTGAAATCTTCTTCACCTCGATTTTGGACGCCAGACTTTCGACCAGATCCCTCGCCACCGGCACTTTACCCAGGGGCGTTTCGTACGCAGACGCCGAATGAATCATGTATCGACCCGTAGGATATGAATGAAACGGCGACAGAATCGCCACCACGTCGAACGAACGTCCGGCAAGCTGGCGATACCCGTGCGCCGCGGTGAAACCGGAATACATGTATCCCGCGTGCGGGCTGATCAGGGCAACCGGAAAACCCGCGATCTCCTTTTCGGGGACCCGGTCCAGGTATCCGCGGATCATCCGCCGGAGTTCCTCCGGATCGTCCGGATACCATTCTCCTGCAAGTACGGAGGGACGCGTTGGATTCATGCGTTCAGTCCTGCTTCATCCGTATCGGTTTGGATCATCCAACGATCAAGTGCGGCGAACGTCCGTTCGGCGCGCCGATGTGCCTTTCGCGGATTTAACAGAACACCCGTATCGCACCGGGCGCGATCTCCACCGTGGCTGGCAGTTCTCCAAGCGGGTCCCCGTCGACCTGAATGTAGGTGTGCTTGTCTGATTTCAGCTCCACCTTCCGACTTCGGTAATACCGGACCTTTTTCATCCGCAGGTGCTGTTTATAAACCATGTGGAACATGAAGCGGGCGAGGCCGAATTGTGATTTGCCCTGATAGATCAGGATGTCGAGAAAACCGTCGTCCACCTGGGCGAACGGCGTCATCTCATGCCATCCGCCGTAGAAATGGCAGTTGGTCACCGCGACGAACGTCCCCGTCTCATGGACCTTGCCGTCGTCGAGAATGAGCCGGATTTCCGTGGGCCTGTAACCGAAAAAATCCTTGATCCCCGCCCACACATAGGCGTAACGGTTGATGATCTTCTTGACTTTCGGATCCGTCCGGGTGATGGCATACGCGTCGAAACCGCAGCTCGCCATCATGGAAAAATACCTTCCCTGCGTGAGCCCGAGATCGATTTTCCTCGTGCGACGCCTCGCGATCACGGCCGCCGCCCTGACCGGATGCATGGGCAACGATATCTCCCGGCCGAACACGTTGCTTCCGCCGAACGGCAGGATTCCCAGCGGAATGTCGTGCGGAACGATGCCGTTGATGGCCTCGTTCGTGGTGCCGTCCCCTCCCGCCACAATCACGGCTTCAAAGCCCTGTTCGACGGCCTTGCGGGTCTCCGAAAGGACTTCCCCTATCCTATGGGTGAACAGCACGGACAATTGAAAACCGTTGTGCCGAAGGATGCGCAGGGCCGGTTTCAGGTACCGTTTGAGTTTTCTTGGCTTGCAATCGCGGTTAACGATGACTTTTGTTCGGATGGACGGGACGCGCATACCTTACTTCATGGTGTGTAATTCACCGCCGAACCTCTGCACTTCGCCGGTTCTCCGGTTGTAAACGGACAGCTTGCAGGCGGCACCGTAGCCTTCCACGGCGAGGGCGGAAAACGTTCCTTTTTCGGCGGGAGAATAAAGAACGGTGCTGAGGTAATTGCCCTGGTCGTCGATAAAGTGAATGCCGTTCCTGTCGGAAACGAACAATTCGAGCGGGCGATAAAAGCGTTCCCCGGCAAGGGTGACGCCTTCGGGATCCTCGGCGATGGCGATCCGGGACGGATAATTGAAGCGTGAGGGTTTGCCGACATCGCCCGAAGCGTTTTCGCCGAACCCCCCGAACGATCGCAGGAAAAATCCGTCAGGCCTGAAGACCAGGATTTTATGCTGGGCCCAGTCCACTACGTACACATTACCCCTGGTATCAACGGCCACGCCCTCCGGGCTGACCAGCCGGTTGGACGTGTCCGGAAAATTCACTTTGAATTCCTGCGCCGTGGTCAGGTTATCGTCGTTCCCGTAGAAGAGGAGTTTCCCGGGCCTCGCCTGAGTGACAATCACCCCCTGGTGCATTTTGGAATAGGTAAAATCCCTGAACAGCACATCCGTTTGGAACGCACGGTAAAGCGCGGTGGTCCCGAGTGCCGCCTCTCCGCCTTCAAAAAAAACGGCATTGCCGTCGAGTCGGTACGGAAAACGGATGAATGCCGTGCCTCCCGCCTCGATCTTGTGGAACGAAAGGACCGGTACGAGCGGAATCACGATCCGGGTCTGCCGAGGCTGCGTGAACAGGATGCGGTCGGCCACGGGATAATACCCATCGCTCAGGATGCGGATTTGTGCGGTGTCGCCGAGTGTGAAGGTTTTCCTGAAAAAACCTTCCGAATCCAGGTCAACGGGCTGGCCGTTCAGGCGCACCGAAGCGCTCTTGAGCGCGCCTTCGGGAAACACGAGACTGAACAGCAGCGTCGAGGTCACGGCTCCGGTTTTTTCGGCGATGCCCGCGTTAAAAATCCCGAACGAGGAAGCCGACGGTCGAAGGCCCGGAGTCGGATACACGGATGGGTACACACCGCGCTTGGGGATGCCATACGCCGTGAAGAGCGCCAATCCCTCCTGCATGGCCTGGATTTTCGGATACACGGATTCGACGAACTGTTCCATGGCGATTTCTCCGCCTCGCATCCACTTCTCCGGGAATTCGATGTCGTCGAGCCGGACGCCGGACAACACGCTGGGATTGTCGCCGGACGTTTCGCGGATCGCAGCCACGCTCTTGGCGGCCGCTGAAGCGGCGTTGAACCAGAGTTCACCGCCTTCGCGGCCTTCAGTCTTCCGCATCACGGTGTCGTAACAGCGGCGGGCCGCGGCGTAATTCCGTTCCATGCGGAATATTTCCCCGAGAAAATACACGGATCGCGTGCTCTTGGCGGTGTTGATCAGGTCAACGAAGATCTCGCGTGAATTGGCGTAATCGTCGGCGGCGAGCAGACTGCGCGCTCGCAGGTAGCGGCCTTCAAGCTGGAAATCGCCCTTGGAATCCTTAATCCAGTCCGCGGTTTCGCGGTACCTTCGGACCTTGTCCCTCACCTGGATTTCGGCGTCAAGGAAGCGGTAGAGGCCCTGATAATAGCGGGTTTCCTCCGGTCTCCTGCTCCGGGTGAACTCGAAAAGGGACTGGATTTTGTTCAAAAGGGTGCGCCGATCCTGTCCGATGACCTGGTTCGAACGGACAAAGAGGTTTCCGATGATTTTGAAAATGTCGTTCAACCGCGCGTCCGGGGATCCGTTCAGATTCTGCCAGACTTTTTTAGGATCAAGCAGAACCCCGGTGAGTTGGAGCAATTGGTCCCGTTTGTCCCGGATGAGAACGGTTTCGGGGCGAAGGTTTTGGAGATCGGCCTTCAGCGCCTTCAACGCGGACAACCCGCCGCCGGCAACCGCCTTTTCCAGCTGCATGGAGAGCAGCTGCATGCTTGCGTCTTCGCGGAGCGCCTGCATCCGCGCGTCGTCCGCGGACGGTGCGGTGACGGCCAGGAATTTTTTAAAGGTTTCGCCGGCTTCGGGTATTTTCGTCACGGCCTGTAGGCGCCCCGTCCAATAGAGCGCCTCGGGGATGGCCCCGGAAACGGGCTGAAGGGACTGCGAAAGGATGGCCGCGATGGTGCGGTTAAAGGATTCATTGTCACGCAACGCGGCATTGTCCGCCATGTCGCGGCTGTCGCGGAGTCCCTTGGCCAGCATCAGTTCGGAGGGGTAGGATTTGAGGTCCGGTTGGTCGAGTGCCTGGTTCAGTGACTGTTTGTCCGCAGGCGTGCCTGAATGCAGGTACCGGTGAAGCGCCGAGATCATGGCGGTATAGGCCAGAACCGGCCTGGCCTGCCAGGGGAGGGAATCAGCGAGAATTGCGGGACGAATTCCCGAAAAGAGGTCCAGCGCAGTCTGCCTGGCGGACGCCTTTTTAGAGGGATCATGGATGTTTTTAAAGACGGATTCCGACATGCCCGAATAGAGCGCCGCGCGTTCAAAATTCACGTCCAGGATCCGGATCAGGGAGGCGACACGGAGCTGGGCCGCCGCCTTCGAGGCCGCGGATGCCAGGAAAGCTGACCTGGCTTCTACAAGGGCTTCGAGCGCTTTTTGTCCCAGGGCGCTCTGATCGAGCATGCACATCCGGATTCGGAACTCGGCGGCCAGACGAAGGGAGGTTTCCCCTGCCATGTACGCGGACGCATGGCGCAGGGAATCGTCCGGTGAGTCAGATCCGTTCCGGAACAGGGGCGGGATTTTCTCCAGGTCCTCCGGCGTGGAAGCGCTCATCTCGGAAAGGCGGAACAGGGTCCACGCCTTCTTGAACACGGCGCTGTCGTAGATGCCCGGATTGTCGTCGCGCATCGGAATGCGCTGGAGGCATTCATTGAAGGCGGAGAGTGCTTTTTCGAAGGCCGACCGGTTGAGGCCGTTAAGGCCGAGATTGTAGAGGCTTTCGCCGATATAATAATAGCCGATCTCCTGGTCCGCGACCGTGCGCGTCATCCACGATTGGATGGAATCCACGGTCGTCTGGTATTCGCCGCGGTTGAAGTATTTGAGTATGCCCGAGCCGTAGAAAAGCGACTGCGGAAACGCCTGAGCTGTCAACAGCGTCGCGATCAGGCTGATGATGATTTTTTTTGCTCGCATGAAAGACACCTCACTGGAAAATGGACGCCCGAATCTTGCGTTGCACTATGGATTCTTGATGACGCGGACCAGGGCCGGATCCAGTCCCGCGACGTTGTGAAGCCGTCCGTCGAGGATTGGAATTTCGCGGTCGATGGATGCCTGCCGCATGAGCCCAGCCGTGTAAATGATCAGCTTCTCCCCTTCGGAAGGCAGGTTGAAATGGAACAGAATGGTTCCGCGTTTCAATGGTTTGTACACCCAGGAACGGACGATCTCCGCGATGAAATTCCCGGCGCGGGCGTGGTCGACATCGATCACGTCGCTCACGTTCAGCCTTCCATTGTCGTCGATGAACGCATAGACGCGCACGTCGGCCTTGAAATCGATCTCACGGAGAACGGTCCAATCGAGCTTTTCGGATCGGAGCATGTCGACCGAGAACAGGTTGGGTTTCTCCTGGGGAATATCAATCCAGATGCCGAGGATGCCGGGCCTCCTGGGCAGTTCGACGATTTCCTCCGCACGCGCGTGCGGCACGAACGGCCGGTCCGCCGGCAGCCTCGCGTACCGAAACATCAGAACAGCCGCGCCCCCAGAAACGGCAAGAACCATCAGCGCGCCGATCCCGAATGCGGCGCGTTTGACCGGTTTTCTCATGCCCCGTTCCCGGTGAAATCGATCCGGATGAGTTTTCGCAGATTCCCTTCGGCGTCGGTGGTTTCAACCACTCCGAGCTGCAGCTGATCGAGCGTTCCCCCCGAGGTTCCGTATTCAATGTTGTTGTATCGCGTGTCAGAGAGCCGGGCGACCGCATCCAGAACCTGGGAGTAGGGAATCTGATTCGGACAGCGAAGCAGGACGAAATACTTTTTGCCCGGATCGGCATCGGCGGTCTGCGCCAGAGATCGGAGTTTTAGCGCGAGTTGAGCCATGTCCATCCGGTTCCGGTTTTGCATGTTTTCAATCGCGGTGCGGCTCTGCTCTTCCGGAGTCATGTACGACGTTTCGTTCAGAATGCGCTGCACCTCTACGGATTCTCTCTGGTCGATCCAGAACACCGAGCGTTCGTCAATCCACTGGATGAACACTTCGGCGGTTCCGAGCTCGTACTTCGGTGTGGGAAAGACGAACCGCATCTCCACCTTCGCGTTGGTGGCGATGTAGCTGGTCACGAGAAAAAACAGCAACAGCATGAAAATCATGTCCATTAAAGAAACGAGAGGTGCTTCCTTGCTTCCGGCGATTCTGCGTTTGAATGCCAAACGGTTTCTCCTATTTCGAATTGGCCAGAGTGCGAACCGCAATGGCCGGAATGGTGTCGCCGTAGGCGCTGCATTCTCTCATGACGGCGTCGACGATGCGAAACTCGGTGTTTTTAACGGCCCGGATTTCGATCCGGTCGGAAGCGCCCCCCCGCGCCCTCATGCCTCGCTCAAACCTGCGGATTTCGTCACGGATCAGCCTGCAGGCCCGGGTCTGCAAAAAATCAGGATCGCTCATGCCCAGAAAATCGTCCGGGAAACGGGCGAATGACGAATCGCGAATGGCCGTTGCCTTCGCCTGCCCTAGCGTGGAATCCTTCTCGGAGGGTTTGAAAATGAAAACCATCCGCGCGCTCCGGGGATCCTCGGGGACCTCGTTTTCGATCTGGATTAGGAACGTCCGCAGAATCGGATCGATCTCGCTGGCTTTTCGGCTCTGAACGAAGGGCAGATCGAGCTCCTGCCGGGCCGAAGGGTCAGCCGTCTTGGCGGAGCTCGTTTCCGACCGTTCGATCGGAATCGTGACGAG
>Ga0315274_10010000_pt1 | contig 13667 bp, 11 predicted proteins | sample YL17G02_20_MG_FD_203700 | JGI IMG/M metagenome (GOLD analysis project Ga0315274, IMG submission 203700) | Sediment microbial communities from Yellowstone Lake, YNP, Wyoming, USA - YL17G02_20 | ecosystem: Environmental > Aquatic > Freshwater > Lake > Sediment | place: USA: Wyoming | collected...
GGGTGATCGGAATCCTCAATCTCTATTCTTCCGAGCCGGAGTATTTTGACGGAGAGGAAATCCGGTTGTTTGAAGAGCTGACCGGAAGCATCACGTTCGCGCTCGAACACATCGAAGAGGAAGAGCGGCGGAGGGAATTGGAAGAAAGGTCCCGATACCTCGCCTCCTTTCCCGAACAGGAGCCGAATCCCATCATGGAGGTTGACCTGGCGGGCCGCGTTCGATACATTAATCCCGCACTGCGGCAGCTGCTGCCGACCATCGAAACCGCCGGCCTTCGGCACCCGTGGTTTTCCGGATGGAGATCCATTCTCGGATCTTTCAAGAGGGGAGAGAAGATCCATGCCGCGCACGAAGCGGAGGTTCACGGCAGCCATTACCGGCAATTGTTCCATTTCTTTCCCGAGCACGGGATGGTCCGCATCCTCGCTCTTGACATCACCGAACGCCGGATCGCGGAGGAGGCGCTTCGCGAAAACGAAGAAAGGTACCGGGCCGTCATCGAGACCACGGATACCGGTTTCGTGGCGCTGGACGAACGGGGCCGTGTGGTGGATGCAAACCGGAATTACGTCCGGCTGACCGGCCATGCTTCCGTGGACGAAATTCTGGGCAGGCCGGTGACGGAATGGACCGCTTCTCATGACCGCAGGCGAAACCGGGCGGAAGTCATCCGATGCCTGAAAAAGGGTTCCGTCAACAATCTGGAGATCGATTATCGCCGGGCGGACGGCACTTTGGTCCCCGTCGAAATCAACGCCTCCGTGATCCGAACCAAAGCGGGCAGAATGATCGTCATGCTTTGCCGCGACATTTCTGAGCGTAAACGGGCGGAAGAAGAGATCCGTTTAAAAGCCGAGCTGCTCGACAACAGCACCGATTCGATCTTTTTACACGACACGGATGGCAACCTGTTTTACGTCAACGAGAAAGCCTGCAGCGATCTCGGTTATACACGCGACGAGCTGTTGAAAATCAACCTGCATCGCCTGGATACGCCCGAATACGCCAGTCTGATCGAGTCCAGAATTGCGGGATTGATGAAAACCGGCGAGATGAAGTTCGAATCCGCCCATTTCCGAAAAGACGGTTCCGTTCTGTCGGTGGAGGTCAAGGTGCGATTGGTCCGGGTGGGTGAAAAAAAACTTGTCCTGAGCGCCTGCACCGACATCACGGAGCGCAAGCGGACCGGGTAATCGATAAGCCTCCACATGGGGCCGGAGGAAGTCCGTGTCAGGTGGGACGGCACGGGATATCCCGAAGACATCCGGTTCGGGGCGAAATAAACGGCATCGTTTCGATCTTTCCGCGATAACAGCCGGGATTTACAAAACCCTGGTGGTGGCGGATTGCAGCGATGAAGACGTTTTTGGAATTCATTACACACTCCAAATTGAAAAATGAAATGCCTCACAACATAATGAAACATCAATGCGGTTTGTAATCCCACCCATTCTTTCTTTTCATTGTTTTAATTAATAAAAACAATAACTTATGAATGTTCTTCTAAGGGTCTCTGCTGGCATGGCCTTTGTATTAGAATGATTGTCTTATGCAGAAAACTTTTATTCAGGATCGAATGGATTCAAAATATTTAAAATTAAATATTTTTATTGACATGTTACAAGCGGTTCCAATGTTCGGCGTGGACAAGGGGATGGAAATCAAGATCGTCAGCTCGTGCACAACGAAAGCAACGTTTCGGACAGCGCGGTGGTCGAGGCGAAAAGCAACATGGGGTATCCGGTATCCGCCGTGCCCATGGTTTTCGCGTTCAGCAAAGGCGAAATGAAGGACATCGCCTCCGATCTCGTGTCCGTGGATCTCTTTCCCAGAATCACCGGCACGTCCGATTCCTACCACCGCATCCCCTTGACGCTGGCGCTTTCCCAGGTTTTTGGAAACGACGGCAAAACCGAGATCACTAGAAACGGATATGGATTCCAAGGCGAGGTGTCGGGAGGCGGCACGCTGGGAGAAGGAAGCGACAAGGCAGTCCAGTTCCGGTTGCGCGGGCCGGACATTTATCAGACCTCCATCTACGGACAACATGACGAATCTGTTTTCAGCCTGTCTGCGAAAAAAGGCGCGTTTCATGTCGGCGACCGGTCGTATTCCCTTTCCACATTGACCGACCAGTCCCGTTATGGCCGGGGAGTTGAAGGCCAGTTGCAGTTCGGCAAGACCCAGGGTCGGGCCATAATTATCACTTGAAAAAATGGAAAGAATATCGTAATATGAAAATCAAATGGTTTCGACTCCCGAAACGGCTCAATTTCATCCTGATCGGATTGTTATTCGGATTATTTTACTGGATATTTGAGGCGGTTCGGGAAGCGATCGTTTTCGGAAAAGGAACCCTTGCACACGGCCTCTTTGAACCCAACGTCGAAAGCCTCTGGATGCGCCTGACCGTAACCGGCATGCTCGTTTTTTTCGGAGCGGTCGTACAGTCGCTGCGTCAACAATCATGAGGGAGCGGGAGAAACTGGCTCGGCAATTTAGAGCGATTCGGAACGTATAAACCATTCAATCTTCAAATATGGAATGAAAATATGAATATGAAAAAACTGATTTATTTCAAAAGGCAGCCCCTCCGCTCGATGAACCTGATCGGACTCAGCGTTTTCTTCAGTCTTTTTTACTGGATGATGGAATCGGTGCGGGATGTTCTCGTTTTCAACCGCGGCCGCCTCCTGGAACGTCTGTTCACCCCGGATCCGATGAGTCTGTGGATGCGCCTTCTCATCGTGATGATCCTGGTTTTGTTCGGCGTCTACGCCCAGTCCCTGAAAAACAAGCTGGAAGACGCCGACCGGAAAAGGACGCGGACGGTCCGGCGTATGGGCATGATCTACCGGGGGTTGGGGTTTGCCCTGCTGTACTGGTTTCTCGAAGCCCTGCGGGATGTATTTATTTTCAATAAAGGCAGTCTGCTCGAACGCCTCACGCATCCCGACCCCGTCAGCGTGTGGATGCGCATGCTCGCCATCTGCATCATGCTGCTGTTCAGCATTTACGCCCAGAACCTTTTCGAGGAAAGGGAAAAGGCCAAGCAGGCGTTGCAGAACGCGCATGACGAGCTCGAAGATCTCATCCGGCAGAGGACCGCCGAGCTGTCCCGATCCTATGAACTGCTGAAAAAGGAGAACGAGGAGCGGCGGCGGGTGGAGGACGAACTGCTGAAGGTCAACCGGGCGCTGAAGACCCTTTCACAGTGCAACGAGGTGATGGTTCGCGCGGTGGAAGAAAGCGCGCTCCTGAATAACATCTGCAAAACGATCGTGGGAATCGGCGGCTACCAGCTGGCCTGGGTGGGGCTGGCCGAAACCAACGGGAAATTGCATGTGCGGCCGGTGTCGCACGCCAATCAGGCGGATTACGGCGTTGATCTGGGCCTGCTTACGGATTCGATGGACGAAAGCAAGCCGAATCCCATCGATGATGTGGTCCGAACGGGACAGCCAATAATCATTAAATACAAATATTCTCAAGCAGAGGCGGCGCCCTGGATGAAATATATAGCCGAGCGCGGAATTTCGGCATCGCTCTTTCTTCCGCTGAAGACCGGCGAGAAACCCATCGGCGCGCTGAACATTTACTCCACGGAATCCGACGCCTTCGACACCAACGAAATGGAACTGCTTCAGGAGCTGGCGGACGACCTGGCGTTCGGCATCACGGCCCTGCGCACCCATCTCGAACGCAACCGCGCGGAGGCGGACAAGGAACGGATCCAGGCCCAGCTGCTTCACGCGCAAAAATTGGAAGCGGTGGGCATTCTCGCGGGCGGGGTGGCGCATGACTTCAACAACCTGCTGACCGCGATCCAAGTCAGCGCGGACCTCGCCATGCTCGACGTCGATGAAGCCACCCCCGTGTACAGGACGCTGCAGGAAATCCACCAGGTTTCGTCCCACGCCGGGGATCTGACCCGTCAGCTCCTGCTATTCAGCCGGAAACATCCCATGGAATACGTTCCGATGAACCTCAACCGCACCGTCGAGAACCTCAAGAAAATGCTCAACCGGCTGATCGGCGAGGATATCGAGATTCAAACCCGGCTGGACGCGGAGATATGGAACGTCATGGCCGACCAGGGCACCATGGAACAGGTGGTGATGAACCTGATCTTGAATGCGCGTGACGCCATGCCCGACGGGGGCCGCCTGACCATCCAGACCTGCAATGCGGAACTGAACCCCGCGACCGTGCAGAAAATTCCCGAATCCCGGCCCGGCCGGTTTGTGAAGCTGACCTTGCAGGACACCGGCGTCGGCATGACGCCCGAAACCCTTTCACGGATTTTCGAACCCTTCTTCAGCACCAAGGGACCCGGGAAAGGCACAGGCCTCGGGCTCAGCGTCGTGTACGGCATCGTTAAACAGCATGAAGGCTGGATCATCGTAACCAGCGTCCCGGGGAAGGGATCGAACTTCGACGTTTACATGCCGGCCGTATCGGTATCGGCATCGGAATCAGCCGTATCCATGGCGAAGGAGACGGAGGTTCAGAACAATCTTCAGGGAAATGGCGAACGGATCCTCCTGGTGGAGGACGAACGAAGCGTTCAGGAGTTCACGGTCAAGGCGCTGATCCGGTCTGGCTACGCGGTCACGTCCGCCTCCAGCAGCGAGGAGGCGATGCAGTGGTTCGAAAAAGAGGGCGGCAAGTTTGACCTGGTGTTCAGCGACGTGGTCCTGCCCGATCAGAGCGGCATCGAACTCGTCGAGAAGGTACAGACCAAGAAACCCAAGATCAAGGTGCTGCTCTGCAGTGGATACACGGACCAGAAATCCCAATGGCCGATCATCCGGAAAAAGGGGTTCCGTTACCTTCAGAAACCGTATTCCCTGAACGATCTTCTGAAGACGCTGAAGGAAGTGTTGAAGAAAGAATAGAAAAGGCATTTCGGATTTCGAATTGCGGATTGCGGATTTGAAAGAGATTTCAGATTCACGAGAGGTGATGGGTGATAGGTGATAAGTGCCAAGACATCGTAGACAGATATGTGATAGATTGTTGATCGGTGATAAGCCAGTGATGAATTTTTACGATTGGTTAATGTTCAAGGCCTGAAATAAGTAACCTGTAACCTGTAACCTTTAACTCGTAACTCGAAACTGTCGACCCATAACCCATAACTAGATCCCCCATCAAGGTAGTTCCAGAACAAGCTGAATGGGGCAGTGGTCCGATCCCATCACGTCCTTCAGGATTGTCGCGGACCGGACGAAGGGTTTCATCGCCTCATTGACGAAAAAGTAATCTATTCTCCATCCCACATTTCTCGCGCGTGCGCCGCTCTTGAGGTCCCACCAGGTATAGTGTCCCGCCCCCGGTTCGGACATCCTGAACGTATCCGAGAAACCTGCGGAGACGAAGCGGTCGATCCAGGCCCTTTCCTCGGGCAGGAATCCCGACACCTTTTCATTCTCGTGCGGTCTTGCAAGATCGATTTCCCGGTGGGCGGTGTTCACGTCTCCGCAGACGGCTATCCGCTTTCCCTTATCGTTGAGCTTTTTTAGGTGTCCGAGAAAGGATTCATAGAAGTCCATCTTGTACCGCAACCGTTCCGCTGAGGCTTTGCCGTTGGGAAAATAGACGTTGAACAGGATGAACGTTCCGAAATCCGCACACAGGGTCCTGCCCTCGCCGTCGAACCGCTTTTCCCCCCATGATTCCGCCACCCGCACCGGTTTCTGCCTGGAATACAGTGCAACGCCGCTGTATCCCTTCTTCTCCGCCGATGAGAAACAGGAATTGTATCCAGGGACCGACTTCAGGGCGTCGGGAAGCTGGTCTGCCGAGGCTTTCGTTTCCTGGAGGCAGACGACATCGGGACTCCGCCGGAGCATCCAGCCGAGAAAATCCTTCTTATAAACGGCACGCAGACCGTTCACATTCCATGATATCAATTCGATCTTTTTCATCGGAGAAGATCGGGGGCGGTCATCCCGCGGATTCATGGGCAAGAGTGTGTTTGTGGCTGAACTTGCGGTTGATGCTCGATTCCACGAGGAAGATGAAACGGATGCGGTCGGCTTTGTCGAGGGGATTCAGATTGATGCGGATCGTGCCGGTCGAATCCTTGCCCAGCAGTTCAATGTACGTTTCAGGGTGGTTGGTGTGGGAGCCATCAATGTCCGCGAGCGAGTACCGGATCGGGAACGGGAATACGCCCCGATACAGGGTGACCTGGTTGTCGGTCAAATGAAGATAAGGTTTGGCGACAATCGTCCATAAACGGGAACACCCGCACAGAGCCAGACCGATCAGCATGATTCCGGTGATCAGAAAGCCCCGTGAATCCAGAAACAGGCAGATGAGTCCAAAAACCAGCAAAAAAATCGCAAGGATTCCCACCATCACTACCGTGGATCCCTTTCTTTTAAAAACAACCGCAGGCTGGGAATGCATCCGATAATCCTTAAGCTATTGCGATTTGGAATGGGAGATCCCTCCTTTGTCCCGCTGCAGGACCGTGCAATTTGCACACCAGAAATACGGAACACCTTCATTCCACGGTTTTTACCCAGGCCATGGGCCATCTCCAGGTTTTTCCGTCCGGAGTCCGGATGACGATGCGTTTGGCGTTTGCCCGCACGGGACGCATGAGGAGCGTGATCTGGCCCGCGTAATCCCCCTTCGGGTCGTGGGTGATGAGAAGCCGTGCCCCCGCCTTCAGGCTTTTTAAATGCGCGTACGGATCCGTCCGCCTGCGGAGTCCGGGTAAAAGGGCGAGGATCTTCGACCGCGGCTTTCTGGGCCTTCGGACGGGCCGACCCTCCACCGTGAAACCGAGGTGGAGCGCGGTTTCAAGCGCCCAGCGGTTGGCCGAATGCTCGCCTTCGCGGGGATGCAGGCCCAGATGGTGCCGCCTGTAATGGTGCAGCTCATGCGCGAAAAGCGTGGCGATCTGATCGGAAAACGTTCGATACCCGAACAGCCAGTGATAGCCGTCCCTTTCAGTTCTCGGGAAGGCCGTCAGGTCCGGATCGAGGCGCATGCGGATCAGCTTAAACCGGGCCGGAAGGCCGTCCGGGGCGGGAAAGCGCCGGGTGAAGCCCCAGTGGCCGCGACCGGTCTGGAATTCCTTCGGGGTCATCCAATGCCGAACATAGGCCGTGCCGCGCGTCCGGTGGACACCGGGCATGAGGTAGACGGCGACGACGAGGTCGGCGGTTTCGGTCCCCTCGGAGATCCGCTTGAGTACGCGCAGAATGTCGTCCGGGGACAATCCGGTTTCCGCGCTTCTGGCTGCGGCATGGCAGTAGAATCTCAACGCCGGTTCCGCCTTTTAAGGATCTGGACCGCGGCAGCGTACATCAGCGTCCCCAATAAAATACCGGCGATCGCATCCACCGCGTGATGGTACCGGCAGTACACCGTGGCGAAGGCCACTCCCGGGGACAACAGCAGGAGGATCCAGCCGATCTTCGGGTTGAATTTGAGCGCGCCCAGCGCAATGACGAAGGCGGCCGCCACGTGCGAACTCGGAAACGCGCCGGCGGGAATGGTGCCCTTCGCCTGGATCGATTGGACGAGGTGCATGAAAAAGCCGCCCTCCGGCTCCACCGTGTGCAGGTCTTTCAGGATAACCCAGGCGCCTTCCGCGGGGAACATCAGAAAGAGAACGAAGGAAACGGAGAAGGTCAGAGTCATCAGAAAGAGAACATCGGCCGCGTCCCGCCGTCTTCCGCGGAAGTACAGGGGGAAAACCGCGGCCGGAAGAAAGAAGTAATAACTGAAATAGAGGCAGTTCATCAGTTCCGTGAGCCAGGGCCGGAAAATCGACTCCACCCACACCGTGGGATGGACGCCGAAAATGAAGACATCCGCTTTCACCACGAGCGCGTTGGCCCAGTAGGGGAAAATCATGGTCACCACGTGGCCTGTTTCCTTCCACGCGAAACCGATCCAGAGGACGGGGTAGAAGGTCCTGGCGAAATCCAGCAAACGGTTCCGCCGCTTTGAGCTCAGGCGGATCATTTCAACCAGGAGCAGGCAGAACGCCGCGTGGATCGGCGGTATCCACGGCCAGTGCCGCACGCCGTGGTGGAAGGGGATGATCAGAACTCCGACAAGGCCCAGATGGAGAAGGACGGGGACATCCATCGCACGCAAGCCGATGCCGCGGTACCGTTGAGGAATGACGCCGGAAAAACCTCGCGGAAATTTCAAGTCAACCTCCTTTTCAGTCCTGATGAGCGATGGCACATGAGCCTTTTTTAAAAAAAAAGATTTCACGCAAAGGACGCAGAGGAAGCGCGAAGAACGCAAAGGGGAATTAAGGGTTGTTTTAGTATAACCATTCCATCCGCCTTTGCGGTCTTTGCGTCTTCACTTTGCGTGCTCTGCGTGAACCATCTTAGATCCTGAAGCCCCAGATCCCCCGCTTCGCTCGGGATGACCCATTTATTAATAACCTTGTGCCGTTTCCTGTAAGGATGAAACGGAGATCACGCCGAAGGCCGTCAATGGGGGATGCCGGCGGCTTCCGTTTCGGCGCCGGGAATGATCACGGACTCAGCGGATCTCTTTTTCGATTGCGTAGAGGGGGCGGATATCCACGGGGATATTGGTCATCCTGTCGAGCACCGCCCGGACCTCGGGCCGGACGTACCGGTGCTTTTCGATGAACGCCTTTGCGGCCTCATAGTCGCCGTCCGCCTCGATCCGAAGCAGTTCCCCTGCGAGTTCGCGGACCGCCCGTTTCATGGCGGCGTCGTCCACGGAGAAACGGCCGTCCGGACCCGCCGAACAGGCGCCCCTGTCCATGAACACGTTCATCTGGATCGCGACGCCGCCTCCATGGGCCTCGCCCACGCCGAACCTGATGGAACGGAACAATCCGCCCAGATTCGTGGCATAGAGGGTGGATTCGAGCGACTTCGGAAACACGCCCCTGTCGACTAAAGCCTGGGCTGTGAGCAGGCCCAGAACGTCCGCCTTGCATTCCTCGATGACCGAATACGCCTCCTTCAATTCCCTCTGCACGGTGGTCTCACGCGCGTCCTTTTTCAGGATGCCGGGCCCGAGCCCGTGGCTTACTTCGTGCATCAGCGTGTGCGCGAAATAGGCGTCGAAAGACACACGCGGCAGGTCCTTTTCCGCCAGCGCGGTCCGGACGATGGGGAGCCAGCATTTTTCGAATTTCGCCCGCATGACGTTTTTCATCATGACCTTTTTCGATCCCTTCGCCTTGCGGACGCGTTCGTCGTTCGGAAGGTTGAAAGCCGTGGTCTGCACGCCGGCCTTGGTGTCGCCCGCCGAGTATACGAGGTTGACAACCTTGATCGGCGAGGCCGTCCCGCGCGACGAATCCCCGCCGGGCGCGCGCATGGGAAGCGCCTTCTCAAGCGCGTCCAGCGATGCGGCGATCGCCTTCTGGCGGGTGCTTTCATCGTGGTCCACCAGGCATACGAACGACTCGAAGGCCGCCTTGTATCCGAATAGACCGTCTTCATACACCTCGTACGGTCCGATGACGGCCTCGATGTCGCCGGAGAGGTCCATCCAGATCAGATCGCTCAGAAAATAATCGTTCGAAAGGAACGCTTCGGCGCGGCTTTGAAGATACTTCTTCAGCGTAGAGTCGGACGTCATGCCGGCCGCCTCCTTTAGGAGGTTGGCCGCCGGGATCAGCCATTCCTTGTAATATTCGGAATACGGGATGGAGACGAGCCCGCCGTCCCTCCTCCGGATTACGGTGAAATTGCTTTCGAAGGCTTCCCTTTTTTCAGGATGCGTCCCGACGAATTTGACGAATTCCTCCTTCGTCATGTCCGCCGGGTAGAAGGCCGCCCCGGCCGGTTTGGATTTTGTATCGAGGAAGGGTCTGTTTCCGTCGATACGGTTCCACGTGCCGAACATGAGATTGAAGAAATCCCGGTACACGCCGGCGTCCGGTTCGTTCATCATCCGCAGCGCTTCGCGGAATTTCGCATTGTCCTCGTCCACCTGCCTCAGAAAGATTTCATCCATGTATTGAGAGGCTTTCACGAGATGCCGGATGACGTCCACCTCTTTCGGGTCCAGATAGGAAAGATCCATCCTGAAATCCACGGGAGCGAATTTGTCCAGCTCCTTCCGGACCTGGGCGGCCGGCATTTTCTCGATGACGGTTTTTTTCATGCATCCCCCAAATGAAAGGATCAGGGTGAACAGGACCGAAATTCGTAATATGGCGCGCATGGCGGGTGCTCCTTTCAGCGTTTCCAGGCTGACTCAATATAGAAATTTTTCATATTCCAATCAACCGAAAACGGGCGGGCAGCCAAATCTGCCAAATTGGACTGTTCGTTTTCCGTTTGGGCGGTATAAGCCGGCGTGTATGCCGCTTTGGCAGATCGGAAGTTTTAACTTCAGTTCTTATTAAAGGTTTATAAAAATTGATGTTAATTGTACTCCTCCGTTTTGGCATATGTCTTGCATAAGACAAAGATCGAACAAACAGGATTCAGGAAAAAATTGAAAGGAGAATAATCCATGACACTCATTCGCTGGAATCCTTACCGCCACCTGGCCTCTCTTCCGCTGGATGTGGACACCTTCTTCGATGCTTCGCGTCCGGGACTCGGGTTGAATCCGGACACGGAATGGAACCCCTCGGTCGACGTGGTCGAAACCGAGGACGTGTATGAACTCAAGGCCGAAGTGCCCGGCATCAAAAAGGAGGACATTCGCATATCCTTCGAGGGCGGGCTGCTGACGCTCAAGGGCGAAAAGAAACAAGAGAACGAGGAGAAGAAAAGGAATTACCACAAGGTGGAGCGGGTGTACGGCCGGTTCGAGAGGTCCTTCCGCCTGCCCGAAGGTATCAAGGCCGATGCGATCAAAGCCAGGTACGACAGCGGCGTGCTGACAGTCGCCATCCCGAAAGCCGAGGAAGCAAAACCCAAGGAAATCGCCGTGACGGTGGAATAAAACGGGATGAATGGGATTGAATCCCGATCCGTATCAGATGAAATAATTGTTGATTTTATTTCCCGTTTTGTGTAATATTACATGAATTTATCCATTTCAGGTGTTCAGTCATGTTTTATGACATCCGCACCCTCATCCAAGCCGATACGATCGTTTGGCTGCTTTCGACGTGCATCCTCCTCTTCGTCTGGAAGATTCGGAAAACCTACCCGGGTTTCGGGTATTGGGTTCTGCAGTCCGCCGGGATCACCTTGGGGCTGCAATTGCAGACGCTTCACGGATACGCGCCTCCCTTTGTACCCATCCTCTTCGGCAACGGTCTTTTTCTTCTCGGCGTGCTGTCGGCCCTGATCGGCATCCGCGTTTTCCTGGGCAGGGGCCGGGAGATACGCGGGTTCTGGTTCGCGGCAGTGGCGGTCGAATCGGCCCTGGCGTGGTTCACCTTCATTTCCCCCGATCTCAACATGCGTGTCCTGCTGATATCGCTGTTTTTGGGATCGGTTTGCTTCGGCATCACGATTGAATTGTTCCTTCACGTGCCGCCCGCCATGCGCATCGCCTCGCGTTTTACGGGAACGGTCGTTGCCGGATGCGGCATGTTTCTCGTGCTCCGCGGTGTTGCCACCGTCCTGTGGATAAAGCTCCCCTCGAATTATTCCCCGAACGCTCTCCAGGAAATCGGCTTTTTCGGCTCGATGGCGGTGAGCCTGCTGGGCGCCTTCGGCTTCATCATGATGAACACCGCGCGGATGGAGCATGAGATGGAAATCACCGACGGCAAGCTGAAGTCCACGCTGCACGATTTGGAACAGAAAATCCACCAGGTCAAGACGCTCAGCGGAATGCTGCCCATCTGCGCGTCCTGCAAAAAGATCAGGGACGACCGGGGCTATTGGAATTCGATAGAAGTCTTCCTTCAGACCCATTCGGAGGCCGAGTTCAGCCATGGAATCTGCCCGGATTGCGCGAAAACCCTTTTTGCGGCCGCCGAAAAGCACTCGAAGGGCGGTCGACCAGGCTGACCGGGATTTGACGCAGAGGTGCGACGCACTTGGTGAATTTTCGGAAAAAATATATTTTATTGGATTAAGTGCGTCGCACCTTTTCCGCCTTAACAGGAATCGTTGTTGACATTCGTTCATTCCCTTCCTAACTTACCCGCATGATATTTTTCACCGACTTTATTACTCAGAGCGCAAAACATGTTGACAATGCTATATCGAAAAAGCATTGACATATCCAAATAATATTTATTCATTTTAAAAAGAGACCAATCGATGCGGAATCACCAACGGCTACAACCGGTGCAAACGGCGGCGACTTCGTTCATGGCGCTCTTTTCCATTGTGGGCCTGGCCCTTTATGGGTTGCCGTATTTCTATGATTTCATGGTCAACGAATACGGCTGGTCGCGGGTGACGGTGACATCGGGCAACGCGCTGGGAAAGCTGATCGTTGGACCGCTCTTCGGTTTCATCGCCGGCTGGACCATCGACCGATTCGGTCCGCGCCGCCTGATGCTGGCCGGCATTGTGATGGCCGGCATCGCGGTGGCGGGGCTGGGTACGCTTTCAGCGATGTGGATGTTCTATTTTTTTTATCTGCTGAATGCGTTGGGATACGTTTGCGGCGGCCCGCTGCCCAACCAGGTGCTGCTTTCCCGCTGGTTTGACCGGTCACGGGGCAAGGCCATGGGATTTGCCTACCTGGGAATCGGTTTGGGCGGTGCGCTGGTTCCCTTGATTTCATTGGGTCTGGTCAACCGTTTCGGATGGCATTGGGCCCTGCGGCTACTTGGCCTTATGGTCGTTCTGGCGGCCTTTCCGCTGGCTTGGTTCGTCAGGGAGACACCGGCCGGCAAGGTCTGGCAAGAGGCCGTAAAAAACATCGTTCCGTTGAAACCGGTGCTGAAGACGCAGGCCTTTTACCTGCTGGCATTCGGAAGCATGTGCTCGATTGGCGCCGTGGGCGGGGTGAACCAGCACTTGAAACTGTACCTGCGCGATCTGCATTATTCCCAGGGTGATGCGGCCGGGATCATTTCACTGGTGCTTGCCTGTAGCCTGATCGGACGCCTGTTGATGGGATGGCTTGCCGACCGGTTTCCGCGGAAAACCGTCATGATGCTGATTTATTTATTGGTGGCCGGCTCGATTCCCCTTCTATTTGCCCATTTTCACGGCCGGCTGTTTTTGTTCGCCGCCATTTTCGGCATCGGATTGGGCGGCGATTACATGATTATTCCGCTGATGGCGGCCGATCTTTTCGGAGTCCGGGTATTGGGTCGGGTTATGGGGATTGTCCTGACGGCGGACGGCATCGCAGAAGCGGTTTCGCCCATGCTGGTAGGGGGCCTTTACAACGAAACGCTTCACAGCTACCGGAACGGCTTTCTGTTTCTCATCGGATTGGCCTTGGCCGGATTCACCGCGGTACTGTTCCTCCCGAAACGGCGGGCGCGGTCGGAGGGGGAATCCGCATGAAGTCCGGAGCCGGCAGAGGGCGTCGCGCCTCGAAGGAGCCCATATTGCCGGGAGGGTTGGGATCGACCGCGGCGTTCCGTGAAGCGCTGCGGCTCCTCCGCCTCGATCTTCCACTCGACGATGCGCTCGTCACCGGTGATACGTCGCCTCTCCTGCGTTCCTGCCATGTGCAGGGACGGACCATCGGTAACCGGCTGGCCGTTCATCCCATGGAAGGCTGGGACGGCACTCCGGACGGCCGCCCCACGGAACTCA
>Ga0315274_10010001_pt1 | contig 13666 bp, 10 predicted proteins | sample YL17G02_20_MG_FD_203700 | JGI IMG/M metagenome (GOLD analysis project Ga0315274, IMG submission 203700) | Sediment microbial communities from Yellowstone Lake, YNP, Wyoming, USA - YL17G02_20 | ecosystem: Environmental > Aquatic > Freshwater > Lake > Sediment | place: USA: Wyoming | collected...
CCTTGCTGACCTGACCATAGTTCGCCAATTGCGTCCGCTCCGCGAACCGGCTCAACTCACTCTGGAGCGTTTGTGACTCCTTGCGTGTCCCCTCCTGGTCGCCCACCAGGTCGTCGTTAACACGCTGGAATTGCACCGGCAAGTCCCGGGGCAGGAGCCCGACCGTTGCGGGCACGATCCTGCGGAGTTGGCCGACGATGTCCCTTTCGGAGACGCCGAGCTTGCGCAGGCGTTGCGCCAGGGTGAGGGCCTGGAGTTGGTCGAGGTTTTGGTTGACCTTCCGTTGCAGCCGCTCCAGCGCCTGCATGACTTCTTCCTCCTTGGCCAGGGCATTGGCCAGGTCCTGCGGTCGCGTTTCAGTCTTCTGTTGGGCCGACTGCAAGGATTGCGCCGCCTGACGCATTTGCTGTTGGGCGAGCTGTTTCATGATCTGGAGGTTCTTCGACCACTCGCGCAGCGTGTCGGGCGGGATGGTGGGATTGCGCATCGCCTCCTGCAGCGTGCGCGTTCCCTCCTTCGCCAGCTCTGCCAGATTCGCCGTGTTCTGAGCTTGAGTGTCCTTCAATTCGCCTATCTGCTGGCCTGTTTGTTGCGCCTCCAGTTTCTCCTTTGCCAGCTCGGTCAAGGCGCGGGTCTCTTCGGTGACTTTTTCCTCCAACCGCGTCACCTCTTCGAGCTGGATCAACAGCGACTCCAGGCGTTGCCGAATGAACTCCGCGTGACGCTCACCGCCCAGGACATGGACCCGGTAAACCGTGGATTCCACCGGTGAACGGCCCGGGTAGAAATCCGTGGCCGTCGCGCGAAGCTCGACTATGGAATCAGCCGGGATCCGCAACGCCGCCGGACTGAAGCGGAACGTCTGTTCGAGGGTCCTCTGCTGAGGCGAAGAGGCTTGTGTCTGGAACGTCTGCGGGGCGGGGCGGTTCGTCTCGTTACCGGCGGCCACCACTTCCCAGCGCAGGCCCAGGTCCTTCACGCCAAAGTCATCTTTGGCCACGGCGTTGACTTCGAGCACGTCGGTTTCAAGGATGGCGAGCTCCGGCGAGCAATCCGGCAGGTCGGGCACCGGGGCGGCGTCTTTTGCCGCCTGGATCGCGAGCCGCCAGGGGGCGCCATTCGTCAGGCCCAACCGATCCTGCCAGTCGAAGGTGCAGTGTGACGCATCCTCGAGGCTGACCGGGCTGCTGGAAAACGCATCGCCCCGGAGTTGCAGCGGTTCCGGACCCTTCGCATCGACCTGCAACCGGGCCGCGGCCAGGTCGCGATTGGCCTTGCCCCGAAAAGCGACGCGGCTGCCCGCCAACACGGTGAGCGAGCCGCTCTGGATTGTCTCGATTACCTCGGGCTGCTGGAGGTAATCGGGGAGCTGCATGGTGGCAGCCAGCTCCTTGAGCGATGGCCGGTACGTCGGATGGATCACCATGCGCTGCTGTGCATCGCCCAGTCGGAGCGTCAACACGCCGCGTTCGACCTGTCCTGGGACTTGCAGTGTCATCTGGCCGTCTTGCACCCGGGCCTTGATTCCCGGCTGGCGAGCGAAGCGGGCCACTGCACCGGCCGGCCGCCAGAACGACCGATAACGCACGGCACAAGACACCACGAAGGATTCGCCATGCGGGACGATGCGTTCCGCGGGCACACCGTCCAGAGTCACCAGGGTGTAGCGCTCGATGCGCGCCAGTGGCCTCGCCCACCGCTGGACCGCGTTCCACGCCGCCGCCGGAACGAGCCAGGCCGGCAAGACCGCCAGGGCCAGCAGGCCAGTCATGGTCCATGCCAGCCGCTTGGCCAACCGCGAGCTGACCGCCTTGCCGAAATCAAACTCGACCGCCTCGCGGGCAACCTGATGAATCGCGGCGCGGTACAGGGCCGGGGAGAAGTCGGCCGTGTGATGCCGTTCTTCGGTCAGCTCCACGATGCCCAGCAGACGGTCGCCCAGGCGGCAGTACTTGGCCTGGACCAGGTTCGCCAGCGCCCGCAGGTCGCGGCGTTTGAACAGCCAATGCCTCGCCCAATAAGCGACGGCCCAGAGCCACGCCATGGCGCCTGCCAGCGAAATCACCACCCGGCACCAGACGGGCGAGTCCCAGAACCGATCGGTAACGAACAGCGCGAGGGATGAGGCCAGCAGACCCGTGGCGGCGCCGCTGATGGCGGCCACGGTTTCGATCCGCCATAGCCGACGTTCCAAGACCGCGAACTGCCGGCGCAACCCGTCCGGCAGGCTTACAGCATTGTGGTTCACGTTTGGCTCCATGCGACACACACACAACTGCCCGTTACCATGCCTGCCCTCTTCCGTTCCGTCCAAGTAATTTCTCCGGCGGCCCCAAGAGCGGGCGTCGTCCAGTCTCCAGAGTATGCCGATTCGTCAGCGCTTTCTCACTGGTGACTTCTCGCCCGCGGCGTCTCTCCAAACAGCGACGCGACCGGCCTCACCGCCTGAGAACTTGACGGTGCCCCTCAGTAGATACATCCTGTAGCTATGACGATGGCAAAGCTCTTCAAACACGGCGGCAGCCAAGCCGTGCGGCTGCCCAAGGAATATCGTTTCCAGGGCGCCGAGGTGGAAATCGAGAAACGCGGTGACGAGGTCGTGCTCCGGCATAAATCCAAGCGCATGACGTTCGGCGATGTCATTCGCGAGCTCCATGCGAAATTCCCGGAGCTCACCGGCTGGCCGGATCGCGACCAACCAATGGACCAACCGAAGCGCGATCTCGGCTGGTAGCTGCCTTATGACGCCCCACTATCTCTTCGACACCAGTGTCTGCATCGACGCCCTGCGCCTGCCCGTCGGACGGGTCCCGGAGGGACTGGACCGCTTTGGGAGTTCGGACACTGCCATCTCCGCTATTACTCTCGCTGAGTTGCACGTCGGGCTTTTCAAAGCGGAACGGAGCGGGCTGCAGAAGGCTCGCCTTGAATTACTGATGGCCCGTGTCCCTGTGCTCGATTTTTCCGCCGCCGCCGCCCGGCATTACGGCGAGATCCGAGCGCACCTGGAAAAGCGAGGCCAGTCTATTGGCGCGCTCGACCTGCTCATCGCTGCCCACGCCCGCAGCCTGGGCGCCACCCTTATCACTTCCAACCTGAAAGAATTCAAACGCGTGCCCGGATTGACATGCCAGAACTGGGACCGATGACGCCGACGAGCAAGCGAGAGTGATCACCGGCAGAATAGGCTGCTTATCCAGCACTCCTCGCGACGCAGACCATAGGCCCATCAGTTGCCCCAGGTTCAGGCCGGCGCAGCGCGCCGTCCCAGCCACGTTCGGTTTTCGGATTCAGACCATGCCCGCCAGCTTGCGTCCCGTCCAATAAATCCCCAGGAGCAGGAGAATCAAGCCGCCCCACCACGGGTCTGACCACAAACGGATGCGCCGCTCCATCGGCTTGCGCTCAGGCAACAACGACATTTGCCGGACCAGTTTCTCCAGGCCCTGCGCCGTGCCCCACCCCCCGCGTGTGATGCTCGCCAACTCGCGCAGGACTTCCAGGTTAACCGGCCGACCCACCCGCTCGCGTTGCGGCTGGGTGACGACCAGGTCCGTCTCGAGCCGGCGACCGATCCGCTCCGCCGAAAGCGTTATCCGGTAGGTTCCACCATCCTCCGGCATGAAACTGGCCTTGAACACGCCCCAGCCGCCAGCCACCGGAGTGAACTCGAGGCGCTCGGCGCGCTTTGAAGGTGAGGCGACGTGTCCGATCACCGGCACCTCGCTCGCCGGGCGACTTGCCGCGTCAGGCACCGTGGCCTGCAAGTACACGGTGTCGCCCACCTGCGGCGCTTCCGGGCTGAAGCTGAGTCGGATGCCTTCCTTGGCGGAGATGTGACGTTGGTGCGCCATCCAGCGCACGACCTGGCTCCAGAAGCGGTAATGGTACTTGTCCTCGACGCCCCGACGCCAACGCCACGCACTGTCGGTGCCCATGAACAACACCTGTCCGCTGCCGTAGGGCCGAGTGACCAGTAGCGGCATCCGGCCCCAGGCATTGCGGAGCGCTGAATGCACCGCCAGCACTTCCGAGCCCGGCCGGCTCTTCTCCACCGCCGCCGACCAGTAGAAGCCCGGCAGCATTTTCCAGATCTCAGCGTTGCGACTCTCATCCGACTCGAGCCGCGTCAACCAATGCCGCATGCCGGCCGCCGAGAGCAGCAGGGCCGACTCATTTTGCAGGCCGATGCCTTGCGGTTTGGCGGGGTCCAGCACCACTGGCATCAATTCCTTGAGCGCGCTGTTGACGAAGGTGAGTTCCCGTCCGCGTCGGCCCGGCAGGAACACCAACCCGCTGGCCTGTTGTTCCACCAGACCTTTGAGCAGCTCGGCCTGTCCTTCCGTCAATTCCCCCTCGCCGAGGCCCAGATCGCCGAGGAAAACAACATCGTAGCGTGATAGTGCCTCCTTGGTGTTGGGAAAGGCCGGAAGGTAATGCCGGCCTGCGCCGACGGACATCCCTGGATGGAACAGCAGGCAGTTCATCTCCACGCCGGGATCGCGCGCGAGCGCGTTGCGCAGGTAGCGGTACTCCCACCGCGGCAGAGAATCGACCACCAGCACTTTCAAGGTCTCCAGGCGCACGGCGATCCGAAAGCTCTGCTGGTTGTTGTCCCGGAGGGCCTCGTCCGGTTCGACCGGCAACCTGAGCGTCAGATTCGCTTCGCCCGCAGCCCGCGGCAACCAAAGGATCGCGTCCTGGAGCTCACCGGCTGGCGGAATGACAATCTCTTTCTTCGCCTCCTCGCGCTGGCCGTCGCTCAATGTGACCGTGGTTTTAACCTCGCGCGACAGGTGGCTTTGGATTTTGAAGGGGACCAGGATCTGTTCGCCGAACAGGCCGTACGACGGGGGAGTGACACTCGCCAATTCGAGATCCGGCATCGGCGTCTCGCGGCCCACTGCCACGGTAAAGACCGGGATGTTCTGGTCGCGGTAGCGGGTGGCGATGCCGACCGGCGACTTGCCCTGGTTCCAATCGCCGTCCGTCAACAACAGCACCGCCTTCAGATGGCGTTCACGTTGCAGGAGCGCTTCCAGCGCCCGGTTCAGGTCCGTCCCTTCTTCGATCCGCGCGGCTGGGGAGTTGGTGGCCCTCGCCGGCACGGCGAAGTCCTCGACGATGATCTTGGCACCCTGCTCCAGCGGTTTCCAGCAGGCCACCTTGCGCTGGGCCGCCAGCCACTCCGCGCGGCTGATCACGTTGTTGGAAACGACCACGTCCCGCGTCTTCATGCTGCCGGAAGCGTCACACAGCACGGCGATCTCCGGCGCCGCGGCACGGTCAACCTGCCGGACAAGCTCCGGCCGCAGCAAAGTAAAGGTCAGCAGGCTGACCAGGGCAAAACGCAGGCCCTCCAGGATAGCGGCGTTTCTCCGGCAGCCACTGCGCAGCCAGTTCGCGTAGCACAGCCGTCCGGCGCCCAGCCACACCCCTACGCCGAGCAGCATCACCGGCAATGAAGCGGCAAAGGACCAGCGGCTCATGAAGCGGGCTCCGAGAGGAGCTGTTCGGCCTTCTCATCACCCAGGACGCCCAGGAACCCTTCCTGGCTCTCGGCAGAATGAGACTCCTGTCTAGTCCTGACTTTCCGGCCCGCAGGTGCCAGGTCCCTGTCCCCAACCATGGTTGTCCACTGCATGGTCATGCCGATTCGAGCGGGGTTGCTTCGGCCAGTTTCCCTCGGGGCACACCCGTCGCAGCCGGCGACTGCGCACGCCGGCTGGGCAGGATCAAGGCGGCCTCCACCAGCAGAAACGTGAGCATCGCGAACAGAAAGAGGCGCCAGACCTCGCCTTGCAGCGCGTCGGTTTGGGCGCGGCGTTCGGTGAGCGTTTGGCATGGCAACGCACCGAACAACCGCTGCGCATCACCCAGTTCCATAATCTCCGGTTCATCTTCACTGGCCGGGCGGTTCACGGCTACAAGCCGTTCACCTGCCCGGTACACCCCGGCCTCCGTCCGGATGTCTTTGGCCGTTGTGGCATCGACGCAAACCCACTGGCGGTTCAAATCCGCTGCGCTCAACTCGCCGCACTCGATGGTGGAAGCGTGTTGGAGTCGGTGGCTCCCCGCCTGCAACAGCCGTTGGATCATGGGAACAAGCACCGGCCCATCGGCCAGGCTCGACCATTCGGAATCAGGCAACGACGCGCAGAAAAAGACCTCGCCACGTCCCAGCTTTTGCCGGTTGAGAAAGGGCTCCCCGTCGTCGAACGCCGCGAGCACATTCTTCTGTCCCGCGATCGGTTGGCGGCGGTGGAAGGTGGTCTGGGACAAGGGCAGACTCAGCCCTTCGTCCGTTTTCGCCAACGGCCCTTGGTCCTCGTCCCACCGCGGAATCCGAAACTCCTTGCCGCCTTCAGCCACCTGGACTTCGCCCCAGCCGATCCCGTGGAAGCGCTGCGGCTCGGCTCGACCAGAGGGGAAGAAGATCGCCACACCGCCCTCCTCGACAAAGCTTCGCAACCGGTCGGCGACAGTGCCCTCCGGCAACGTGCCCTGCCAAACGACCAGCGTGTGCTCGGCCCAGGTGGCGCTCTCCAGCCCGGCGGGCGCTATGGCGTCGGCTGGCCGTCGCTCCCCTTTCACGAATGCCGACGCCGCGACTCGGAGTGGCCGGGCGCTCCGCGGGTCCGTGGCCACGACGGCGGCGCGCAGCGTCGTTTCCGCGCCATAGACAAAGTACGCGGTGTTGTCGCGCGGATTGGCATCGGCGGGCAGCTCAAACTTGCCCCAGCCACCCCCGCGCTTCGAGCCGAGGGCGACCTTGTGTCGCCACCGAAGCGATTGGCCGGCCATGGTCACTTCCGCTTGGGACCGCGTGTCGTCGAGGTACAGGGTCATGGGAATCGCCTCCCCCGTATTGCCCGTTCGCTCCAGGTCCACGACGAGGCCGAGTTCGGCCTGGCCCTCGCGCTCGCGACGAACCAACTCCTTCACGGAAACGGAGGCGTTGGCGGACGCGGGCTGGTTGAATGCCAGCAGGCGGATCCGCACCTTTTGCGGGAGCGAAGTGATCTGGGTGACCAGCCGGTTCCAGCGCGTGTCGCCGGGCTGCCAGTTGCTGGCCTGCAGGTCCGATGCGATCCAGATCTCCGCTGTGCCCGCGCGGTTCTCGATCAGCCAGTTCAACGCGGACTGGAGCATAGCGGGAAGGTCCGCAGCCGTGTCGGTGGCCGTTGTCAAAGAGAGCCCCTGCAGACTGGCGGCGGTGGCAACCTCTTGCGGTGCGCGCAGAGCGCTGTCGATCAGGATCAGGTGGCTGGTGCCTTCATACTCGCGGGCGGCTTCGGACAGGAGCTTCAGGGCTTGCTCGCGGCGGGTGGCGCCGTTGCTCCGGGTCTCCATGCTGGCAGAGCGATCGAGCAGGATCAGGATCGCATCCGGCGCCGGCGCGAGCACCCAGCCGAGCCAGCCGCCGGCGAGCGGACGGCCCACAAACAGGATCAACATCAGCACCACCAACACGCGGAACAAGAGGATCAGGAACTGGCGCAGTTTGGCCTGGCTGACCGAGGCACGGGTCGCCGAAACCAGGAAACGCATCGCCGCCCAAGGCTGTGAGCGATGCCGCAGGCGGTTGAGCAGGTGAATCAGCACCGGCAGCAACACGAGCGGCAAGGCCCAGAGGACGAACGGCTGGAGGAAAGTCATGGCGTCTCAGACTGGCGCCAGCGCCGCGTTCCGCGCTCGTTCAACCAGGAAATCGGCAAGCACGCGCTCGTAGTTCTGGTCGGTCACCACCTCGCGATATTCGGCCCGAAACTGGTGGCAGCCGGCGCGGAGTTGGGCCAGCGAAGCCTGCAGTTGTTTCAGATATTCGTCGCGGACGATCGCCGGCTCCGTGACCAGGCTGTAGGAGCTCTCCACATCCACAAACCGCATGGGACGATCGAAGCGAAACTCCAGCTCGGCCCGATCCAACACTTGAAACACCGAGATGTCATGCTTCTGGAAGCGCAAGTGCTGGAGACAGCTCAGCAGCGGATCGGAATCGCAAAAGCAGTCGGAGAAAACCAGCACCAGCGCCCGCCGCCGGATCTTCTCGGCCAGTTCATGCAGCACCGCGATCAAACCGGTGCCGCCCGTTGCCCCCAGCTTGCCGAGCGCGTCGAAGATGTTCTTGAGATGCACCGGATTGCGCCGCGGCGGTATCTCCGTGACCGTTTTCTCGCCCACCGCCACCAAACCGGCGGCGTCGCCCTGCTGAACCGTAAGGTACGCGAGTGTGGCCACCAGCCGTTTGGCGTAATCCAGCTTGCTCCCGTGCGTGGCGCCAAAACCCATCGACCCGCTGCAATCCAGCACCAGGTAACAGCGCAGGTTGGTCTCGGCCTCGAACTCCTTCAGGTAAAACCGATCCGTCCGGCCATACACCCGCCAATCCAGACGCCGGATGTCGTCACCCGGCACGTAATTGCGGTATTCGGCGAACTCGACGCTGGAGCCCCGGTGGGGGCTTTTGTGGTGGCCGGAGACGGTGCCCTCCACGGGAAAACGCGACAGCAACGGCTGCGCCATCAACCGGGTCACGACCTGGAAGTCCAGGAACTTGCTCTGGACGTCTTCAGCCACGACGATCTCGGCCTCGCGACTCCTCCAGCAACCGGTCGATAATGGTCGCGCTGGTAACGCCCTCGGCCTGCGCCTGGAAGTTCGTCAGGATCCGGTGCGTCAACACCGGATGCGCCACCGCTTCCAGGTCTTCCATCCGCACGAGATAGCTGCCGTGGAGCACGGCGTGCGCCTTCGCACCGCGGACCAGGTACTGCACCGCGCGCGGGCCGGCGCCCCAGGCCACCCACTTGTTGATCCATTCCGGCACGCCATCGGTGCGCGGACGCGAGCGGCGGACGAGTTCGACCGCGGTGTCGTAAATGTGGTCGGGCACGGGCACACGTTGGACGACTTCCTGAAACGCCATCGCCTCGGCGCCGTTGATAAGCTTCGACAGCATTGGCGGCGCGGCCCCGGTGGTCTCCCGGGCAATACGCTGTTCCTCGCCCAGGCTGGGATAATCCACGTGGATGAAGAACATGAACCGGTCCAGTTGGGCTTCCGGCAGATTGTAGGTGCCTTCCTGCTCGATCGGGTTCTGCGTCGCCAGCACGAAAAAAGGCGAAGGCAGGGCGAAGACGCGCCCCGCCACGGTCACGCGGTGTTCCTGCATGGCTTCCAACAGCGCCGACTGCGTCTTGGGCGGCGTGCGGTTGATTTCGTCGGCCAGCACAATGTTCGCGAAGACCGGCCCCTTGATAAACACGAAGGCGCGGCGGCCCGGTTGGTCGGTCTCTTGCAGGATGTCGGTGCCGGTAATGTCGGAGGGCATGAGATCGGGAGTGAACTGAACCCGGTTGAACTCGAGCGACATCACTTGCGCCAGGGAGTTGACCATGGTGGTCTTGGCCAGGCCGGGCACGCCCATCAGCAGCGCATGGCCGCGCGCCAGGATGCAGATCAGCATACGTTCAAGCACCTGATCCTGGCCAATGATGACCTTGGCTAACTCAGCCCGCAGTCTCTGATACAACTCGCGAAGACGGTCAATCGCCTCCACATCGCCATTGGAAGGCGAACGTGGCGACGGGGTGGCGCCAGCGTGGACACTGGCTTTGTTCGCGGCAATCGGCGCTGTCTGTTCAGTCATAAAGTCAAAGCTCCACCAGTGAACGCGACGCTGGTGGGGCCGGTCAACCAAAGAGTTGGGTGCCCGCAGGTCTCGGGTGCCCTGCGGATGGCGGACCAGGCGGGGGCCCGCTACCTTGTCCCGGTGCATCACCAGACCTTCAAGCTCAGCGACGAACCGATGACCGAGCCGATGGAGCGCATGTCAGTCGCGGTGCGCCGCGAAACGGACCGGCTGGCTGTGAAAAGGATCGGGGAGTCGTTCTGCGTCGCGTAGCCGCGGATGGGCAGACGTTGAGCGTGACGCCCGGTGCGTTTTTGGTAACGCGGAGGTCTCAGCGCAGGGGAACTGCAAACCACGCGGCGCGCGGGAATTCCACAATCCTTAACTAACAGAGAACCGTGACGCCAATCCATCGAGCGTCATGTTGCCGGCTATGGCGTCGTGGGGAATGAGGAGGTAGCGCCACTTTTTGCCGCCGTGCTGCTGGGCGTGGTCGGTGGCGTGCTTGCACCATTCCAGCGCGGCGGTTTTCTTAGCGAGAACGTCGGGGTTCTGCATCTGGTCGGCGCGCTTCGGTTCGCAGAGGAACAGGCCCTTCTTCGTTTCGACAACGAAGTCTGGTTCGTATGCCTGGTCCTTGTTGTAGTAAATCTGGAACTGGCCGCGCGCCGGTTTGAACCACTTCAACACGTCGCCGTCATCCTCCAGGATGACGGCGAAGCGGCGCTCGCTGTCCACGTCGAATTTCTGGATTTCATAGAGGCATTTCGCGAAGCCGCCGAACAGGTAGTGTTTGATGTTCGTCGGGTCGGACAGCGTCATGCGGAACGGTTTGATTTCGCAGGTGGCGCTGGCCGTGTAGGCGTTGGGCTTCAGCGTCGAAAAGCCTTTGCTCACCGTGGCCTCGTAGCCGGCGGCCTTTTCCCAGCGGTGCTCCGGCAATTGCATCTGCGAGTGGATTAGCGCGGTGAGCTGCTGCTGGTGGTATTGCAGGACGTTCAGGGCGTCCGCTTCGGACAGGTAGCTGCGGAGATGCTGCACCACCTGGCCGGCGAGGTCATAAAGCAGGTCGGCATGGTCGTCGTAGCAGACGTCGTCGAAGTCGATCAACGCCCGGACAAGGTAGTCTTCCGGGCGGGCCTCCTTCACCTGGCCGGCGAGGTTTTGCAGGAACTCCTGCTTGGCGGTGCGCAAATGCTGAATCAGCAACTCGCGGCTGACCGGTTGCAGGTGGGTGGAGGAACAATCCACCTGGAACGTGTTGAAGCCGCTGGTCAGGTCGCCGGTCGGGACAACGACGATGCGCGGAATGTTAATGGTCTGGGAGATGACATGGTCGGTGGTTTTAGCGACGATGGCGGGAATGTCCGGCTTGGCGAGGATTCCGGTCATTTCAGTTTGAGCGGGCGCCACGTACGCCGCAGCGACTTCTTGGAGGATAGCTGCCTGGACCTCCGCCTTTTGCAGGTAGTTCATCTGGGGCAGGGTCTCGCGCTGCTGGATGGCCTTGAGTGCCAGTTCGGCGATCTGGCGCTCCTGCTCGGTGGCGAACAGCGGCTGTGGCGCTTTCGCCGGGCTCTCGCCTGCCTGTGCCGGCGGGGGCGCAGCCAGCATTGCCAGGATGGTCGGCTGGGCGATGACCGTCCTGGTTGGCTGCAAATCCGTGGCGGGGTCGAGGATGACCTGGGTGAGCCGAACGGGTGAGTCCGGCTTGTTCGCCTCGTCCACGATTTCCTGAAAGCGGTCGTGAGCGACGATGTTCAGGCGGTCCACTGCCTGCCGGAATGTCATGGCTGCCCCTCCCGGTCTGCGTTGGCCACGGCACGCGCCACGGCCTCATTGGCGCGCCCGCTGAACTCGGAAAGCCCGCCCCAGCCCCTTTCTCCTGCTTCTTCGGCCGACGGGTCCAAGTCGGAAATGTCGCTGGTTCGCCCGGTTTCGCGGTTGAAATAGAACACCTTAACCGTCTTCTCCATGATCGTGTTGGCCAATCTCTGCATAGGCGGGGTATTGGCCGCGTCGAAGATGTTGAGAAACGCTTCCGCCCGAGCGTGGTGTTCCCGCAAGTGCTTCAACGCCCACAGCGCGTCCAATACTTGCGGTGAATGAGTGGACAGGCAAACGCGGTAGCCACGGGCTACCAGTTCAAAAACGAGCAAGAGAACAACTGCAATGGCCCGCGGATGAAGCCCCATCTCCAGCTCTTCCAATACCACCCATTGAATTTCCGCGCGGGTCGAGACCTTCGTGGGGGGCATCAGCCAGTAGAAGCCGAGCAGCAGTGGCACAAACTCCCGCTGGCCCGCCGACCAGACCATGTAAGGCAGTGTCTCGGTCCCCGGTCCGGCACCCAACACGAGCCTTTTTTGCGAGCGGAACTTGTCCACCTTCAGGTGGAAATTGGAAAACACATGTTGCTGAAGCAGATCCCGGAACTCCCTCTTCAAACGCCTTTCTTGCGGGAAAAGGTCGCCGGTCGCGCCAAACTCCTGCTCTACCAAGACTCGCAGTCTTTCGCTGAACTCGCGCACCGCAAAGGGGTCGCCCGGTGTGTAATCCGTGAACGGGCGCGGCCAACCGTCGCGCAGGGCCAGGACCCGCTGCGCCGGTATGAAAAACAGGGACTCTTCCTTGCTCTTACGCTTGCGGTGGGCGAATTGCGGCAAGTCCACCACCTTCCCTTCCCACTCGATGGCGCTCTCCTCTGGTCGCCAGATCGAGCGCATTCCCTCTCCGAAATACACGTCCAGAAACTCGGCGAGGCGACCGGACCAATCCAGACCATAGCGGCCCAGTTCCGCCTGCACCTGGCCGGCGTCCACCATCAGCTTTAGGAGTTGCAGGGCGATGCTTTTGCCCTGCGGTCCCACCAACACCGTCAGTTCCCCGAAGGTCAAACTGGCTTCCGTAATTTGGCCAAGGTTCCTAATGTTCAGTGTGGTCATATTGTTCCATTTCTTTTGGCTCTTGCGTTCTTTGTGGTTAGAACAGTTCCTGCTGGCCGGGTTTGGGCGGCGCTTTGGGCAGGTTCTCGATTTTCAAGCTGTAATCGTCATGGCCCCACTCGCACTTGGCGAGGACGGCCTTGGGAATCTTTTTGATTTCCAGGTGCGGGTAGTGTTCCGGCTTGCCGCGGAACGCGCCGCAGCAGATGAGGAGCGAGCGGCCCGGCCCGACTTCGTCGTTCAGTTTGGGTCAACTGTTCGCGGGTCAAATGTTGGGTGGTCACGTAAATGAAACTCTTCTCCGACGAATGGCCATGCTGCCAGTAAAGCGTTTCGCTGGGTGCGTAAGTGTAGGCCTCCAGTTTGCAGACCGCCTCGGCGAGCATGGCGGCGTTGAATTCCTTGTTGATGACCAGATTACCCCACTTGTCCGTTTTCAGGAGCGACGGGGCGAGCCGGTAGTAACGAAAGCCGCCGCCGCCTTGCCACCCCACTGCCTGCGTGATGCCACTCGCGTCCGTGGCATCAATCAGAGACTTCAGGCGGGGGCGGATGTGGCTGTCGCAATGTTCACCAAGCTCGACCATGATCCAACGCCGGCGCATCTTGTGGGCCACGGCGCCAGTGGTGCCTGAGCCGGCGAACGAATCCAAAACCCAATCGCCCGGGTTCGTGGCCAACTCCAGGGCACGCTTAATGAGGCCTTCCGGTTTCTTTCCCTTCGGGAAGTCCACGCCACCTTCGGCATGAATGTTATTTGACAGGATGTCATCCCAAAGCGTGGTTAAAGGCTCTCCCGCAACCCACTTGCCGTCGATGTTCTTCAATTTGTCCGAGTAGAACAGGATGCGCTTCCCGCCTTTTAGGTAAATGTCCGAGTAGCCTTCTCTCTGTAAGCGGAGAATCTCGTTTGGTTGTGCCTCCGAGCGGTCAATCAGTTTCCGCGCTTCGGCGCTCACCCCTTCATAGTTTGGCTTCGCAAGCTGTGTAACGCTGCGGGCTTTCTGCACCACGAATTCATCTAGCGTTTCCGGTTTCGACTTGGCCAACGCTCTTGCCTCTTTCTGGCATTCGCATCGAGGTCACG
>Ga0315274_10010002_pt1 | contig 13666 bp, 10 predicted proteins | sample YL17G02_20_MG_FD_203700 | JGI IMG/M metagenome (GOLD analysis project Ga0315274, IMG submission 203700) | Sediment microbial communities from Yellowstone Lake, YNP, Wyoming, USA - YL17G02_20 | ecosystem: Environmental > Aquatic > Freshwater > Lake > Sediment | place: USA: Wyoming | collected...
TATCTCCTCTGACGTTCTCTTCATACGCACCGGGGGTAAGGGTTACAACCCAGCCGCTTATCGAAAGCATCCCGTTACTGAAGGTTAAGGTAGCATTTGTGGTTACGATGAGGGGTATTGAGATCACGTCAACCTGCCATACCGTTCCATCCAGTGCAGCAGTTGAGGTCTGGATGTCCTCGGCCATTGAGGTTGAGACCGCCTCTATCTCAGAGGAAATATCTTCTATCGCCCCCTGCTCTTCAATCTCACTGGCAAAAACTGAAGTCACCATACACAAGGATAAGAAGCAAACAGCAAATGAAATTACTCTTTCTTTCTTCATAACGCCCCCAATTTGAGGTTATTGGTTCATAAACACATAACCTATCGGTAAACATGGTATCATATATGAGGGAATCAAGGTAAATTTCTTGCAAAAGCCTTTCAACTCTATTATTAAGAGAACATGCCGAGGGTTAGCGTAATCATCCCCGCCTTCAATGCATCCCGATTCATCAGCCAGGCAATTGAGAGTGTCCTCGACCAGACGTTCACCGATCGAGAATTGATCGTGGTAGATGACGGGTCAACTGACGACACTGCTTCTCTTGTGATGAAGTACGGAGAAAAGCTCAGGTATATCTATCAGAAAAATCAGGGGCTCTCCTCAGCCCGGAATACAGGCATAGTCAAGGCAGAAGGCGAGTATATCGGATTCTTAGATGCTGATGACTACTGGGACAGGGAAAAACTCAGGCACCAGGTCGCACTCCTTGACAGTTCACCGGATACAGGTGTGGTGTATACAGCGCTCAAGGTAGTGGATAAAGACAACCACGAAATTGAAGAGAGGGGATGCCTAGTACGGGGCCGGATCTTCTTTTCCTTGCTCACAGAAAACTGCGTGGTTGGCAGCTGCAGCAGCGCTCTGATCAGGAGGGAATGCTTTGAGAAGGCAGGAACCTTTGACGAGATGCTTTCTGCTTCTGAAGACTGGGACCTCTGGCTGAGGATAGCTCCGTATTACTTGTTTGATTTTGTTGACCTTCCCTTGACTTTCTACCGCATCCATGAAGGCAATATGCACAAAGACCTTGTCTTAATGGAAAGAAATGTTTTTCACGTCATCGATAAACTTTTCAAACGGGAAGCTTTAAACCAGGAAGTTGTGCGGAGACAGGGAGAGATTCTCGCCAGGCATGCTCTGGACTTTGCTTTGAATTACTTCATAGAGCGCGACGTAAAGAATGCACGGAGATGCATCCTCGATGCCTGGAGATGGGATAAAAAAGCAATTGATCTTTTTTACCTCTCACTGTTTGTCAAAACCCTGCTGGGGAAAAGGGTAATCACGTTCTTCAGTAAAAAGAAACAGGCCCTGAAGAAGAGTCATGAATTGACATGAAAAGAGACCTCTTAAACCTGCTTTTATGTCCCTTGTGCAGGGGGAGGTTCCACCTCACTCCCCTACAAGAGGACAAAGGGGATGTGATTGAAGGCACCCTCTCATGCTCCTGCCCTCAGCCCTATCCAATTCATCATGGAATCCCCAGGCTGCTCCCCGGGGATCTGGGCAATGAACCTAAGCGCATGTATGTGAGGACGACGAAGAGCTTCGGATGGGAGTGGAGGCGGTATGAGGTTCAGGATGTGAAAACTGACCAGGCTGTCTTCCACGCCAAAACCGGCTTTGCCCTGGCAGGACTTGAAGGGAGGCTGATCCTGGACGCCGGCTGCGGAGGCGGCAGGTACAGCTACATCGCCGGTATCCATGGCGCAGAAGTGGTAGCTGTGGACTTGAGTCTTGCAGTTGAGAAGGCACGGGAACTGAACGCGCATCTCGGCAATGTCCAGGTTCTTCAGGCAAACCTGATGAGCCTCCCCTTTCAGGAAGAGAGCTTTGACCTGATTTATTCCATTGGTGTTCTCCACCATACTCCCGACACCAGGGCAGCTTTTAACGCCCTGATTCCCCTGCTGAAAAAGGGGGGCAGGATCGCCATCTGGGTCTATCCCCGGTGGACTCCCTACCGGGAACGGATGAACCGGTTCTGGAGGGACATTACCACCCGCCTCCCCTATCTTCTCCTCCACTATCTCTGCCTGGTCGCTGTCCCCCTGGGTTGGCTGACTCTTAAGGCGGGGAAGACCCCTCTCATCAGAAACGTCATGTGGGCGATAGAAAAGACCATACCCTTCTCAACCCATCCTGACTGGAGGATACGGGTCTGTGATACATTTGACTGGTATTCGCCCCAGTTCCAGTGGCATCATACCGAGGAAGATGTTGAAGGATGGTGTAAGGAAAAGGGTATGAAAGAGATCATAAACCTGGGTAGGATGCAGGATGCATATTTTCCCTTGCGGGGAGGGGGGTCAATTTCGTTGGAACAAAAGCGTAGACCACTTCCCCGAATCCTGATGATCATCTCCCTGTTCCATCCCTTGGTGGGTGGTACCGAGAAACAGGCGCAGAGGCTGGCAAAAAAATTACAGGAGCGGGGGGTTACCATTTCAATCCTCACCAGAGAAGTGAAAGGATGTCCGGCTCGCGAGGAGACCGACGGTATCCCTGTCTTCCGGAAGATAAAGACCATCGAATTCGGAATCCTCTGGGGCATCTCCTACATGCTCTCCACCCTTGTTTTTCTCATACGTTTTCGAAAAGAGTACGACCTCATCCACTGCCATCACCTCCAGGGATTCCACTCGCTCATTGCAGTGCTGATGAAATGGCTTCTCAAGAAAAAGGTGATTATCAAAGTAGCTGGAGGCGGCGATAGGGGCGACATCTATGCCATCAAGAAAAGAAAGCTCGGCGGGTTATACCTTAAGTTCCTGAAACGGGCAGACCGGATCATCTCGGTCAGCAGGGAGATTACTTTCCAGCTCAGAGAAAACGGATTCCCTCCGTCGATCATCCAGGAAATTCCCAACGGAGTCAATACCCGTCAATTTACTCCCGGTGAATCACCTCTGCCATCATTGGAACGGCTGATCCTCTATGTGGGAAGGCTTGACCCGCTGAAAGGGCTGGACGATCTCATCAGGGCATTCAGGAAGGTGCATGAGCGTTATCCTGAGGCGAGGCTTACTCTGGTGGGGGAAGGCGAGGTACAATCAAACCTCATGCATCTTGCCCGGGAGCTCAAGATTTCTGATCAGGTGCGTTTCGAAGGGTTGCGGGAAGACGTGAAAAGCTACTTTGGGAAAAGTGAGGTCTTTGCCTTCCCCTCCCTGACCGAGGGGTTTTCCAACGTCCTCCTGGAGGCGATGGCCTGCGGGCTGCCGGTGGTTGCAACGAGGATCGGGGGCAATACGGAACTCATTGAAGATGGCGTAAACGGCATACTCATCAACCCCGGGGACCCTGAAGGATTGTCTGAAGCCATGATCACTCTCCTCGCCGATCCCGAAAAAGCAAAGCAGATGGGAAGAAAGGGGAGAAAAAGGGTGGAAGAAAGGTATTCGCTGGACCGGATTGCCGGAGAGTATATGATGCTTTACCAGCAATTAGGACAAGGTGCATGAGAATCTCGGGAGGATAAAAGAGATTCTCTATCCGCCCGGTCCTCAGTCTGGTGGTGAAAAGAGTGATTAGCAAAGTATAATTTGAGAATAGGGTCCTTCGTTGCTCAACATTTTTTCGATAATTCTAAATGGGCAGACACAGGGGTCTGCCCCTACAGGGCAAATTCGAAGGGGCGGGATGAATCCCGCCCCTACACAGCTGAAAGCTGACGGCTGAAGGCTCAAGAGTAATTATGTGCGGAATCTGCGGCAAGCTTAATTTCAATAAGGATGAATCGGTAGATCCAGGACTGATCCGGCAGATGTGTCAGATTCTCTCCCATCGTGGGCCGGATGACGAAGGAATGTATGTTCAGAGGAACTGCGGCCTCGGCCACCGGAGGCTCTCCATCATTGACCTTACGGCTGCCGGCCATCAGCCCATGTGCAACGAAGACGGTACAATCTGGATCGTCTTCAACGGTGAGATTTACAACTTCCTTGAGCTGAGGAAGAGCCTTGCGGCAAAGGGGCATAGATTTATTTCCTCTACTGACACCGAGACCATTCTCCATCTCTATGAAGAGGAGGGCACCGACTGCCTGAAAAAGCTCCGGGGAATGTTTGCCTTTGCCATCTATGATGAGAAGAACGGCAGGCTGTTCCTTGCCCGGGACCGGGTGGGCAAGAAACCGTTAGTCTATGCCGTGAAGGACACCTCTCTTATCTTCGCCTCTGAGATCAAGGCGATCCTCTTGGACCCTGCAATACAGAGGGAGGTCGATGTTACCGTCCTCCACCATTACCTGACCTACGAGTACTGCCCGAGCCCCCTCTCCATCTTCAAAGGGATCAATAAACTCCCCCCTGCCCACTTCCTTATCTGGGAGCAGGGGAAGGTGAGGATTGAGCGGTACTGGGACTTACGGTACCGGGAGAAATTGATCCTCTCCTCTGAAGAAGAGTACGGGGAACGGTTTAAAGAGCTCTTTGAAGAATCTGTCAGGATCAGGCTGATGAGCGACGTACCCCTCGGCGCCTTTTTGAGCGGCGGCATCGACTCGAGTGCCACAGTTGCTTTCATGAGCACGCTCACCTCCCGGCCGGTAAAGACCTTCTCCATCGGTTTTGAAGAGGAGGAGTATAATGAGCTCCCCTATGCCCGGATTGCAGCAGAAAAGTTTCAGACCGACCATCACGAATTCATGGTAAAACCTGATGCGGTGGAGATACTGCCGAAGCTGGTCTACTACTACAACGAGCCGTTTGCCGATTCTTCAGCCATTCCCACCTACTATGTCTCCAGGCTCACCCGCGAGCATGTCACCGTAGCTCTGAACGGCGACGGAGGGGACGAGTCATTTGCCGGATACGAGCGGTACATCGCTGACCGCTTAGCCGGGTATTACCAGATGGTTCCCGCACTCCTGCGCGAGAAGATAATCAGGCGGATCGTGGAGGCACTGCCTTATGCAGAAAACAGGAGGAACTTTTTCAGGAGGCTGAAACGCTTTGTCCGCGGCATATCCGAGCAGCCGGAACGGAGGTATGTCCGGTGGATCTGTTTCTTCGACAACGAGATGAAGGACGACCTCTACTCGGATGAATTCAGGGAGCTGAACAAAGGGACTGATTCGGTTGACCTGATAGTCCGGTGGTACGGAAAAGCTGACGGGAAGAGTTTTCTTGACCGCACCCTCTTCGTGGACGTCATGTCCTACCTCCCTGACGACCTGCTTACAAAAGTAGATATCGCCAGCATGGCAAACTCCCTCGAGGCGAGGTCGCCGTTCCTGGATCACAAGCTGATGGAGTTTGCCGCCTCCCTTCCTACCTCCCTCAAGCTCAACGGGATCGTGACCAAATACCTGCTCAAGGAGTCACTCAGAGGCATCCTCCCGGAAGAGATCTTACAAAGGAAAAAGATGGGATTTGGCGTGCCCCTCGACCGCTGGTTCCGGGGTGAGCTGAAGGAGATGGCCTTCGATACGCTCCTTTCCCCTTCTGCCCTCCAGAGGGGCTATTTCAAGAAGGAATCCATCGAAAGGCTGCTCAACGAACATATCATGCTCAAGGCAGATCACAGTTACCGGATCTGGGCGCTGCTCTTCCTGGAGCTCTGGCATCGCATGTTTATTGAACGACGGGAGGTGAAGATCCCATAGAGACCATTTCCTGTGAAATCTGCAGCAGCTCGGAGAACAGGCTGTTTGCCCGTGCTCAGGACCTGTATTCACCTCGCGTCTATTCCGTGGTTGAGTGCATGAAGTGCGGCCTGATCTACGTAAATCCCCGCATCTCCAATTTCGAGGAGATCTACCGGGATCAGAAAGGCATGCTGAAATATTTCCTTGAAAGAGCATCCTCTGACCGGACTGCTTTCAAGCTCCCGCTCAGCCTGATTGAGCGGTTCAAGCCGGCAGGCTCAGTCCTCGATATTGGCTGTGGGACCGGTAACTTCCTCCTCCAGCTCAAGGAGAAGGGTTGTGAATGTTGCGGCGTGGAGCTGAACAGGGATTGCGTGAAGTTCGGGAGGGAGAAAAGAGGGTTCGACATCCGGGAAGGCACCCTTGAAACGGCAGATTTCGGGGGCAAGAAGTTTGACCTCATCACTGTCCTGAGTACCCTGGAACATATGGGCCACCCCCTGCGGACACTCTTAAGAGTAAAATCCCTCCTGCAGGAAGAGGGGATCGTTATGATATCCGTGCCGAATATCCGGTATCTCCCTTTTCACATCCAGCACGCTCTGGGAATGCATACGAAAACCCTGGATCCAACTGCCCACCTCTTCTACTTTTCTCTCCCTACCCTGATGACGATCTGCGAAAAGGCAGGGCTTACCGTGATCTACCATGAGTGCGGACTGGTGAGTTCAGTGAAGGCAGAGAACCCGGTAAAAGGCTGGACCAAGAAGGTCATCTTCCCCTTGAGCAACCGACTCGAATGGGGAAGCACAATTACTATAGTCTTAAAAGAGGCGAAGTGAGAACTGTTACACCACAAAAGAGATTGCTTCGCTTCACTCGCAATGACAAACTGAATAGTGACAACATTTCCTTGTCATTGCGAGGAGTCCGCTGTAGCGGACGAGGAAGCAATCCCAGTTATTAAAAGCCGCATACCATGGACAGATTTGAGAAATGAGAAAGATCAGACTCTTCTATCTCATAACCGGGACTTCCGTGGGAGGTGCAGAAAAGGCACTCTTTGACCTCTCCACCTCGCTGGACAGGACGAGGTATGAGGTTACCGTTGCGTCCCTGAAGGATAAAGGACTGATCGCTCAACAACTAAAAGCAGAGGGAATTGAGGTGATCTCCCTGGGTCTGAATGAAGGATCAAAACTTTCTGGTCTCTTCTCTTCCCTTTTTATGGTCTTCAAGGTAGAAAGGGAATTGAAAAGGAGAAAAGCTGATATTCTCCATACCTTCCTCTTCCGCGCTAACCTCATCGGGAGGATCGCTGCACGTGCTGCCGGTGTCCCTGTCGTCATCTCGTCCCTGCGTACCATGGAGGAGGAAAAAAAATATCAACTTTTTCTGGAAAGGATCACTTCCTTCATGGTAGATAGATACATTGCTGTTTCAGAAAAGGTCAAGGAACACGCAATCAGCCATTCAAAGATACCGCCGGATAAGATCGTGACCATTTACAACGGCGTGAGATTACAGGATACCGGCGGAGCCTCAGACCCGGAAGCACTGAGGAGGGCGCTGAACATATCTCCTTCTGACCGGGTTCTCATGGTTATCGGGAGACTGCGCAAAGAGAAGGGGCACTCTTTCCTGATTGATGCGATAGACGAGGTACGGAAGAGGATACCCGGGATTAAACTCATCATCGTGGGGGAAGGAGAAGAAGAGCCGAGACTGAAGGCGCAGGTCAGGAGGCTTTCCCTCACGGAGACCGTCGTCTTTGCCGGATTGAGAAGGGATATCCCTGAGCTCTTAACAATCGCTGAACTGGTTGTCCTTCCCTCGCTCTGGGAAGGCATGCCCAATTGCCTGCTCGAGGCGATGAATGCAGGCAAGCCGGTCATTGCCACGGCGGTAGGAGGTATCCCCGAGGTCGTTCTGGATGGAGATACAGGAATCCTCGTTCCTCCCTGGAATTCAAAGGCTCTAACAGAAGCCATGGTGAGGGTCCTTTCTCAGCAGGAAGTGGCCCACACGATGGGAGCAAGAGGGAGGAAACGAGTTGAGCAGTGTTTCCCTCTCGAAAAGAGCATCTTAGCGACTGAGATGGTCTATCAGGAAGTCCTGAACAGGAAGGTGTTGCTGTGCTGATCTATTTTTTCACGTTCCTCCTTGCTTTTTCCCTTTCCTGGTATGTCACCCCTGTCTTTCAAAAGGCGGCGCTCACGCATGGCATCGTCGACCAGCCTGACGGAAAACTGAAGAAGCAGAGAGAACCGGTCGCTTATCTGGGCGGGCTGTCCGTCTACCTTTCCTTCCTCTTAACCCTTGCCTTTACCTTCCGGTTCAGCCAGGAAGTCCTGGGGATCCTGCTTGCCGGTACGATCATTGTTATCCTCGGGCTGATCGATGATTTCAAAGCCCTGTCACCGGGGATAAAGTTCCTGGGCCAGTTCATTGCGGTGTTCGTCCTGATCAAAGCCGGGATTCATATCAAGCTCATCTTTATCCCCTACCCGGTCTGTATCGTGCTCTCCTTCCTCTGGCTTATAGCCGTCACCAATGCCTTTAACATCATCGACGTCATGGACGGGCTTTCCGCAGGGGTTGCCTTTTTCTGCTCCCTTGTCTTCTTTATTGTTGCGTTCCTGAACGGCCACGTGATGATTGCCACCCTGACGATTGCGCTGGCTGGGAGCCTTGCCGGCTTCCTCCGTTACAACTTTGCGCCGGCAACAATTTACCTGGGCGATACCGGCAGCCTGTTTATCGGCTTGATCCTCGGTGCCCTCTCCATGATCGGAAGCTACACCGAGAAGAACTTTTTTGGTTTTATCGTACCGGTGATCATCCTTGGCATACCCATATTTGATACCCTCTTTGTGATGTATATCAGGCGGCTGAGGGGGATTCCGGTCATCGTGGGCAGTCCGGATCACTTTGCCCTCCGCCTGCGGAAGTGGAGGTTCTCTACCCGCCAGACAGTCATGGTGAGCTACCTCGCTTCGATCGTCCTGGGTATCGCTTCGCTCCTGATCATCGAGGTAACACCTGCTCAATCTGCTCTGATCGTCCTGTTCCTTATCTGCTGTGCCCTGACCGTGGGTTACTATCTCAAGAAGATAGATATGATCCTGTAGGTAAGAGATGATTGCCATTATCGGTGCCGGCCTTGCCGGTTTAAGTACCGCTTACCATCTGAAACACACGGAATATGCCGTCTTCGAAAAAGAAGAAGAGGCAGGCGGCCTCTGCCGGTCAGTCAAAAGAGATGGCTTCACCTTTGACTACACGGGCCACTTCCTCCACACCCGACATTCCTATGCCGAAAAGCTTGCAGAAGAAATCCTCCCGGAAGGATTCAACCGCATCCAGCGGAGGGCGTTCATCTACCTCCAGGGCAGGTATATCCCCTATCCGTTCCAAGCCCACACCTATTCACTCCCTCAGGACATGAGAAAAGAATGTGTCATGGGGTTTATCGATGCGCAAAATCAAAAGAAGTCCCCGCCGGAAAACTTCCTGGACTGGATCAACCAGACCTTCGGTGAAGGAATGGCAAAGTACTTCTTCATACCCTACAACGAGAAGTTCTGGAAGATGAGCTTACGTGAACTCACCCCAGAATGGACCTCCTGGTCCATCCCCCAGCCAACCATGGAGGAGGTGCTGAAAGGGGCTGAAGGCTTCAGATACGAACAGATGGGCTATAACCCGTCATTCCTCTACCCGAAGCGAGGCGGGATCGAACTCTTCGCGAAAGCGTTCCTCCCCCAGGTGAGGAATATAACATTCAGAAAACCCGTGAAAGCCATTTCCATGAAAGATAAGCGGCTTTTTTTTGAGAGCGGGGAAGAGGCTGCCTACTCTACGCTCATCTCTACCTGTCCTCTCCCTCGCCTGCTCGGCTTGATTGAAGACCTGCCCCAGGACTTTAAAAAGGCAGGTAAGCAGCTTCGGTATCTGTCTGTTTTTAACCTGAACCTCGGGATAGCCCGGGACAGGGTATCAGACAGCCACTGGATCTACTTTCCTGAGAAGGAATTCCCTTTTTACCGCGTCGGCTTCTTTTCAAACTTCTCCTATGCACTCTCTCCGCCCGGCACCAGTTCGCTCTATGTTGAAATCACCCATCTCCCCACTGAAATACGGAGTACGGAAAATCTACCCGCCTGCGGCGGGCCTCCTGCCTTACGGCCTGCGGTTTTATGTAGGGGCGAACCTAAGTGTTCGCCCTCAATTACAGATTATGGATTGCGGAATGATGTGGTTGTTAAAGAAACGATTAAGGGGCTTATAGATTGCGGTATCCTGAAGCGCTCTGATGAACTGGTCACTGCCTTGGTTATCCCCATCCCCTACGCCTATGTCATGTATGACAAGTTTAGAAAGGAGAATCTTCCCGCAATCCTCAGGTTCTTAAGGAATGAGGGGATCTACTCCATTGGGAGATATGGGGCATGGGAATATTCCACCATGGAAGGGGCCATCCTGCAGGGGAAGTGGGTGGCAGAGAGGCTTAACCGTTGAAGAGAATAAAGGTAGTTCACATCATCACCAAGCTCGAACTGGGAGGGGCGCAGGAGAATACCCTCTTTACCGTCGCTCATCTCGACCTTTGCAGGTTTGAACCATTTCTCATCAGCGGCAATGAGGGGATCCTGGTGGAGGAGGCGCTTAAGCTTGGAGGCGTAAAAACCTATCTCCTTCCTGACCTGGTCAGGGAGATCAGCCCTCTTCACGATGCACGGGCATTTACAGAAACCGTCCGGACTCTCAAGGAGATCCGGTCTTCCGGCGACAAAAACGCCCGGCTGATTGTCCATACCCACAGCTCAAAGGCAGGGATCATCGGACGGTGGGCAGCGAAAACTGCCGGGGCAGAGGCGATCATCCATACCTATCACGGGTTCGGGTTCAATGACTACCAGCCCTGGCTGGTGAAATGGTTCTATATCCTCCTTGAATGGCTCACCTCACGGATCACCACGAGATTCATCTGCGTTTCTGAGGCAAACAGGGAAAAGGGGATAGCCCTCGGCCTTTTCAGGGAAGATCAGACAGCCCTGATCAGGAGCGGGATTGACCTTGAGAGGTTTGCCTCTCCGCAAAAGAGCCGGGAAGAAACGAGGAAAGACCTGGGCATTCCTCCAGAAGCGCTTCTCGCCACCATGATTGCCTGCTTCAAGCCCCAGAAGGCGCCACTGGACTTTGTACATGTGGCAGGGCTGGTCAAAAAAGAAATTCCTCATGTTAGGTTTCTCCTGGTGGGTGATGGCGTACTTCGGGGTGATATTGAACAGGCAAGAAGGGAATCCGGACTGGAAAAAGATCTGATCCTGACGGGCTGGAGAAGGGATATACCGGAAATCCTCAACGCCTCAGACTGTTTAGTGCTCACCTCGCTCTGGGAAGGCCTGCCCAGGGTATTCCCCCAGGCCATGTGTCTCGGCCTCCCCGTTGTAGCCACCCGTGTTGACGGCGCAACGGATGTGATAAGCGATAATGTAAACGGATTCCTCCTTCCTCGCCGTGATTGTGAAGGGATGGCTCAAAAGGTACTCTATCTCCTCAAGAACCCGGACAGGGCGAAGGAGATGGGAGAGAGAGGAAGGGCACAGGTGAAAGAGTTTGACTCTCATACGATGGTCAAACAGCAGGAAGAGCTTTATTTATCCTTGGTTTCAAGTTCATAGTGTGTAGTTCAAAACAATAAACCAGACACTTGCAGTTAATCAACCCCCATCTGTCTGGGGAAATGCCGTATTTGCGTAGAGGTATTCAACCTTTTCTTTGTGACCGAGTTCTTCACCGGCAAGACGCTTAAGGAGGTCCTTGACCGGCCCTGCGGGATGCATCGCTGCCAGGCTTTCATAAAACTCATGAGATTTCTTTTCCCGGCTGGCTGCAAGGAGAAAGGCGTCCTGAGGCCGCATCTTCTCTGAAGGGGAGGGTGCCTCGAGGTATTCTGCTACCCGGTAATCCACAGGGCTCTTCAGGTCAAGAGCTCCTTCACCGCATTTCCCCACCAGATAATTTTCCAGGAACTTTTTATGCCGGATCTCCTGGCCTGCGAGGTAGGCAAAGGTATCTTTACTATCTTTTTCTTTCACCATTTTTATAAGCATTTGATAGAGTTGATAAGAAATCTTCTCATTCTGAATCGCCTGCCTGATTACGCTGAATATCGTTGCCTCTGCCATTTCATTATCCTCCTATTACAAGATGCAAGATACATGATACATGAGGTAATGGGCAACAGGCAATAGGCAATAGAATATTTCAGATTTCAGAAGTTAGATTTCAGATTGAAAATATTTAAACAATTCAATTTGCAATCCGCAATCTAAAATCCGCATTCCCTTGACCCCTTTCACCTTTCACCTTTCACCTTTCACCTTTTATCTCACACCTTCACCTGCTCCAGACGCCAGAGGGCGTAGAGGGCAACGGCCGCCAGCACACCCCCCATAACGTAGCCTTCGATGATCGTGGCCTGGGTTAAAAACATAGCGACGACACCGAGGGCACAGCATACGAGGTAGAGCATGAGCACCGCTTCGCGCTGGGTAGCCCCCATGATTACCAGGCGGTGAGAAACATGATCCTTGCCGGGCGTGGTGAGGGGATTGAGGCCGCGGCGCTGCCAGGGATTCCATGAAAAAATACGTGCCGAGCGATTGACCGGTTGTTCCCTGGTGCTGGGCAAAGGCAAACCCCAGGCCGAGCTTCGGCTGCAGCCTCAGGAGTTGAGCAAAAAACATGGCAAGGGCGAATCCGCCAGAAGCATCCGTGGGGAGGATGCGCGTGAGTACGATGTTGGCTGCAAAACCGAACCCGAAGACCCAGCATGAACTGACGGTAATCCACAGCCCGCCGCGCACGGCACGGGTCGAAAGAGGGGGGTTATTCTCCGGCATTAATCTTCCTGTTGCATTCTCAACTATCCCTGGTGTATCCTCAGCTACGAGGATGTATCCTTTCTCTGCGCGTATTCTGGGGGACCTTTACCTGTTACAATATCCGTTCACATACGTACCGTCAATACGAGATGTTACTATAACGGAATGGTAGAGGGGGGACCTAACAGTTTGCTGAAAAAGCAACTTTTGTAAGGCTGATCAAAAATTTCTCCGCCTGTGGCGGACAAGGCGCCCGAAATCCTGAGGAGTATAAAACCTTGGGCCGCTCCTGCGGTAAAGTTTTTTACCCGAAGACGGGCCAAACGGCTTATCGAGGGGAATCCGCCATGGCGGACAGATGGGCGTTTTTCAGCAGCCTGCTAAAAATTTCCTGAGGAGGTGGTAAAACGATGGCAACCATTGATGCGATGAAACGCATATCAGATACCGTCTGGGAACTGCCTGTTTCCTACAAACAGGGGATGCGGGTTCCGGCGAGGATCTATGGGACTGAAAAGCTGATCCGGGAGATGGACGAGACTGTCTATGACCAGATAACAAACGTGGCAACCCTCCCCGGTATCACCGAGTATGCCTTCTGCATGCCGGACGGCCATTCCGGTTACGGGTTCCCCATCGGGGGCGTTGCCGCAATGGATGCAGAGGAAGGGGTCATTTCTCCCGGAGGAATCGGCTTCGACATCAACTGCGGGATGCGCCTGGTTACAACCAACCTTACCTACGCTGAGGTGAAACCGCGCCTCACGGAACTGGTGGACAAGTTTTCCGCGAGGGTTCCTGCTGGTGTAGGGAGCACGGGGTTCTTAAAGATTTCAAGAAATGAGTTCAGGAAAGTGGTTGAGCAGGGAGCACGGTGGTGCGTAAAAAACGGCTATGGGTGGGAGGAAGACCTGGAACTCACCGAAGAAAACGGCTGCATCGAGGGAGCTGATTCTTCCACGATCAGCGAGAAGGCTATTGACCGCGGCCACAACCAGATCGGAACGCTCGGCTCCGGCAACCACTACTTGGAGATCCAGGTTGCCCGCCGTGAAAACATCATCGATCTGGAGTCCGCCCGGCGTTTCGGGATTACCATACCGGATCAGATCATGGTGATGGTTCATTGCGGCA
>Ga0315274_10010003_pt1 | contig 13664 bp, 14 predicted proteins | sample YL17G02_20_MG_FD_203700 | JGI IMG/M metagenome (GOLD analysis project Ga0315274, IMG submission 203700) | Sediment microbial communities from Yellowstone Lake, YNP, Wyoming, USA - YL17G02_20 | ecosystem: Environmental > Aquatic > Freshwater > Lake > Sediment | place: USA: Wyoming | collected...
ATGGCATAACCAAACAAATAGCCAAAATTTACAAACTAAGTTTCTTTTCCACCGAGATAGCAGTTGAAAAAGGAAAGGAATTTGTGGTAGTTGACTATGTTAATGACCAGTGCGATATGCGAAAAAAATCAAAATTTATTGATGGCGTCTGCGATGAAATAGTTGATTTAATAGTTTATACACTTGTGGAAAAGATATGTAGACGTCTAGAAATCGGAGACGGGTCTGATTTGAGTGGTGCAGAAAGTGAGCATAAAAAATAAAAAGATATATTCTAAGGATAAGAATATTTTTGAGAGAGCTCAAGATTTGGCTGAAAAATAATCGAAAATGATAGAGATAGATGGTTCCGAAAAATCAGGAAGTGGCACGGTCTTGCGTTATGCCCTGATGCTTTCCAGTATTTTAAATAAAAACCTGCATATTTATAACATCCGCACCAAAAGAAAGAAGCCTGGGCTGCAGCCGCAGCACCTTAAAACCGTAGAGGCATTTAAATTTCTCACAGAGGCCGCGGTAGAAGGCGCGAGTCTTAATTCAAAGGAGATAACGTTTCGTCCAAGAAGCAGGCGTATAAAGTCCGGCGTATTCAGCTGGGACATAGGGACTGCTGGTTCTACGGCTATGATGGGCCTTGCGTTATTGCCTTTGGGATTCCTAACCGATGGGCCATCAGCATACAGGATTTCAGGCGGTCTTTTTCAGGATTTTGCGCCCAACGCCTTTCATACCAAATACGTCTTAATGGAGTTGCTCAAGAGATTTTCGCTTCACGCGGATTTAAAGGTAATAAAACCGGGTTATGTGCCATCCGGAGGAGGAACCATAGAGATTAAAGTAAATCCAGCATCCGGAAAGATTACGCCCTTGAAGCTGACAGAACAAGGAGAAATCACGAAAATCGAAGGGATTTCCCTTTCTTCCTATTTAAACGAGAGGAAAGTCAGCGAGAGGATGGCAGCTGAATGTAACAGTGTATTGAATAAAAGAGGACTGAGCGCCGATATAAGGATAATAAATGACAAAACAGCAAGACAAAAAGGAGCGACGTTAGCAATCTGGGCGCTGACTGATTCGGGGTGTGTAATTGGTTCGAATATGGCTGGGAAAGTTGGCAGGACATCAGAAGAGATCGGTAAGAACGTTGCGAAGAATTTATTGGAAGACCTGGATAGCGGTGCCACTGTTGACAGATTTATTGCTGACCAGATTATAATTTACGCGGCCCTGGCAGACGGAGAAAGCGAATTTATAGTTCCGCGTATTACAGAACACATAGAATCTAACCTTTGGCTGGTTAAAGACATTTTGGGGGTAGAAATTTCAGCAGAAGGCAACCGTATTAAAATAAAAGGGATTGCAAAAAAGCCCGAAGCTGGATAAAAATTAAGTATTTTAGAGAAGCAACCGATGAATAAAAAGACACTTATCCTGACCAATAGCCAAGTTCAACGTCTTATTGATATTCCTTGCGTCCTAAAGGGAATAGAAAATGCCTTTATGCTTTATGGTAAAAATTTAGTCCAGATGCCGGCAAGGATCTATCTTCACCTCGATAAATATAATGGCGACTTTAGGACTATGCCGGCGTACATAGAGTGAATGGAGGTCTGTGGCCTTAAAAATTTGAGAATTTTTGTAACTCTATTGTATCGCGCCTAAAATTCTTAAAAAGCTCTTTTAAATTCAAAAAAGCTTTAAAACTAATTCTTTTTATCTTTCTCAGCCCTTGAGGGGTGGGGGTACAATGTCTCTTCCCATTCCCCCCCCCGCTCTAAAAGCGCGAATTTCCTTGTTAAGGGCTATAAATCCGCTATAATAGATACCTGTATATAGCTAGGGGTTCCTCCTCGGCTTATTCGAGAGGGGCCTCATATTCTAGTTGTTTTTTTAAAACAAGGAGGTGTTTATGTTTGGCTCGGGTTTTATAACTTTAGTAATCTTGGCCGCAGGTATTTGTATCTCCGGAATTAGAATTGTGTCGCAATGGCAGCTCGGCGTAGTTTTTCGCCTGGGGAAATATGTCAGACAAATTAAACCCGGATTGAATGTCATAATTCCCATCTTGGAATATGTAAAACTTATTGATATGCGCATTCGGACAATGGATGTCATTCCCCAAGAAATTATGACTAAAGATTCTGTTCCAGTCAAGATCGACGCCGTGGTCTATTATAAGATTTTCGATGCACCGAAGTCAATTATAGTAGTTGAGAATTTTGGTATGGCGTCTACCCTATTGGCTCAATCTAAGCTGAGAGATGTTTTAGGTAAATATGACCTAGATACCCTTCTAGCTAACAAAGATCAGATTGGTAAGGAAGTATTGGTGGCATTGCAAGGGCCAACAGATGAGTGGGGTATTACTATCATCAGCGTTGAGATTAAGAATATCGAATTACCGGATAATATGAAGCGTGCAATGGCTAAGGAATCTGAGGCTGTCCGAGAGAAACGCTCGCGATTAGTTAAAGCTTCAGCAGAAGAGGAGGCGAGCAGGAAGTTTATGGAAGCCGCTAAAGTTATGTCCGAGTCTCCGAACGCTCTACTTTTAAGGCAACTGCAAACTTGGCAGGAAATCGGTGCGGAGCAAAATAGCTTGATTATACTTGTACCTACTGAATTTGCTAAAATTATAAAAAGTTTACAGGATAGTAAATAAAACAACAGCAAAGCGCCTTAGAGTGACGAGGGAAAGCCTCTCTTAGTTAAGAATATTTTTGGTGTATAGTCAGATATTGCGTACATAATTGCTCTAGTGAAATTAGAGAGGTTTCCCCTCGTGAAATCCGAGAGGGATCCTTTTTCGCCAGCTCTTAAAATGCTGGCAAAAAAGCACTGAGCCCTGAGCGCAGCGAAGGGCGAAGTGCCTTCCTTACAACCAAATGTCATGGTTTGTATACATAATTGACTGTCGTGATCACACCCTCTACACCGGCATCACTAATAACTTAGTGCGTAGAATTAACTCACATAATTTTAGCAACAGCTGCAGGTTTACCAAATACCGCATACCCGTAAAGTTAGTCTACAGCGAAGAATACCTTAGTAAACCGGATGCTTTAAAACGCGAAGCGCTTTCTTGTGAATACTGACCAGGACCACAGTCAAAAGGAGTACTTTATACGTAACTGGCTATTAGTAAAGTGCATTGGGAATGCAAGCCGGATTTGTGTGAGATGAAGAAGTTATTTTTTATTTTATTGGCCGTTTCTTTTTTTATTTTTCTCTCCTCAATTTTTATTAATTCAGCAATTATATTTTTAGCAAAAAGACAGCTGAATATTATTTTTAAGGGGAGTGAGGTTACTATTGGCTCATGCCGCCTGAATCCAGTAAAACAGCTTAGTCTTTTTGAGATCAGTATTAAAAATAAGCAGGCTTACGATTTTCTGATTAAGGAAGCAAGGGCTGAATATAGCCTTTTTTCAATTTTTAAAAGTAAGATTCTAAAGTTTTATTTAAAAGATGCAAAGATTTATATTAACCTGCCGCAAAAAAGCATCACAGCGTTTTCTCAATATCTCAATCTCGGCTCAAAGAGCGTATTTCTGGTTAAATCTTTAGAGCTTTCGAATTTTAACCTCGATTTAAAAGCAAAAGATTTCAATATCAGCGGTGTTTTATCTTCACAGGTGAATCTTATCGAAAAAATAATGGATTATCTCGATATTAAAATTGATTCTTTAGGTATTCAGGGTCTTAATTTAAGCAACATTTCTTTTAAAACCGCGCAGGGTTCATCTGAAGGTTGCTTTGGTATAAGCCAGATAAAATACAACAAGCTAAATATCTCCGAGATTAAGAGCCAGGTAATGCTTTCCGGAAAAGAATTATTTTTGGAAAATGTTTACGCAAAGGCTTTTGACGGAAATATCGGCGGTAATTTAAAATTTAAAATCGATCAAGATTTTAGCTACGGCGCTGTTTTAAGAATTACAAATTTGGATATTACCAGATTTATTAATGATTTTGATCTCGAAGAGAAATTTGAAATGACTGGCAGATTAAACGGAGATTTGACTCTTAAAGGTAAAGGATCTGACATTGAAATTTTAAACGGTAAGCTTTCTAGCCTTGAACCCGGGGGTATGTTGATAATTAAAGATACCAAGTTTTTAGAGAATATGGCGCGCGACACAAACCAATCCTTAGATTTATTGGTGGAAAATTTCAAAGATTATCATTATAATATAGGGACTATTAAACTATTTTTAGATAATAGCAATCTAATTATAGACGCTGCTTTAGACGGAGAAACAGGTAAACGTAATATCAACATAGTTTTGCATGATTTTAGATTAAAAAAGGAGGGGTAATGAAATTTTTTTTAATTTTGTTGCTGGTTATATCTTTTAGTTTAGGCTGCGCAAAGATGCAGGTAGGAGGGACTAAGGAGCCAATTAAGGTGGATATTTCGATGCGCCTGGATATTTATCAGCATGTCCAAAAGGATATAGATGCCATTGAGAGCATTGTCTCCGGTTCTCAAGAAAATAAACAGGCTACCGATAAACAGAGTCTTTTAGGGATTATTGTTAGCGTGGCCTATGCTCAAGGCGGCCTTAGCCCAGAAGTAGAACAGGCAGCTTTGAGGCGTAAAGATCGCCTTATAGAATTATCTTCTTGGGAGGCAAAAGGGGTAATCGGAGAGAATAAAAATGGTTTAGTAGAAATTAGAAACTCTCAGGGCACAGATTCTTCCGTAAGCCAAATTGTAGATGAAGAGAATGCTGACCGGATGATAATTTATCAATCGGTTGCTAATAAAAACGGTACTTCTGTAGAAGAAGTGCAGAAGCTATATGCTAAGCGTTTACAGACTAATGCTTCTTTAGGTACGCCCGTAGAAACTCCGGATGGTGCGTGGAAAGTAAAATAATAGGCAAATTTTCCGCTAATTTTTTCCCTTTAATCTATACCCTGGTTCTTTTATACAATACAACTTCGAGATGAATCGCTGTATACCGGCATTACCACGGATATTTCCCGCCGCGTCGAATAGCATAACGCTAAAAAGGGTGTTTTTTATACCAAGAATAAAACCATGGTTAAACTTATCTATCGGGAGGCGATGGCTGGCCAATCCGAGGATAGTGGGCGTGAATTTCCTTGTTAAAGGCTACAAATTCGCTATAATTGACCTGTGTAAATAAAGAGAGGTTTCCCCTCGGCTCATACGAGAGGGACCCTAAAATATTGATATCTCATTTACGCGTTGTATAATAAGCTTACCCGTACGGAGAGATATAATTATAACTAATATTGGTACGGGCAGCCAACCTTGACGCTCAGGCGAACCACAGAGAAAAGGTTAACTGAATAGCGATATGCGGCTATATATTATTTGCGACATTAATTCTATACTTAAGCGGTTTTGATCATAGGAGAATTTTTGCTCTTGACGATTATTATGACAGGGATAGGCAGGCTTATTATGCCGCGCTAAAAACAGCCCAGCAAAATAACGGCGATATTACACAGTGGCTTGAATATTTCACTACAGGCGTTGCCTATTCTGTTAAAGAAGCAAAAGAAGCAGTTTTGAAGGTTGGCTCTAAAAAGAAGAATGGGCAAAAGGTTCAAATTGCTCTTACTCCAAAGCAGATGCAAATTGTTGAATATATCAACATCCATGGTAAAATAGCTAATAAAGATTTACAAGATTTGTTTAAGATTTCTGCCCAAGCGGTTCATAAAGAATTAACCAAGCTTATAGAGCTTAAGGTTATAAAAGCTATAGGTGAAGGCAGGGCGTTGCATTACGTTTTGGTATAGGCGAAAACCGAAATCTGGTTGTCAATTGGTTGATGATTAGGTTGATGATTTTAAGTCGGGCGGTTGCCCAAATAGATAAAACCACGCTTGTAACGGCGGATGGTTATTTTCACAACCAGTTGTATTACTTGATGTTGCGAAGTTCGTCCTTCGACGCGTTTTACTTGCTCAGGACGAACCCTGATCGACTTGTGGTGAGCGAAGTCGAACCAAGTCGAATGGGTTCGTCTGGCGTCTAGTTCGGGCAGTGGTTCGACTCGCTTCGCTCGCTCACCACAAGCCACTTTTCAAGATAACCTTAAGAGACGTAAATGGAAACGCCAAAACCCACAACTAATTTTATCCGCGAAATTATTGATAGCGACTTAGTCCAAGGAAAAAACAACGGCCGTGTGCACACGCGTTTTCCTCCGGAACCGAATGGGTATTTACATATCGGCCATGCCAAGAGTATTTGCCTCAATTTCGGCATTGCGCGCGATTATAAGGGGTTATGCAATCTACGTTTCGACGACACCAATCCGGAAACCGAAGAAGTCGAATACGTAAATTCTATTATGGAAGACGTGCGCTGGCTGGGATTTAGCTGGCAAGACCGCCTCTATTACGCATCTGATTATTTTGAAAAAATATATGAATACGCAGTACAGCTCATCAAGCGCGGCAAGGCCTTTGTCTGCGACCAAACGCTTGAGGAGGTAAGAAGAGACCGTGGCACAATCACCGAGCTAGGCAAGGAGAGCCCTTACAGGAACCGCAGCGTTGAAGAGAATCTGGGTTTATTTTCCCGTATGCGCAAGGGCGAGTTTATTGAGGGGGCAAAGGTCCTACGCGGCAAAATTGATATGAGCCATCCTAATTTATTAATGCGGGACCCGGTTTTTTACCGTATAAAGAAAGTGGCCCACCATAGAACAAAAGAAAACTGGTGTATCTATCCGACCTATGATTTTACCCACGGCATATGCGATTCACTCGAGGGCATCACGCATTCAATTTGCACGCTTGAGTTCGAAGTGCATCGCCAGCTTTATGACTGGATATTGGATGAGCTTGGCCTCCACCATCCTCAACAGATTGAGTTCGCCCGCCTTAACCTAAGCCATACCCTGTTAAGCAAACGAAAGCTTCTGGAGCTTGTAGAAAAAAAATATGTCAGCGGTTGGGATGACCCGCGCATGCCTACTCTATCGGGATTGCGGCGCCGCGGATACACCCCGGAATCCATACGAAAATTTTGTGATCAAATTGGAGTGGCAAGAGCCGATAGCATTGTAGATCTGGTGTTGCTTGAGAATAGTATTCGCGAGGAATTGAATAAAACCGTACCGCGGGCCATGGCAGTGCTGCGGCCGCTCAAGGTGATTATTGATAATTATCCGCAAGATTCAACCGAAGAACTCGACGTGATTAATAATCCCGAAGACCCGTCTAGGGGGACAAGAAAGGTTCCTTTTTCGCAGGAGCTCTATATCGAGGAAGAAGATTTTCGCGAGGATCCGCCGAAACAATTTTTTCGGTTAGCGCCAGGACGCGAAGTGCGCTTGCGTTGCGCCTATTTTATTAAATGCGTCAGCGTGATTAAAGATGAATTAACAGGTAAAATAAAAGAAATACATTGTACCTATGACCCAAAGACGCGCGGCGGCGATTCTGGGGACGGACGTAAGGTCAAAAGCACAATTCATTGGGTATCCTGCCGCCATGCGATAGAAGCCCAGGTACGTTTATACGACACTCTTTTTACCAAGCGGGACCCCAATGACGTGCCCGAGGGAGCGGACTTTACCGTAAATTTGAATTCCAAATCTTTAGAGATTTTACCGGCGTGTCCGGTTGAGCCCAGCCTCAAAAATGCGGCACCTGGTGAGCGTTACCAGTTCGAGAGGTTAGGATATTTCTCGGTTGACAGTATTGATGTTCTTCCCGGAAAGCCAATTTTTAACCGTATCGTTACGCTGCGCGATACCTGGGCGAAAATCGAACGTAAAAAGATTCTAGCGAACGACAAAGGTTTTTAACAATTATCCTGCGATAGCAGGATATAAGATGTTGATAAAATTATATTGTTAAAAACCTAAAAAGGGGATTATTAAGGGGAAAAGATTTTTTTCCCCTTAAGGATATATTTTTTATGGTGTAGGAAAGTATAAAACAACTTTCCTAACCACTGAAAATCGCATTAAAGTTATCGCGAAGCGATTTTCTTGTCTGTAAAAGGAAGGGGTGACAGGACCCCCGCTGCTTCGTTTTGCGAAGCAAAACGGCGGGGGGACGCCAGAGGGGAAACCATTGGTTTCCCTATGGGGAGTGAGCGTCAAAAGAATTCAATATAAGTGATACATAAAGCAATACTATTTTTTGTTAACTGAAAAGCAGTGAATAAGCTATAGCGAACGACGCGCGGGTGGTGGAATGGCAGACACGCAAGCATGAGGGGCTTGTGCCGTAAGGTGTGGGGGTTCAACTCCCCCCCCGCGCACCATAATGTAAGGTTGCCCCGCAACTGAGGAATACCCAAAAGGCAATTTGTCAATTAACTTACCGTCTTTCAGATTACTACAATAACAATCACTCGTCAATAAAAGAATAGGCACAGTGCCTTGGCCGGCGTTCCCGTATCTCCCATTCATCCACTTCGGCGGCCTGCGTAGGCGCAGGCCTTCGCTTGGCGGCCGCCTCGGCGGCGGCCTTCTTGCTAATGCAATACGTGTTCGGCTCGGCTTGCGGCTGGGGCCGGACGGCGGCGGCCGCAGCGTCCTCGCTTTAAGAAGTATTGACACTCAAAAATATTTATTTTTAAGTAGGGCCCGTCCGCTATACCGCCTGATACAAATAAAAAAAACCGCCTTCTAACGGCGGTATGCCGAGCCTCTTGCGTTTAGGGTTGAGAAGCGATATGGGAAATTTTGGCGGGGAGAATAAAAGAAACATTTCCTTTTTCTATGATAGACTTTCATTAACAATATCTATCCCGAATGAAATAATAACATCCCGACCAAGTTCAGTCCAATGATATGCATATCTACCATCATTAGAAGAATGTAAATAAAGGAGACCTAGATCTAACAACCTCATTATAGTTATTCTTAACTCCAGATCTCGCACATCAGTTTCAGAAAAGTAATGTCCCTTATTGCTATTTATAAAAGAAAGCGAACCGGCATCTAAACTTTCTCTGGCTCGTTTTACCATCTGTGATTTTCTTCTATCTATTTCTTTCAAAGCATTGTCTAATAAATTAGATATCTGATTTATTGAATCTTGAATATTCCTTGGATCATAGCGATGAACGCGATATGCTTCGATATCAAATGGTAAATTCTCTTGATCCTTACGTAATACAACAACCTCTTCTTTTAGTCTCCAAGCATGAGCTAAACCTATTTCATACATAACATTCGCATTACGGTATCGGGTAGCTATTTGTTCGGTGGAAATAAAAGAAATTTCAAAAAGAAGCAGCCTAGAATTCAATATCCCTTCTTGGATATCTAGGGAAATTGATCCAGCCGTGGTTGGTTGATCAACGCGGTAGGGTGTTAATTTCTTTGTCTGCATATTTTCTATAGCAGGTTTAATTATGTGTTCATAACGAGATTTATGAGGAGCACCAAACCACATGCCTACAAAAACCCTATCTTCCAGCTTAGAAAATCTATATTGTGATTTAAAATCTTGTGGATACATAATAATATATTTTCAATAAATATGGATAAAGCAAAAATTATAATAACTTATTAAGGATTAAAATGATTTTATCAATGTCGGAGCAGAAGATTTTTTATGAGATACTGTATAAAAATTCGATTCCTTTATTTTTGAATTTTATTTATCAAAAATTCAGCTTTTATCTCCCCGCGCTTTAATAACTTATAGACATAGAAAGAGATCGCTCCCAAAACAATAAACATAATTACCATGCCTATTCCTAAAAAGATTGCTTTAGAATCAATACTTTGAGAATCTACGTTTTTAGAGAAAGCCCTTGGGATCAAGACTGCAAACAAAAAACCGATGAACCACAATATTGACATACATATACTGAAGAAACAAAAATATATTGTAACAATACGCGCAATATTCTTCTTAAACAATAATCCTATCCCTAGCGGCAATAAGATAATTGGGATATAAACTTTCCTCAATAAACCCGCTAATCCCCACACAATCATAGCCCAACCAAGAATTTTTATTTTTGTATTTGGTTTCATATTTTACCCCCAGTAATCTATTTTTGGAATTGTCGCCAACCGCTAGTTGCAAAGTATGACGTTATCTCTACCCCGCCAGTAATTGTATTACATCTAAAGAAATTTGTTTCATCCTTTGCTTTATCATCTGGAATATAAAAGAAATAATACTTTGGAAATACGATGTAAGAAATTATTCCTACGATAATTAACAATAATACTATCTGCCAAAATGGTTTCCATTTCATAATTAGCCTCCTTCGGGATCCCTGTTTCCGTATCTCCTTATCCACCTATAATTCAAACAACCATCGATATTTTTCATTCGCTTAAGTTACCAATGTCTTAACTGCCAAATAACAGCTGGAATTCCGAGTATAACTAAGACGCTCGTAAGAACAATCATCACGACATTCAATACTGAAGTCGTAAAATTCAGCTTCTCGATCAATCCATTTAAAACATCTATTTTTTGTTCTAGTTTTTTTGCAACTTCTTCTACAGCTATATTGCTCGCCATAATTTCCACCCCCAGTATAAACTAAAAAACAAACCACACGCTATAACTTCAACTGTATTATATCACTATTAAAAATAAAATTTAATCTTTTTTCGAATCATCGTGAACACGAAAACCGATAGGCGGCCTTTGTTTAGCTGGTGGTGGCTCTAAAAGCTCTTTAATTGCCTTGAACACTATAATAAACTGCTTATCATATTTCTTTTCCATTTCTTCGATTTTGTGCCTTAGGTCAGCGTTGGTTAAAAGCATCCGGCGTAATTGAGTAAATGCGCGCATGATTTGAATATTTACCGCAATTGCCCGATCGCTATTTAGTACCCCTGAAAGCATAGCTACGCCCTGTTCGGTAAATGCTAAAGGTAAATGGGGCGAGAATTTTAAAAGCTTAAGGTGGTCGCAAATTGCGACCACCTCTTCTTTCTCTTTAAGAGTTAACTGAAACATAAGATCCTCTGGAAACCTTTTTTTGTTTCTTTTCACCTGTTCATTTAATCTTTTTGTTTGTACTCCATAAAGCAGCGCTAAATCGCTATCTAGCATTACTTTCTTCCCCCTAATGAAGAAGATTTTACTGGTAATTACTTCAACCGAAATTAAATCGCCCATATTTCATTCCTCCCTTCTACTATAATAGACGTAGAGAGAGGCAGAATCTAACACAAATTTTTTATCTTTTTTCATCCATCTAAATCGGTATTCCCGGATGGTAAACGGGAATTCTTGGGCAAAATTTTTGGTGGGGGAAAAATTTTGCCTATAGGTTTTGTTTTTTAACCTGTTGAAGGCGGGAAGAGCGAAAAGCACAAAAAAGCAAAAACCACTACTGATAATACCACAAAGCGCCAGCAATGATGACCACTTCTGACTGCGCCAACCCGTAATCATCCCCGCCGTTTGGTTCGACTGCGCTCACCATCCTTCGAACCATCCTCAAGCGAAGTCGAAGGACAGGCGGGGACAGGCGGGGCACAGAAGAAAAATATATCGGGAGTTATAATTTTATTGACGAGCCGTTATTATTGTAGTAATCTTTGAGTGAGTAAGATATTTGACACATTCGACTTCGCTTGAGGGTCAATCCTCAAGCGAACGATAGTAGAGTCGAAGGATTGACAAATTGCCTTTTGGGTATTCCTCACCCGAGGCGCACCAAAACATAAATCTAATTAACGCGATGAAAAGATTGGCAGTTTTATTTTTAATATCCTTTTGCCTTTATGTTTCTGGGTGTTCTCTGCCCAGCGCAGTGACCTGCAGACAGTTATATAGTTTCACTAAAGGAGAAGAAAAGATTAAGGGGGGCTTTGGTAAAAAGAAAGCAATATGGATTAAAGACTTCCGCGAGAATGATGTATACCAAGAGGATATTAGCGCGCTTAAAGAAGAGATAGAAAGCTATATTTCTGGCCATCCCAATTTAGGCGATTCAGCAAAATCTAATTTGCGAGAACTAAAAGTAACCGAGGGCGCTACTAAAGAAGAGGTAGAGCTATTATTGGGCAAGCCAGATAAGATTACGAACACAAGCGGCGGGTCAAAATACGGGGCAAGCCAGATATGGATTTATAAGATAAATAAGATGAGGGCATTTACGGTATTTATTGTTCCGATATTTTTTGTACATGAAGGGTATTATCTATATTTTGCAGATAATATTTTAGCGGCTATAGAAAAACATTACCTGGGGCAGCTTGTTCGACAGGAGGGAGGGCCGGGTATCCTTGAACGCGAAAAAAAGACCACCGAATAACTTCAAGAATATCGCTTAGGCCTTATTCTGTTTTGCGCTTATCTTTTATATAGTTACTTCTCTCCATTTGCTTAGCAAATCCCTTTAATTCTGCACCAATTTCACCAATTTCGGCAACGTGGGTTATCTTTCGGAATTCATTGGTAACTACGCCGATAGATATTGATACAAGAGGCACCTTTTGCTCTTGGCCTTTGCGGTCACGGGCAGTAATATAGCCGGTTTGCCTATCGGTTTCATTATAAAAGGAAGGGGCTTCGCTCTCAAAATCCGCGATTATTTTTTTACAGAGATTATCCACTGCTTCAGGAGTGGTGACTACTACAAAATCATCTCCGCCAACATGGCCGATAAAATCATCAGGATTTCCTGTTTCTTGCGTGGAACGAATTAAGATACGCGCGGTCTCTCGGATAACTTCATCCCCATGTTCGAAACCGTATTTATCATTATAAGACTTAAATTTATCCAGATCGAGGTAGCAGACCGCAAAAAGAGATTTATTTTCCAGTCTACGCGAGAGCTCGTTTATAATAGAAACATTTCCCGGCAGCCGGGTCAAGGGGTTTGCCTCTAAGTCTCTTTCCGTGCGTCTTAAAATCATGCGGATACGCGCCAACAGTTCCTTGGGCTCAAAGGGTTTTACCACATAGTCATCTGCACCGGCATCAATCCCGCCCACTTTATCATCGATATCGCCCTTGGCAGTAAGCATAATTATCGGTAAATGCCTTAAAAGCAGGTCCTTTTTCACGCGGCGGCAGACCTCGCGACCATCTATCTTAGGGATTTTATAGTCTAATAATACTAAGCCAAGCGGTTTTGTCTGAATAATCCTTAAGGCTTCTTCACCATCACCCGCTTCAAAGACTTCATAATTTTCTTCGGAAAGAGTAAGTTTCAATATATCCCTGATATCAGGCTCGTCATCAACTACGAGTATTTTTATTGCCATAGACACTCCTTATATCTATCTGCTAATCAGACGCAAATCTCCGGGTTATTGGGTAATTGGGGTATTGGGATTTTTTTATTCCCAATCCCCAAATCCTAATATCCTAATGCCCTGATACCCTTATTTTAACTTACGCTGGGTAGGGTAAAACTAAAGGTTGAGCCTTCGCCCAATTTACTCTTTACCCAAATTTTACCCTCGTGGGCTTCAATGATATGCTTTACTAAAGTCAGGCCCAGGCCAGTGCCCTTTACCTCTTGATTAATACTATTATCTACGCGGTAGAATTCTTCAAAAATTGCCTCTTGTGCTTCCTTGGGTATGCCGCAGCCTGTATCCAAAACATCCACCTGGACTGTTTTATCTACTTTATGGCTTTGCACAGTAATTTTACCTTTTAAGGGCGTAAATTTTATGGCATTACTAATAATATTGATAAAGACGCGCTTGATCTGGTCCTGGTCT
>Ga0315274_10010004_pt1 | contig 13663 bp, 13 predicted proteins | sample YL17G02_20_MG_FD_203700 | JGI IMG/M metagenome (GOLD analysis project Ga0315274, IMG submission 203700) | Sediment microbial communities from Yellowstone Lake, YNP, Wyoming, USA - YL17G02_20 | ecosystem: Environmental > Aquatic > Freshwater > Lake > Sediment | place: USA: Wyoming | collected...
GGTCCCTGAGGACTTCAAGACGCAGGCGCCCTACGTGATGGCGCAAGTTGAACTCGATGAGGGTGCCAGACTCACCGCCCAGATAGTGAACTGTGACATCGAAGATGTGTGCATCGGCATGAGAGTCAGATCTTGCTTCAGGAGGATCACCGAGTTCGGCCACGGTGGACTCATCGTCTACGGATACAAATTTGAGCCTACAATGAAAGTGACCGGCCACAAGTAGGAGCATCCTTGAGCCCCTCATGACTGCAGTCCGCTCGTCTGGTTTCACATTGCCGGATAGAATGAAACGGAGGGCTGACATCACGGTTCTGATGTCATGGACCACACAGGTCCGAGTGCGGAGAAATGGCGTTCAAGTTCGCCGAGTCCTAGACGGCCAAGAGGACACGGCCGCCGATGCAGATACTGCTCGTTGCCAGTCAGAGGGCTAGTGCGTTGTAGGGTCCAATGAGTCTGCTTCACTCACAGGGCCCGACCATTCCGGGCGAGAAAGTCAGTATGACGTTATAAGCTGGTATCAAGACGCAGGTCTATGCAGGCAGCCAGCCTAGCTGAGTGGGGGTGCGTCCAGTACGAAGAGTGCACTCTAGAGAGCTCGGTCACTGCATGTCAGACTAGGCCATGGCTACCATTCACCGTCCAGAACATCCGACTCTTCGGCAACAACAAGTAGATGCAGATTCCCTTCTCAAGCAATCGAGGAAGATGTTGCATCTCTTTCCTGACCGTGTCGCATCATATCATAGGGGAAACCGGTGTTGATACGGTTGCATCTTTGTCTGGGCACGTATTATGCGATGTGGATACCAGAGTGAGATACATAGGAATTGATCCTCATGGTTTGGAAACAGACCAACAGTCAACTGGTTCATCAGTGATTCAATCGCGAAAGATGAACCTCCTATTGAAAAAGTGCTGTAGAAGGAAGCAAAGCCTTGATGAGTCTTCATTGAGCGTATCTGTTACAGTACTTGGAGTATCCATAAGAGAGAAAGTCAAGGCATTTCTTAGAGAGACTCTCATACTTCAGACCCGAAGTCATTCGGAATACGTTGCTGAAAACGATATCGTGAATTCCTGACGAGGTTGAATAGATGAATGAGCCTAACGATGAGGTTGACGTTGTTCTGAAAAGAATCAATGATATCATAGGCGATTGTGTGCGAGATACGCATCGAGCAGAGAGAGTGCCCTTAACATCACTTCAGTCTTGTTTTCATTCACTCGGATCAGCAATGTGGAGCTATCCGAAAACCGGTCTAAGAGAAAGCCTGTTGTTTTGTAGGACTCTTGAATGGATTGAAATCATTGTATGGTCTCAGATTGCCATTCTCTCAGGCGTGTATGAGAGTGCGATTCGAGAGCTCCGTTATTTGCTTGAGGATGTCCTCGTGAGTGCGATAGCTGATAAGAGGAATCCTGCAGGTTCTATCGAAGACAAGCTGAAGATAGTCGAAGAACTAGGCCGGGAAAAACCCCCAAAGCGTGGTGGAGGGTTGATCAGACTTTGCAGGGAACTGGGCATCATCCGAAATGATGAGATTAAGAGAATCCTGCAAGAGCAGTACAACAGACTATGTGACTTCGCCCATCCAAGTAGAGAGATTGTGGAAAGAAGAATAGGGCACGAACGGGATTTTAGATTCTCCTTTGACCCCGAAAGATACAATCACACAGTCGGACTGTATGTGAAGACTGTCGATTGTCTGTTACTAGTAATCTTTTGGCAAATGGATGATGATGCACAAGTGGTATTCGCAAACTGGTTTTGCAGTATTGCCTCATACAACCAGGATTTCATTGAAACGGAGCGAGTTTGCCGACCAATTGAGAGGAAATGGTGGAAGGATGTAACCGAGGACCTAATGCAACAGTTCGACGAATCCCGGAATACTGAGCCAGAGTAGAGCACTGATAGCCCTCTCGCTTGTTCTAATCCCGTACGATGGATGAGGTCGAAACGCCTATGGCGACAACTCAGCGGAAGCATGGACTGCTTTGTGACAAAGCTGATCACAAGACTGTGGGACATCCCGACGAAAGACGAGCTAGTCAGGATGTTCGAGGCGGGCACACTGGTCCATGCGGCGGTCTGCACTTTCGAGAGCGACAGGTTCCTTGAGCCAAGGGCGAAGATGGCAGAAGACTACCTTCGGCTTGGCGGGCTCGACGGATTCTGTGTGTGCTAATCAGATAGCTGTCTATGCCCTGCAATATTGGTTCTGGCTTCGGAGCCTGTCCTGTTGGCGGAATCGAGTATATGATTATCTCAGAGTCGACCCACCAAGAGAGATGGGAAAAGGGAGTGCTCCCTTTCACAAACTCAGAGCAAAACCTACGCTTGTGTTTCCATCATACTCCTGCGGGGTGTTGACGTCGCCATACGGATAATGCGCAACGGCGAAGGACAGTTTCCAGACTAGGCCGTAAGGCGCATGAGCCCATGAGCATGCAAACATAAGGATTCAATATCAGAAAGGTGAATTAGCGGGCCTGCTGAATTGTGGGGGTTACGAATCGAGGCGATGACTCAATCCTGAAGAACCAAGGGGCACCTTGAAATAACACAGAGTTAGGCCCATTCCTGTTAATCACCAGTCCTTCCAGATTGAATCTCAGGATATGACCTCTGCGAATTGCCTCAGCCCGGGGTGTTCCACACATGACTGAGCATATAGTCCCTCATCGAATGTCGAGGATTCCGAGCTCAGCACCCTCCATTTCGGACTGCTGGATGGACGACAGGATCGGCAATCTACTCCCGTTCACATCTGACAGTGCCATCATCGAGTACACGAGCCATGTTCCAACTGTAGTCCTCACTATTCACCGTCCTCTCAATGCCTTTGCGAACACTGACGAGAGTCTTGTCATCTGTATTGATGGATAGACAGACAATCTTGTCTATTGTGCTACCCTCGGTCATACCGCAGAATGCGATGTAATCGATGGGATACAGCAATGCCTTGATGTCTTGTGGGTGGTACTTGCAGCCCGGAAGAGCGGACTCGATGATTCTTTGGACCCTCCTGCGTGCTTGCTTCCTGCCCTTCTCCTGAGCCTCCTGCCTCAACGTGCTCTCCATCTCGTCAAAGCGAACTTCGCGTTTCTCAAGTCTACTCAAGCGCCGTTGATACTTATCCAGCCAAGTGACAGGAGTAGTACTCTCATAGCGCAGCTTCAGGTCAGAAAGCCGTACTATCTCGCCGCAACAGGGGCACAAACACAGGATTGCCCGAGCTTGCTGGAAAAGCAAAAGCGGACTCGACACCACTCAGACCTCCTCGTAGAAGACTCGATGGTCTCGGATAGCATCCCGGATTTTTCTCTGGTGAGAGTTGAGTTGAGCCCCTCCAGTCTTGATCTCCATGAATGCAAGCTGGTCCACCTTCGAAACCGACAGACCGTTGAGCACAAGCAAGTCTATCGGTTCAAACAGAGTACGACAATCCGCAGGTTTGAAGTCGAATCCCTTCAGAATTGGGACCAGATGCTCGACCATCTTTCCAATACTAACAGCCTCTGCGGTGGCTTCGGCTCTGATGGTGGCAAGTCTCTTCTTCCTCAGCAGGTCTGTGCCTTTCTCCTTTAGGACGTTCTCATACTCCTTGCGGCGTGATTCTGCTTCATCAGGGAAAGGCAGTCTACCGTCGAACAGCAACGCGTCAGACAAAGGAAACTCAGCGTAGCAGCGGGGGCACTCGGCTACAAGTGCCTGTGACTTTAGCGATTGAATCAGCTCTTCCATGACCGACTCTACCTCGTCGCTGATGGAACCAATCCAACTAATCCGTTTTCCCTCTGAGTGAGTCCTGCCGTCGCTGAAGGCGGCAGACCTGAGTCCGAGGGGTTCCTCTGGGCTATACAGGAGTGAACTGGTTTCCATAATTCGCCGTTTACCTGATTCCTTAGGTGAACACACAGGAAGTATGAACATGTAATGACTCGAATACTTTTCTCTTTCCAATGTTTGAGAGATAGTGAAGTACACGAGATACTGATTGAGCACTTGACCAAGCTGGGATGAAAACACGACTTGACCTACTTTGACCCCATAGTATCAAGAGTGATGTTCCAGTCCAAGGCCAATCCTGCTTCAGGATACGAGGACACGAGGATGCCACAGAACATCTGGTCATCCTCCGAAAACCGTGATTCATTCTGGTACTGTGCGAGCGAATCAAGAAACCGCGAAGTGTGACGACATTGCACTACACAACGGACAGCATCGCCTTCTGAAGCAAGACTTGCTTTTCACCGAATGACCAATCAATGGTTCTCGCTGATGATAGCTCATGCCCCTAGGTGGGCCATCAGGGAGCAGATTCACCATCATGGCAGGCTGATCCACGGTCCAACACGTGGTCGACCATTCCATCGTTGAAAAGGTTAAAGAGTGGACGATTCACACCGGGTAGAAACCATTGAGAATTGCAGGAGAGGAGCCGGCAATGTCACTGTGGAAATCCAAGAAACCTAAGCCTACAGGGCCAAACCGAGATAGCTGGCCAGATGTTGGAGAGCGGCTCAAGGCTACAGTCACAGATTTGTATCCATCCAGCTGCGCTGTGGTGCTTGACGAATACCCGAGCAAGCGAGCATTCATTGGACTTAATGAGATTAGTGCCAAGTGGGGACGCTCGCTACACGTCAGTGACCATGTACAAATCGGGCAAAGAATCGAAACCAAAGTGATTGACGTAGACATGCAGAAAGGATACATTTCATGTTCACTCAGGGCCATAGAGATGGAGATGGCTTGGCAACCCACTGAAACAAAGGTGGCTGTGGGGAGTACAATCACGCGACTATGTCCCGAATGCGGTTCAAAGCTGAATAACAGCGGCGAAGCCTGTCCCTGCTCTAGAGCCACAGTCAAATAGCACAAGCCGGGTATCTAGGAGCGCCGCCGAATGCAATTCCCCCGTTCGTCTCGAACGGACGATATCTCACTTATCAGCGAGCTCCTCAGTAATCTCGGCGAGCATCTTCAACGCGTGTGCATGCATACCTCGATACGAAGGGTCAGACTTGATATCTTCCGGGAAAATCAGCAGCCAATTCTCAAGCAGGGCCTTGGCATCTTGGAGGACGCCCAGCCCTCGATACGCTATGGCCAGTTTGAAGCGGCTGTACGGGTACGGTGCACCGATGTCCTTCTCAGGTTCAAAGGCACTCCTCAACCACTTCTCGGCGGAGACATAGTCTAGACGGTGAAGCGCTATGTCGCCTAGCTGGGTGTACACATTCCTTTTGTGCCAAGAGTCACAGGGGCTCCGAAGATACTCGTAACAGTGGCGTTCCGCACGGTCCCAGTCACAAACCTCGGCAGCCCATCCAATAATGTCGTAGACAGCCTGACAGGCCATCTGTGGGGCAAGATTTGAGTAGAAAGCGTCTCGAGCAGCCTCTGCCTTCTCTATTGCCTTCAAGTACTCAGATGTTCGCTGTAGCTCTTCAGCCTCTTTGAGCAGCTTTAATGCTTGAGCTGTGGTCACTCGGGGTCTTGTGCCGGTGTGGCAACAAACGGAACTGAGAACCTGCTTAAGCGTTGAAACCGCAGTGCTTGTGCTGCCTGCGGCCGAGCAGATTGTTAGCACATATGACTTCTGAGCTGCAGGACAGCTGAACTCGAGCACCCTAGACAAAAGATAGCCGTGCTTGTTCATGTCCCTCGTTTCCTTGTAGTAAGTCGCGTGCCCGCAGAATAAACCTTCAGTGTAGGGGTAATTAGGACCACGGGAGGAGAACTCGTAGGAAGCGGGACTCTGTTCAATCGGTATCCATTTGAGTTGGACTTCGATTCTGGAGTCTCCTATCCGTGCTCTTACGGCTGCGCTAGACTCGCATTCGTCCCTGAATGCCCGATCAACATCCCAATGAATGCTGCTGTCGAAAAAGAATGGAATGCCCTCTGGCTGCATCCATCGAGCAGTTCTGACTGGTTTCTTGCTTGGTGCCTTGGGTACCTTAATGGTATCCGCCAGTTCCGGTATGTCAGCTTCGTTCCGGCCCCGTCGATTCTCCTCCAACGGTACAACTCCACTCCATGCTACATGAGGTCTTCCTAATAAGCTCTAGCCCGGACCCAAAGTGCATCACTCTGGTCCGAAATCGTACTCCCAGTCGAGATTCCACGTTTCCAGACCTAAGTTGATTCCAAACACAAGACGCGAGCCATCAGTTGAAACTGCGACACAGCCTTCGCCTGTGCTGAACTCATGCTCGAGGGACCAGATAACGCGCCCTTCATTGAGATCCCACATCTTGGTCTGCTCATACGACCTAGATATCGCATATTTCCCGTCGGGTGTGAACACCACGCCCATGACCGTTTGCCCATGTGTTAGCCTCTTTATCTCGCCCCCGTTTGTGATGTCCCAATAGGTCAAGACACCATCATCAGTTCCCGAAAGGAGTCTGCGTTTGTCGGGCGCGATTGCCACTGCACTTACCGACGCAGAATGGTTGAGGACTCGTATGCACTTGCGTTTCGCAAGGTCCCATATTCTGACCTTCCGGTCTTTGCTTCCTGACGCTCCAAGACTGCCATCGGACGAAAGATCGACACAGGTGACCTCTTCATTGTGACCCTTGATTCTCCATGCTATCGTTCCGTTGTCTATGTCCCATAGGCGTAAAATCTTACTCTCACCCGAAATCCAGCTTCCGTAGTGTGCACTTAGGGCCCATCGCCCTGACCGAGCAAAAGCCATCTGGCGTGCAGTGAACTCGAGTTCACCGGTTGACCATGCCTCCTCTTTTCCGAACTCCTTGTCGAACACATGTTGTGGATCAAGATCCACAATGCACTCACCAGTTGTCAAGTCCCACTTCCGAATTCTAAGCCCAGCACCAGTAAGAAGCGACTTTCCATCTTGACAGAGACAAACACTCGCACCGTGGTCAGTGGACCCTCCCGTCTTGATAGAGCCCAGTTTCTTGCCTGACCTCAGGTCATACAGGTACACAGCTCCGTGTTCGTGGCCGGATACGCCTACACTGCCATCAGATGAAACGTCAACATCAGTCATGTAACCACGTTGCCCTTTGACGGCATTGATTCTCCATGCGCCTCTAAGCCCTGTGCATCGTCCATGAGTCGATATTCTTCTTTGCAGAGCCAGTAGCTCAGGATCACGCTCAAATCCAGCCTGTGATCTCGCCTCAAGAATCACTCGGCCAGCCTCTGACCAGTCCAACCTCTCAATGGCAGCTTTTGCGTCTCTAATTGCTTTGGCCACATAGTCGCCCGCAGTGATTGAGGCTCTAGCCGGAATTGGTCTCGAAATCCTCATGCCCCCGAGATGCTCAAGCGGCCAGTGATTGTCAGTCAATGCCGAGTCCATGTCGAAGAGTTTCATCTCATCAGATATCGTGACCAGAATCCATCGACGGTCTAATGATACTCTTACCTGTAGCGTGCTGATACCCTTACCTCTAGCATCTAGCGTGCGCAGGCATCGGCCATTGCGTAGATCCCAAGCAATGACGAGTTCGTCATCTGTCCCTGAGGTAACTCCCCACTTTCCATCTTCCGAAACATACACTGAGTCAGTGCCATTGTACTCTATAGTCTCACTATGACCCCTTAATTTGAACACTGGCTTAAGTCGTCCATATTCATCGCGTTCGGATTCATCTGTCAAATCGTAGACACGAGGTCTTAGGTCCCCTCCTGAGATGCACGTGTTCCCATCCATCGATACAGCGACGACCGCTCCTAGTCCAGTGTACTCCTTCGTTACCTCTCCGGTTTTGAGGCTCCAGATCTTTAAGACACCCTCGTCGCCGGCAGACATGACGTGTTCTCCGTCCGCCAAGTAAGCGAGAAACGTCACTTTCCCAGTGTGTTGGTGCGAGTGAGGGAAACCGTGTGAACAAGCTCCAATCGCCAAATCCCAGTGATATATCTCAGAGTCCCTGTTTGCTGACAAGAGGTGGCTGCCATCAGGTGAGAGGGCCATATGGACAATCGCCTTATTGCGGGCAGAGGACTCTCTCTTCGACGTTGGAACTAAGACCCTGTGCCTGCCCGAGTCCAAGTCCCATTCGCATATCGTTGAATCATAACCGACAGTGACAGCTCGCCTGCCGTCCGGATGGAATGCAACGAAAGATATGTCGTGTGCTAGCCCCTCGTAAGATACGGGACGACCGCCTGAACGAAGATTGATCAGATGAAGCACCTTGTTTCCTGTGACCCAGAGAACCTTGCTCCCATCAGGTGACAACGCCAATCTCTCGCCGGGAGTCAATGACTTGTCAAGTCTGACAGACACAGGAGGATAACTCTCCACTCTCTCACGCGCTGACTGCAGAAGTTGATGTGCGCGAGGCTCGGGCGTGCCAAGCTGAATCGCCTTTTCAAGAAGAGCAACTGCTGACTTCAGGTCACCCCGTTCTAGATGAACCAAGGCCGTGAGATAGTGTGGCTCCCAATCCTGTGCACGAGCAACTCGTATTGACTCCAGTGCATTCAGTAGCTCCATGTCTGTGAGCTTTCCCTGCCTCCACAGTATCACACCCCGGTTGTATGTCGCTTCAAGCTGTTGAGGGTCAAGGCTTAGAGCCTCCTCAAACGTGGAAATGGCTCGACTGATATCACCGAGATCCACAAAGGAGGCACCTCGGTTGTTCAACGCGGCGCCTCGAAGTGCAGCCATATGAGGCCTCTGCCGCATATACTGCTGACCTGTTACGTTTTGATACACTTGAACCAAGAGCTCTCTAAGGCCCACGCAGCTGGCAAACCTTTTTTTCGGATCCTTTTCAAGACAACGGAGTATGGCATAGGACAAGCTTTGGGAGACATCAGGTCTAAGTTCTCGTGGGCTGGCAGGGGATCTTCGAATGTGGCTGTCCCTCAGAGCGGAGATTGACATCCCATCTTCATCGAAAGGTCTTCGGCCGCACACCATTTCGTAGAGCATCACGCCGAACGCATATATGTCGCTGTGTGGTCCGATATCGCCAAGGGATGGGTCCCATTGCTCGGGCGGCATGTATGCAGGAGTCCCGGCCATTCCTGCTCTAACTGTTGTCGTACCCGTCGGAGAGTCGCTTGTTCCACCGCCCACAACCGTCAGCGCAGAGGCAAGTCCGAAGTCTGTGACTTTCACAGCACCTTCAGAACTGAGGAGCAGATTCTCTGGCTTCATGTCGAGATGAATTAGTCTCTTCTCATGTGCATAGTCAAGGCCGTCAAGAGCCTGAATGCCAATGTCGAGTATGTCAGGCCAATCGAGTGCCCCCTTCTTGAGGAGACTCCTAAGGCTCCCTCGGTCCATGTACTCAGCGAAAACGCGCGGCAATCCGCCAAGTTCCCTAACGTAGTAGCAGGATACGATGTTGGGATGTAGACCCAAATCTACCCAGAGGTTGCATTCACGAATGAAGCTGGCTCGTTCCGCTTCATCCTTCGCCAGCTCAGAACGCAGAGTCTTGACTGCAAGGTCAGCGTTCCATCCCCGGTGATGAACTCGGTAGACTTTCCCAAAGCCGCCTTCCCCTAGAACTCCGACGACCTCATAGACCCCAAGTATGGTGTCACCAATCCGCCATTCCGTGGGAATACTTGGACCTGTGGATTCGTTTACGTCTGACACATCACCAGAGCCGAGCAGGTGCTTGTCATTTCTCATGCCATGATTCTCCATCAAATCCCACCTAGATACCCCTTGAAACCGGCCTTATTATCCCAGAGCTTCTCTTGACTCCTAACACCTGTTTCCCCGTTGCATCGTGGTGGGGGCCGACCCGAAACGACAACGCTCGTGCCGGACAACAGGATTCGTATTTGCACAGCGTAGTACTGAAGGAGTATCTTGTTGCCGCCTATCTCGTCAACTCCGCCAAAGAAGCTCAGTTCCACCACTGTAAGTACCCCACAACCACGCCCTATGATTCGAAGTTGTATAAAACCCAATCGCATGTATGTCGGTCCGGCACGATAGCACTGGGGCCCTCTCGGAATGTGAAGAACGGAGATGTGAGGAGTAGATGACGCGGAACCGCCGCCCTCTTGTTTGTGTCAGGAAGAAGCGGGTGTCGTAGTGGCCGGACGGACCGGAGCCTTGCCCATAGTATCGGCTTGCTGACTGCAGTATGGCAAGTGGGGTTGGCCAGAAGCCACATCGGTGGTCCTGAAGGCAGGCATTATATCAAAACAGGATTCCTTGATGGCAGGGATTGTACATGACCTCGGACAATCGTGAAGAGGATGAACGTCGAGAGGATCAAGTCGAAGCGGTGCTCTTCGAGGCGATATCACACCCCATAAGAATCAAGATGCTTTTCACCCTTGAGGGAGGGCCACTTGGTTTCTCGGACCTGAAGAGGCAGGTGGACATCTCCAGCAGCGGCAATCTGCAGCATCACATTGTCAAGCTCTCCACTCTGGTGAAAGTGGACTCTAATGGTGATTATGCACTCTCAGATGAAGGCCGAGAGGCATTGGCCGCCATAAGATCAGTCCGGAGCGTACAGACTCGCAATCAAAACGTGCCGAAGGTCATGACGGCAGTTGCTATGCTGTCATACTACAGTGTTCAGATGACCACGCCATTCATCTTCGGTACTGAGGACCAGCTGACGCCAATCTTCGCTCTGATGAATTCTATAATCATGGGCGTTGTCCTCTATCCCGCGTTTCTGCTGGTCCATCGAAGACTGCCCACGAAGACTTCTGACGGCATTTGACACCGAGCTGCTCAGGGAGGCCTCCCTAACGGAGAAGGCACGTTAGACAGGCTATCACTGACCACACGAGAGTGAACTCATCTAGTTATAATCAGAACCGACAACTAAGGACAGGAACTGAGAGATTGACTAGAACTGGCATCTGTGGTCGGCAACACAACCTGAATGGGCAGTACAGGCTTTGGGTGTGGGAACATCAAGTTGTGACCATGGTTTCCGGCGTACATCATCAAGTCAGGTTGTACCTGTGCCTTTCGATGAACTCTCCTTCGGCCTATGAGAGCCCCTATCAGCCAACCGCTTTGCCAAACTGTAAGTCCTCCCATTCCGGCTCCTAGCGATGAGCTCGTCCTAAACAGACTCGGCACCGGTAGTGTTTGACTTGGCCCAGAACTGGACGTACTTCCTACGCGAGTACACTGTAATCCATACGTCAAAGTCGTCATTTCCGAACTTTTTCTTCGCACGTTCAATCATCGCGAGAAGGGCTAGTGGGAAAGCATAGGCTTCATCCAGTGTGAAACTAGAATTCGCCGAGTACTTACTCGACTTCACATACTTGATTCTGACCGTCTTCTTAAGCTCCATTTTTCAATTCACGACAATGAACCTCCTTTACTATCTAGGGCACCAGCACCACTACTCTATGAAACTTGTGCTCACATCGTCGTCTAGCCAGAGTGACAGAATGTAGTCAGAGGTGCTTTGAAATCAGGAGCAAGAGGCGGGCGCCCGCCAATCAGACTAACAGGCACAGCCCGATTCGGATCCGACGTCATTGGAGTCCTTGATGCCAGTGGTATTCCTTTCAGCCCACCATATCAGCGAATCAATCTGATTGTGCTCCTCGCTCTCGGAACGAAATGTGCTGATGCTATCAAAGGAGTCAACCAAGAAATCTACGACGCTGATTACAGGTTGAAGTGTCCAACATACGCGGAGCAAAGGTTCGGGACTGCGGCCTATGCGCTTCTTGAACCATAATGAACCGATTCCAACGGTCCAACACCTGAATCAGACGGGTTTCTCATTGAGGTCGGTCGTACATATGCACGTAGTGCAGTCACACCCTTCTTTCCATTTCCATTGCCTACAGGCGGGTCATCTACGCACATGGACCCGTACGCGTAGGAGAAGATATAGCTCCGTGCTTCATGCCAAAGCGAGGGAAACACTCACGTGGGACTGGTGTCCATGAGAAACGTTCCCGAGAACCTTGACTGTTTCCCGATGACCAGCATCTCAACAACGGGCAGCAGGCTCAGCCTGCCGCCCACAACAGGGTGACTCGATTGAAGACGCGCATCAACCAATCAAAGACAGGTGCGGCCCTCCTATTGACCTTCCACGAGGGCTTCTCGACCTACACCATCACCTTGCCCATGCCATACGGTGTCAGGTTCTTTGTAGAGGGCCTGCAGACAGCTCTCAAGACTCTTGATCAATCCGAGGTCCTGCAGGGCAAACTCAACGCCCGCAACGGCGAGAAGGCAGAGATTCAGGAAGGACTTCGGAAAGCGGCGGCGCTCTATGACCAGTTCCTGTCCAAGACCGGGCGGTGAGGACTCAATTGACCGAACGGGTCACTGCCCTCTGTTCGTTTCTTGTTCGCCGCTTCTACCAGTCGGCGGTCATGGGATGGTCCAGACCGATCGCCTTTCACTGGGTCAAAGCTGTCACCGAAGGTCAACACTGGAGATGGGTGAGAGTTAACACTGGAATCAAGGGCAGGCTACTCCGCCATCCTAGAAGTACTTCACAAGACCTCGGCGGGCATCGTCCATCTTCTTGCCTAGGTTGCTCTTGACCTCGATTACGACGGTACCTATGAGCAAGACCAGTTTTCGTCGAACCACCAGAAAAGAACTTTCCGCCGATTTCTCAAACCCGGGAAGGATGTTTGTTAGTTGTACCCCAAACACATCGGTTAGGATTCTGCTCAGAAGGACTGTTTTTGCCGCATGAGACTTCGCGGAGCATCCATCCCTGATGTGATTAGCCAACACATCGAGTACAGACAACATGGAATCCCGCTATCCTCCGAAACCAAGTACATGTCCTGCTTGTTTGACTCATCGCCGTGACGTACAAACCACTGCACGGTGCTTGACGACCCTGACGGCAAACAGTGTTAAGAGAATCGCAAGAGGTCGCGAACCTGTTGTATACCATCTAGCGAGGCCCTCGGAGCATTTTCAAAAGTGGATTCCTCGGCCTATTGCCTCCTCAATAGCAGTCGTCAGGACGCTTAGACCTTCTCATCATTGGCAAAAGGGTCGTACGCTGTTGCCACGAAACAACCTGAAGCGGTTGTGCGGCTGGCGGCTCTTATGCGTTTTGAACGAAACCGAGGGCGTCCGCAATGAATGGTCGGCTACAGATTTGAGCCCACAATGAAAGTGACGGGCCACAAGTGATGGTCATCGACTAGAAACTCAGCTCTGTCAGTGTTCCAACGGCAGGCATGGCAACGTTCCTGACCAATGTTTCCCCAATGTACGCCTCGTGGTTGACAGAGTTGTGCACATGCCCGTGGACAACAAGATCCGGTTGCTCGGACATTATCAGCTTGTAGAACTTGCGACTGCCAAGCCAGCCAAAGACCCTGGAGTCCTCGCCCTCGCACGTTTCAAGACATGGGCTATAGTGCATGAGCAGGATTCGTCGATCCACCTTGTTCCTGAGCTTCTTCAGAAGAGAGCCCGCACGATGTGCTCTGAGCTCAAATGTACGTCTCACACTTGGCAGATGCTGCCGCTGCCAATTCGTGGGTTTGTCGAGTGATCCCTGAGTCCCTACTATTCCCACCTTCTGACCGTCCACTTCAATCACTGTCATGGTTTCATCCAAAAAGACCACATCTTGGCCGACGGCCGCAGATATGTCGTTTCGAACTTCGGTGTACTCCTCATTCCCGTAGCAGGCCACGATCTGAAAGTCTTTCCCCAGACAGCCG
>Ga0315274_10010005_pt1 | contig 13662 bp, 11 predicted proteins | sample YL17G02_20_MG_FD_203700 | JGI IMG/M metagenome (GOLD analysis project Ga0315274, IMG submission 203700) | Sediment microbial communities from Yellowstone Lake, YNP, Wyoming, USA - YL17G02_20 | ecosystem: Environmental > Aquatic > Freshwater > Lake > Sediment | place: USA: Wyoming | collected...
CTACCAATGACCATTCTCTTAGTCTTATCTTCCTTGCACTTGCCGCCGCATTTCAGGCAACGATGTGCCTTAATTAGCTTCCATTCTTTTGCTGTCTTCATTCTTTTTTCACCTCTTTTAGTTCGCAGTTCTGGTTAGTTCTCGTGGTTCAGCTATAACTTTTCCGCAAAAACAAGGGTCAGTTAGTGTGTGGTGAGATTAAATAGTGTGGAGCCTAGTGTGTTTGTGTGAGGTGGCTGAGTTTGGGTAAGGCGTTGGTTGTCTATGACAGTGTGTATGGTAATACTGAGAAGGTTGCGAGGGCTTTGGCGAAGGGGTTAGAAGACGGTGGAGTTGATGTTGACTGTGTGCGGGTTGATGCGGTCAAGTTTGATGAATTGAGCGGGTATGATTTGTTGGTTGTTGGTAGTCCTGTTCATGCTTGGAGTGCTTCGAAACCGATAAAGGCGTTTCTGGAGCGTTTGAAGAGTGCGGAAGGCTTGAGTGGAAAGAAGGCGTTTGCACTTGACACTAAGATGAGTAGGAGTAGGTTGGCTGGAAGTGCCGGAGGAAAGATTGAGGGAAAGTTGAAGAGTTTGGGCTTGACGATTGTTAAGCCTCATGCTTCGGCGGTTGTGAAGGGTAGAGAGGGGTCGCTCGAAGAGGGCGCGGAAGAAACATTCAAACAATTAGGCGCAGAGTTAGCCAAGATGATGTAGCGCGCATGTGTGTTCCTAAATTCCCTTTTCCGCTGTGTTAGATTCGGACCGCGTCCTCTAACGATGCCTCACTGCAATCCGAACGTGCAATAACTGTGGTGAAAAAAAAGAATTCTTTTTTTGTGCATACGATCATGATGAAAACTAAGTGAGCGCGAAAAAAACGGTATAGGAAACGGGGGGGCAGTGCTAAGCCACACTTAGCGAGTGAAAACACCCACTGTTCCCCACTTGGATACGTGACAGATCAGTTGCCGAAGAAAAAAGGTAGGGGGATAGGGGCTCCTGAAAGTTAGGGGCAGACATTTTTTCATGTATGAACTAAATTAGCTTAACCGTCTATGAATTTACAGAAGTAAATCTTTGCGTTATCAATTGAATGCGTGGCTTCCCTGGGACCATTGCCCATTACAGTGCGAATCACGTTTTGTCTGAACTCTCTACTTCCTCTTGTCTTAGGGTCAGCCACTATAATCGCATAAAATAGTCAGCTCGTGTTAAAACCCATATTCTCAAGCAGAACACTATAAGTCTGCGCTTGAACATGATAAGACGGATAAGCTATGCCGCTTCGGCTGAACTTGTACTCAAAGACTACAAGCGGAAAACCACGAGCAAAAAGCACCGAATCAGGCTTGCCAGCTAGAATCACATCGTTGTATTTGGCGAGAAGGAACATCTCCAAAGCAAATACTGGTTTTTTTCCATAAATTTCCTGCCACAGTTCATCTCTTTTGACTTTAACGGAGTCTTCAGTCAGTTTCTCATGAGCTTCGGTGCCTATGTTCTTCGCTTCAGTCTCCACCTCGCCATGGAGATACTCCATTTCAACTTTCTTTTCACAGTAAAACTGCTCCGCAATGTCACTTGCAACTATCGCGGAGCGATTAAAACGCAGCTTGCCGCCTATTTCTCTGCCTTTTCTAAGCTCATCAAGTAGTGAATCAAAGTATAGGAGCCGCGCTTTCCACTCAGTCATGTTTCAAGCTCACGCTAATAACAGCGTAAATCGGTTAAAGTCTATCGGCTTACGTTATAGAGGGACCGAATTAAGAAATTTCCCTGATTCTACGGTTGAGTAGCCTTCTTTCTTCTTTACAGAATACACCACATCAGCCACTTCTTCTATTTCGTTGTGATGCGTGATTATCAGCATCTGCGGGATTATTCTACCGCCTTCCCTGAAAAACGAATTCAAAATATTCACCAGCTCCTTCCGCCTCTCCTCATCCAAATGAGTTGTAGGCTCATCCATAATAACAGTCTCAATCCTTCCGGACAATACCTGCGCAATCGCAAGCCTAAGCGCTATCGCCAACGCCACTCGTTCTCCACCGCTGATCTGGTCAATATCCTGTTCTCCAGAAGAACCTATCACACTGATGTTGTAGTCATCATCGATCTTAATGTCCGAATAGGCAAGGTTAAACCGTTCAAACAAATCTCTCGTTGTCTTCTCAAGAAGAGGTCTCGCTCGCGCGCGAATCATCTTTTGAATGCCGTCTTTGCCGTAAGCATCCCTAACCTTACCCAAAACGGAGATGTATCCGTCCACCAGCTTCTTCTCCACGGCCCTCGCTTCAAGAGCCCCAAGCTCATCCCTGCACTTGCGCGCCTCGTCATCCGCGTGGAGTCTATCCTGCTCCGTTGCGATAATGGTCTCAGCTAATTCTTTGACCTCTTTGCCCTTCTGCTTAAACTGCTCCTGCCGAGCTCTGTGCGCTTCCTCATAGTAACCAAGCTCGTCTATGGTGCGAACAGTCTTGGAATGCGCATCTCTACAAGCAGCCAGCTCCTTGAGCGTTGAAGCCACACCTGACTCGTACTCGCTCTTTCTCTTCGCAACCGAGACATTCTGATCATACTCTTCCTTCTTCTTCCTCAGCTGAACGAGCTCCTCTTGAGGCTTCTCAGGCTCATAACCAAGCTGCTCCACCGAAAGCCTAAGCCGCCCCGCAACTTCTTCAAAAGCCAATGTCAGAGGCTTCTTTTCCGTTTCAATTTCCTCTTCAGAGGGCAATCTATCCAGCCGCAGTTTTGCCAATTCAAACTCACGATGAGCCTCTTCATAGCCACGCTTCTCACTCTCAAGCCGCTCCAACTCTTTATCCACAGCCTTCAGCAATTCAGCCTGCTTCTCAAGCCGTGAAACCTCCAACCTCTCGCCAGCAACTTCAATTTCCAATTCTGCCAGCTCTGCCGCCAAACTCCCAAGCCTTTCACCGCTAATCCCGTCTACCTCCCTCTTCCTGCCATAAACCAGCTCTCGTTGCCTTTCTGCCTCCTGCAAATCTCTCTCCAACGCAAGCACTCTCTCCTTGGCAGCACTCCGCTGAGAAGAGTACTTGCCCACTAACTGCGAAACACGTTCAGGAGGCAGCTCCGTGTCACACGTCGGGCAAGCCTTCGCCTCAGCCTCGCCTGAAAACTTGGACAGATTCTCATCCAATTCCTTGATGCGCTGATTCAAAACACTAATAGCCGAAGCGGCACCCGTGACTTCCGTGTCAAACTCCTTTGCCTCCACCTCCAAATCCGCCTTAACCCTTTCAAGAACCCCCGAAACACTGTCAACAGAGACCGATTCACCAAGAGAACTCGAACATTTTTCAAGCTCGCTCGTCAAATTAGCCTTTCTCTTCTTCTCTTCTTTTTCGCATTTTTCCAGCTGCCTCTTCGCTTTAGCAAAAGCGGCATCCGAACCTCCATACTCTTTGCGCTCTCTGTTCTTCTCGGACAACAGATTGTCATCTTCGAGGTACAGCTCATACCCTTTCGTATTTTCCTCCAGAGTCTTTCTTAACCCGCTTATTTCATCCAGCTTTTCTTGAAGCGCACTCCGCTTGAATTCCAAGTTTTTCTTTTCCGCAAGACCAGAAACATACGCATCCAAGAAAGGTAGCCTGTTAACATCCGCTTCATGCGTCTGCAGAATTTCCGCAGCTGAAACAGCCTTAGCAAGCTCCTCTTTCTCCCTTTCCAGCTTACTATCCAAATTTCCAATTCTTTGCTCAATGAGACCTCTTTCTTTGTCAAGCCGGTCAAAATCCTTTTTCTTAGTGTCCAACTCATCCAAGACAGCTTCAAGACTCTTCAGGTCAGATTCAAGCCCAGCCAACTCTTTCCTTTTAGAACCAAGCAGCTTACTCAGTGCTTTTGATTTGGCTTCAGCATCGTATCTTTGTTGTTCAACCACCGGCTTCCGCGCCAGTTCAGCTTCAAGAGCTATCTGCCTATTCGCATAAGCCTGGATGACCGCTTTCATGCCGTTCCAAGCGCTCTCCAACTCCTCAACCCCAAGCAACCTTGAGATCAGCTCTTTCCTGTCTCCAGGTCTCGCAGTGACAAGCTTCTCGATCTCACCCTGCCGAACATAGACCGACTGCAAAAACATGTTCTTATCGATGCCCAAAATCTTCTGAATTTCGGGAACAACAGCACGCTCACCGCCTCTGACTTCCAGCTTCTTCTTCCCATCGCTAAACCGGAAAAGACTGCCCTGAGCAGACCCCTTCCGCTCCATAACCCACTCAACATCGTAGCCGATTCCGCCTTCCGTGAAAGCCAATTCAACCTTGCATTTCTTGGCTCTTGAATTGATGAGGTTCTCTTTCTTTCCTCGACTGCTGCTATCGTTAAACAGCGCGAAGCTTATGCCGTCAAGGATCGAGGTCTTGCCCGCCCCGTTCGGTCCCACAACCACGTTGATGCCATAGCCCAATTCAAGCTCTGTCTTCTTGTGCGAGATGAAATCCTCAAGCCTAATCCTATTAAGAATCATGCCGCCTTCACTTTCTCAAAATACTCGTCAGCAACTCTCTCGGCTTCATCAGACTCCCCAACCCTAAGATGCCGCCACAGCTCCAACGCGAGCCCAGCAACCTTCTCATCCTTGAAATAGTCCTGAATAACCTGACCAACATTGAACGAGCCAGCCCTCAACTCAGGAAGCCTCACCTCAGACTCCTCCACAACCTCAGGCCTGAAACTGAGAGCAACTCCCGCCAAAGCCCGAGTCAAAGTCTTATGGACACCCTGCCGGTCAACACCTTTGCCCTCAACAACAACGTGAACAAGAGGCAACTTCGTCATGCCATCAAGCTTCTTGACCAACTCACCAAGACCAATCTCCAAATGCGCATAGGTGAGCTTCGCCTCAACCTGCGGCCTAATACACTCAAGATTAACATCCCTAACCTCCACATCATCGCCTTCGAGATCCACGACGTAGAAGCCCTTCCCACTCTTCTGCCAACCGCTAATCTCGGTTCTGCTGATAATTTCGGAAGAGCCAGGATAAGCCAACTCACCCTCACCAACCGAAGCCTTAATTCGCTGGTGAAGATGCCCCATGGCAACATAACCAAAATTTCTAGGAATCTCATCCAAACAGAGCTCAAACGCGCCCTCATACGGCAAAAACTTGTCCACGCCCTCATGCAGCAAAAGAACACCAAGCGCCCCGTTCAGCTGAAGACCAGCGAGCTTCTTCAACTCCTCCAACAGCAGCGGACGATAGGCCCTGCTCAGATTGGACAAACCAGCAATCAAAACATCCCTGCCACCAATCTTTACCTGTTGATGCTCTGCGCATCCCCCAACACCGAGAATCTGCATCTGATCCTCAAAAAGCACATGAGGCGCCACGCCACGGCTCTTAGGCCTGTCATGATCGCCTAACACCGCAAAAACCTTAGCTTTGCCATCCAGCTTAGCCAAGAACCTCTTGAAAGCACGATACGCCTGTGGCGTAGGCCTCGGCGAATCAAAAAGGTCCCCACAATGCACAACAATGTCCACGTGCTCTTCCAGAATCTTGTCGCCAATCTCGTCCAGAGCATCGTAAATGTCCTTCTCCCTTTCATCCAGGTTGTACTGCTTGTACCCAACATGCGTATCAGCGAAATGAGCAATCCGAACCATGCTACTTCTGAGACTCCTCTCCTTCCAGGAAACCTTCCAGCTCGCTTCTAAGCCGCTTACTCTCAGTCTCAGGCGTCTCAATACTGGCTTGCTCTATCGCCATCTTCATCTTGCCAACTATGTCAATGTCGCTGCCGCCTTCCCGAGTCCGGCGTTTCTTCACCATAACCATAACCGGAGCCCTAGTCATCTCACCCACAAGCACAGCCTCACCCGTGTTCAGCCCAGGCAAATCGTTCAACAACGCCTCTCCGAGCCGCTCAGAACTCTTCGCTATAGCCTGCTGATCATCAGGATTAGTAATCCGCATAACTATCTGACTGTTACATTGGCTCAAAGCATCAGGATGAATCTTTGAAGGCCGCTGCGTAATCAACACGAGAAATACACCAAACTTCCGACCCTCAGCGGCAATCTTCTTTACGATTCGACTCGAACGCGTACTGCCCTGATAAGGAATAAATTTGTGTGCTTCCTCCACAAACACAAAAACTGGAAAATCAAACTCGTTCCCAGAAACCTTCTCGTAGATATCCGACAAGATGCTGAAAGCAATGTAGTCAGCAACCTCATCGCTCAGTCCGGAAAGGTCAACAACCGACAAATGCCGTGGCCGCAGCATCGCGCCAATGTTAGTAGACGCAGCAGTGAAAACCTCCATCTTAACAACGCCCTTGATGTACTTCCTCGCATCCTTGGCCCCCGAGATTTTCTTAGAATCTACGCCTCTATCCTTCCAGCTGCCAACATTCTCTAGCTCCTCTAACAAATCTTGAGGCTGAAAAGCATCTTTATCAGCCCGCAAGAACTCAAGCGCCTGCTCCAAACCATCCCGAATGTTAGTCATATGCTTACCAATGTTTGCAATCATGCAGATCTCTTCAATATCAAGATCAGAAAAACAGATCTCGTAAGGCTCAACCTTTCCGACTTCCCCCTCAGAATACCTCCCCGTACTAGACGGATTCCTAAACACAGTTATCCTATCAGACAATTCATGCCTTTTCCCAGCCGCATCCCTGCCCAAGAACACGTAATCCGCATGCGGATCCAACATAACAACCGTGCCGCCCTTGGCAAGCAATTCGTCAGCAAGTATGCCCGCAAGATACGTCTTGCCAGAACCAGTCTGAGCAATAAGCGCAAGATGCCGTCTAAAACCCTTAATCGACAAGAAAACAGGAACCTCGCCTCGCGTAATCAAGCTCCCAACCTGAATCGCCTCCTCTTTAGGATACGAATAAAACTTCTCAAGCAACTCAGTCGGCGCAATGTACACGGGCTTGCCAGGAGAAACCGCCCTCTTAGGCAACTGCAGCTCTCCAGTCGCAGTCAAATAACCCAAAACCCTGGCCTTCCCCCAAACCTTGTTGTCAGCAAGACCTGACTCGATAATCTTCTTAATAATGTCAAAATCCAACTCTTTCGTCAAAGCCTGACTAGCCGACATAACCCGCTCAATCTGAGCCACAACCTCAACACGCTTCGTTTGCCCGTCCTGCTCTTCTTCCGAATAAGTCATCAAATACTCCCACCGCGAAGGCATATCCTCAGGTTTGGATGAAAAGAGGAACTCACTGGAGCTGGCTTCGCCTATTATTATCCCGACTTCTTTAAGGGAACCTGACACGTCTATAACTCCTCCCGCGAATTATCTTCTCCCCGAACAACTTCTCCATGTACGGGACATAGATATTATCCACCGTTTTCTTCTTAAGCCTCACCCTCTCATCAACATTCTTCAACCACAGATTGTGACAATCCAACCCACAATAACCAGTAGCCAAAACCTTCAAAACACCCTCCAAATCCACAGACGCCGGCTTATGCCAACCAACATCAATTAATTTTTGGTCCCAGCAGGGGACATCAATTCTGATCGGAGAATCACGCCTATCAAACAAAACGTAAAAAGAAACTATAGCTGGAAAATCTGGAATACCAGCAATAACCTGCGCAGCCTCATCCACGAAACCCTTACCCGTCTCCCTAAGAGCGTTTGGAAAATTCTTCCTAACGTAACCCTTAGCATCCGACCGCAACGCCTCCAATTTCCTAGCCAACCGCGGCGAAGACCCAAGAAGCAAAGGCCTAGTATAACCCACAGACTCAGCAAAATTCATAACCAATTGATAATCCGGCCTGGAACGAGCTAATTCCTCAAGAATCATTCTGATGGTTTCCAGCTTAACGCCATATTTCTGTCCAAACTTTTCAAACCTCTGCAACCCCAAGGTGAAATCGTCAACTACTTCCATAAAAAGAGGCTTCAACTTTCGAGCATCATCGTCATCGATATCAAGTTTCTCCAGCTCTTCCTTAAAGACTAAGCTTAGGAGGAAATCCCGAAAAGAAGTAGACCGACTCTCCTTAGCAACACCAACCAGAAGAACATTATTCTTTCTACAAAGGTCGAGCAACTCCTTGTATGCCCTGAAATAATCAACCAAAACCAAACGCTCTTCTTCAACCTTTGATTCAAGCGGAATATGCACCAATCGACCATAAAGCGAACCATCAATCAAAATCGTCCCGCAACCAAGGCCCCTCTTTAACGCGTCTATCGCGACTTGAAATTCGAGCATTTCCATCTTTATTGAAATGAAATTTCGCTCGGTAACTGAACCGCCTTTAGAGAAGAAGACGTCGCTCTCAAGCAGTTTTTGCTCAACGCTCCTGCAAACCGCCAAAGATCTAACGACATAAAAGACACCTCCTGTTGAGAGCAAGTTCGAATAAACACTAGAATCCACAGCCATAACGCTCAATTCAGCCGGATTAACCCCCAGCTTAGCAGGATCATCAATCCCAACCCAGAAAGAGGGGAACTTTTCCCTAAAATGGTCCTGTAAAGGATTTGGCGTACCTTTCAGAACCTTCTCCTTCATCCCGTCCTTCTTGCGAATTACGGAAGCGGCAAACTCATCAAGAAACTCTGGCATACTTTTACCTCAGCGTTCTCAAAGGTATTTCTAAAAACAAACTACTATCAATTGTAATTTAAGCATGTTTTCTCGATAACCCTTACCACTGTCCGAAGAAAAACATTTCAAGTATGAGAAAACGATTCCGCCAGCTGGAAGCTTGCTCGCTACAAATCTTGAGTATACTCTAAGCAAGCTAATTAACTACTGCAACTGTGACACTATTCAAAGCAATGTTAGAAACGTACTACTATTCTTCTATGATAGCAGAAAGTCGAACCCTCCAACCAAGATAAATGGAAGGTTCACTATAATACCGATTGACTATGCAAAATATACTCAGAACAATTTCATCAACATCTAACCCTCAAATCAGCTAGCTTTTGGAAACATGATACTGGCGACGACGATGGGCAAAGCAAAGAAAATACCAAAAAGTCTCAAAGCATCCAAGCAACTGACTTTGGATAGTCTACCGAATGCGCCAAAGAAAGAATCAGTCGAAGTAACTGCATATATGCAGAAAAAGCAGATAATCATAACAGAGATCGTGGCTGTGACAAAAGAGGATGAGTTAGCCCTCAAAGTCGGATTCAAGTTGCTTCCTTCGAAAACTGCATTTTCAAAGGTAAGGTCGAATTTGTGGTTTGACGACCAACAAATTAGCTCCGTTTCCATCAGCATACCTCAGAGTCCGCTGGCAGCAGACGATTTTGAGCTAACGCCCGTTCTGGACATGAAAGGAATATGCGCTGGATCCCACACCATAAAAGTTGAAATGTATGAACTGTGGTCTTCTGGAGAAAAACTATCATCCACCTCCAAAGAGGTAACTGTGGAATATGTGCCCCAAACCAAAGAATCCAAGCTGAGAGAAATCCCAATTGTGAAAAGTGTTGCAGGCACCGACTTAGCTGTCGTCTCCGAATCTGAAAAAAGCATTTACCACAAAATTGAAGAAACGATGAAAAAGGAAATGGTAAGCAAACGAGACGAATGGTAGATCCCTTAACGCTCCATTCTCTTTTCGCAGCGCTTAGGAAAAGGTTTAGCTAATCTGTACACTGTGTAACAAACAACAAGAGGGATTAAGATGGAAAAGAAATGCCCAGTCTGCAAGAAAGTCTATATGACTTTTGGCAACAAGAAAAAATATTGCAGTGACGGTTGCGCCAAACAAGCGAACAAGAAAAAATAGCTTCGTAGCGTTAAAATTCTTCCGCGCAGCATTCCCTGAAATGTACGTTGTAGTTTAAGCTATACACACATTTTCTGTGCGCGCTAAGCGACGACCAATCATAATCTAAACGCGTTTTGCCCAAAAAGGCGCTAAATGCGGTATTCTCTCTTTCGTTTTGCAATCCTACGTTCCTACAGGTCTTTTTGAATAAACGTGCATTTTCTGTCTGAACGCGCGCTATTGAGTAGAATTAATAAAAAAATATTTTTTCTGCATACTACCATGTTGAAGACTCCGTGAAGAAAACTCGGTGGCGGAGCAACGTTCGGCAGGGTAACTTGTCTAACCGTAGCCTTCAGGTTCTCAAATAATCAGACCCGAAAAAACTTGTCCAACTATAACTTTTCATAGCCCCTACCCCCTACGTTTTTTCCTGAAGTGAATTCCGCTGAAGTCATTGAAACGCTTCAATGATGAAAAACAACGCCTCATACTCGAGAAGTAGTAGTCCAGTGATTTTAGCAGACTACTACTACCAGTTTAGTTTTGCCTGGAGAGCCGCCGATGCTTAAGGTGTTCTCGGAGAAGAAAAAACATTGCTTTCAGAAACGGCATTCTTCTTTTAGTTGATTGATCGGTAACTATATTTTTGGCGGTTCCATATAATTGAAAAGCTCATACACATTTTCAATCTTATGGAACCTTTGAAAACCGCAAGTGCTCCCGTCAGGGATCTTGCTCCATGTTTATAAATAGCTTGGAAGTAAATTGACAAGCTGTTTATAAAAGACCTGTCAACGGGAACCTGGCCGAGAGGTGCCGATCACCGCTGAAGATTTAATGTAGTGTCCCAGTTTATGGGTAACTGCGTTAAATATTTGCCAAAACTTGCACTACGTTTGTTATGTGGCAAGACAATCAGAGAGAATTAAGCATTTTCGACCCGTTATCTGGTAACAGCTTCCAGAAATGATTTATAAGTAGCCATCCGGATGAATAGAGTTGGATGAAGGTACCTAAAGACCGTGTGCCCTGCGGGTAATGTGGTCTCCAGAGGAGGCAACGTCCGTGCCACAAGATCAACGGCATGTGACACCCGATCGACTATTTTTGCATCCCCGTTTATGACCTTAATCTTCAGTGTGCCGTTTTGGTGAACCTGTATTTTGTTTATTCTTGCTGAAGAGTCTGATTTCATTTGTCGCGATTTCCAAAGCTTCTTGGGATATGCTAATGTCACCGAACAAAAGCTTCAGGCACTGGGGCGGAACAATGCTAGCGCACTACACCAATGGTAATGTGATGACAGTCAAAAAGGCTCTGCGACATCGATCAGTTCTAAGCACCATGAAGTACATTGGACTGCTCCGATTCAAAGACGAGGATTATGAAGTTGCCACGGCGACAACCGTAGATGAGATCAAGCAGCTAGCCCAAGCGGGGTTCCAGAAATTCGATGAGCTCAACGGCATCCATGTCTTCCGCAAGCCCAAGAAATTCTCGGCCTAAATTATCGGTATAAAGACAGGAATATTAGGAAAGAATAATATACCAATAAATAATAATTACCCTCGCAAGGTTTAGGGGAGCTGGGAAAGTGACCCGGCTGAGAGGACGGTTGAACACCGTCGACCCTTAGGACCTGATCCAGGTAATGCTGGCGGAGGAAAAAGCATGGATGTAAGTAAGTCTAGCTCTAGCACGAAAATCCTCGCGGAAATCACTGTTTTTTCGGCACTTTCTGCGGTTCTGTATACCGTCCGTCCTTATACGCTTCCATTTGGCGGTTCAGTGACTCTTGGCAGCATGGTTCCCGTGATGTGGCTATCCTTGCGGCGAGGTGTGCGTGTCGGACTCATCTCTGGAGTCATTTTCGGTGCTTTGGCACTTCTCATCGACGTCTTGCTTCTGGGGGCATCAAGTGTCATTGCAACCCCTGTACAATTCATCCTTGAATATCCAGTAGCCTTTGGCGTGCTTGGACTCACGGGACTGTTTCACAAGAAAGCCGTTGACTTTGCAGTAGCCGGGGCGGCGATCAGCGTGTTCATCAAGTTCTTGATACATTACTTTGTAGGAGCCTTCATCTGGGTCACCGTATACGAATTCCCCAAAGAGTGGGGTCAATGGCTATGGCCGGCTGTCTACAATGGCAGTTTCCTGTCAGTCGAGTTCATCATCAGCGCCGTCTTAATCGCTGTCCTTGTAAAGAGAGGAACCGTAGATTATGGGCTATAGGCAGGAAGTGACGTGAGCGAGCCCAAGACCGCAATCAAAAGACCTGATGAGCTAACAGATGCCGGAATCGAATCTGGTATTCGGGACATCCTTGGTCACAGAGTCTTTGAGCGACTTAGGGAATGAGGAGGCCCTGGCTGAGAATGGGAAAACTCTCCGCCAAAGACTTGGAAAAATTGCTTCACTGCATAAAAGAAAATCCTGCAGTGACCGTGCCACCCCTGCCAGGATACGATTCGGGCGTTCACAAACTGAGTGACGGCCGATATCTTGTGATATCAACAGACCCCTGCATCAACGTCCCACAAGAGTGGTTTGGGTGGCTGATGGTGAATTACGCATCTTCTGACGTAGCTTTGTTCGGAGCAAGACCGGAATTCTGCGCGGTAGACCTTCTGGGCCCAATGTGCACTCCTCCGCACACTTTCTTTAAAATTATGAAGCAAGCTTGCCGAGCAGCAGACGAGCTACGAATGGCAATCGTTACCGGCCACACGGGAACGTATGAGGGCTTAGCAACTCTGGTAGGAGTCTGTACAGCCTACGGTGTAATCGGCAAAGAACAGCTGATAACACCTGGGGGAGCTAAGCCGGGAGACTATATCCTTTGTACTAAGCCGCTGGGCTTGGAAATCGCAGTCAACTTGGCGTTGCTCAACCGCAAGTTGGCTGAGACATTGTTTGGTGGGGCACGAGCAAAGGAGCTTCCAAAACTCGTGAAACTGCAAAGCTGCGCAAAAGAAGCGTTGACCCTTTCCAAGGTCAAAGGTGTACACGCAATGCATGACGCGACTGAGGGAGGCTTGATAACGGCCTTGAACGAGTTGGCCCAAGCCTCCAGAGTAGGCTTCAAGATAGAATTTGAGAAGATACCGATCGCGGCTGAAGCCATGGCCCTTAAGAGACATTTCCACCTTTCGGACCAGCAGGTTCTCTCCATGTCTTCAACCGGCACGATCTTGGCCGCCGTAGATCCAGAGTACAGGAATGAAGTTGTGAAGACTCTGCGTCACAAGGGCATCCGAGCCAGCGTTCTGGGTGTTTTCACCGGGGAGAAGGACTCCATCCTCGTTCACAAAGGGCGAAAGGTGGCATCCCCAAAAGAAGCAGTGGACCCCTACGCGAGTATCCTTTCTGGAAAACTGTAGACGTTCAGGCGTTTACCACGAGCAAAGCCTACAAGCGTCAAATCTAAGTCTTTGGCAAGAGCAATTCCTGAGTCCAAGGCTGCGGCCAAAGACGCCACTAGGGGGATTCTTGCTCTGGCAGCTTTAACTATGATGTCTGCCGTCAACCTGCCTGTCAAGACAAGCAAGCAGTTATTCAATTCTGCCTTGGCTAATGATGCTGCACCTACTGTTTTGTCCACTGCGTTGTGGCGGCCTACGTCCTCAGCGAATGCCACGCGCGTTCCCATAGTGTTGAAGATGGCTGCGGCATGCACGCCGCCTGTCTTCCTGAAAATTGTCGCATCGCTGTTCAGACTGTTAACATTTTTCAGAACGTCTTCGGCTTTGACATGGAGGTTGGATTTGATTTTGGCAAGCGGCGTTGAAGGTTGATAGGGCATCCCGCTTCCACATGCAGTGAAGATCACGCGAGCGAAATGCTTTGCCAATCTCAACCTCTCCTCCAAATCGACACTTTCTTTCAGAATGATGTGACAAACTCTCTTTTTCTCTTGAAGCCTCACTTCTTT
>Ga0315274_10010006_pt1 | contig 13662 bp, 18 predicted proteins | sample YL17G02_20_MG_FD_203700 | JGI IMG/M metagenome (GOLD analysis project Ga0315274, IMG submission 203700) | Sediment microbial communities from Yellowstone Lake, YNP, Wyoming, USA - YL17G02_20 | ecosystem: Environmental > Aquatic > Freshwater > Lake > Sediment | place: USA: Wyoming | collected...
TTTACTTGCGCGCTTCGATGGTCAGGTCGAGCTTCATGGCTCCTCCTAGAGCGTAAGGTGAAGACAGGCCACGGCGAAGTCGTGTCCATTGATGTTGAACGTGGCGGCGTCCGGCGGCGGTGTCAGATCTTTGCGGATGAACAGGTCAGGCGCAATTGCCTCAAGCTGCCGGTAATCAGTCTGCTTGCTGTTCTGGCCCAGACAGATGTCCATGGTGATCAGGACTTCCTTCCTGGCGACACGGACCAGCTCCCAGATGGATTCCAGCTCGCGCCCCCGACCAAGGTGCTCCAGCACCGAGACGCAGATCACCGTGTCGAACAGCTGGTCAGCAAATGGCAGTTTTGGCAGCCCGCCCAAGACGCTTATGTTGCCCGGCCTGTTGTGCCTGTTCACCCACTGCACGGCGCTTTCATCAGGATCGATACTGGTAACCAACCAGCCTTTCTGTTGCGCAAGACAGAACTGCAGCGCGGTGGCGCCAGCACCAACATCAAGATACGAACGATTCGTATGCGGAAGCGCCGTGTCCCGATACAGCTTGCTCAAGACCCATGGGTATTCGAAGCGCCGAGTCCAATGCATGGAGTTCTGAATGGGCGTGCCCAGCGTCAGCTCCAACTCATACAAAGCCTTCGTCCACAGGAAGAAGTCCCGGTCCAGCAGGCGGCGCAGGGTGGCCCATTCGAAAGTGCTGGTCATTTGCGCGCCTCCGCGATTACCTTGGCACAGATCTTACAGACGTACATCTCACCGGCACGATTATCAGGATTTGGATTCAGTTCGATACCGCAAATCCCGCCTGGCTCGTTCTTGGGTGGACAATCGTGTCGGTCCAACGGTCCCTTATACCGGAGCGCCAATGCTTCGTTTTCAGGGAAATGCTGACGGCAGACACAACACCAGATGATCATTTGCGTGCCTCTCGCTTCTCTGTAGCTTCCTCGGCAGTCAGAAGGTGTTTGCTCAACTTATCCTGAATGCGTTTGCAGTCCATCAGTTCCAGGTACTCCTCGTCCGAGACCAGGTAGTAGAACTTCCCCCGGATGAAGATTGCCGTGCGGTACTCCGGCTTGGCCTTCGTCTCCAGGTAGAGGTTGTTGAAGTACCGGTCGATAAGCAGGATCGCGGCGGGAAGCAGGATGAGTACGGCCAGTTGTAGTTCATTCATCACTTTCGCGCCTCGATTTGCAGGTGTGTTTGCACAGTCTGCATAACCCGGACTCGTTCTTCCGGCGTCAGTTGGCGGAACAGCTCAATGATCTGGGCCAGCTTTGCGTCTACAGCCCGTCCACGCATCAGCTCCAGATTGCGCAATGCCGTCTTTGGTCCGCAACACATCATTTGCGTGCCTCGATGATCATGTCCGTGATGAAGTCCGGGTTGATCGGGCGTGTCGACACGCCGCTGAACCCAACCTCACGAAACAGCTTTATGGCGTAGTCCGGGGAGAACCCGCACCGGTGGGTGTTCTCCGGGTAGTCCTGCCCGCCGAAGAGCATGCCGACCAGGTCGTCGTTCCATTCCTTCGACTCAACCATCCGGCGGCACTGCTCCAGCAGGTTGGCCGTGATGACGAGGCAGGTGCCGCCTGGCTTCAGGATGCGGTAAAGCTCCCCGATGAACGGCTTCACCTGGCGCCAGCCGATATGCTCGATGGCGTAGGCCGAGTAAACCTGCTCGTAGGAGTCGTTCGACAGGGGCAGGGGCTTGTTCAGGTCGGCCACGATGTCCACGGTCGGACCCGGACGGATGTCCAGGTTGGGCCGGTACCGGGGGTTCGTGCCACCGCCGATTTCAATGATCATGCTCCCTCCTTGAATTCGGACTTGTCGACCAGACTCTTCCAGACCGTCTGGTACTGCGGCCAGATCCGGTCCCAGGTGTAGAACTGCGCGCTCCTGTGGGCGGCTTCGCCCATGTTGGCGAGCATGGCCGGATCGTGCTTCAGTGACCACAGGATCTCTCCCAGCTGGTCGCTATCGCGCTTCGGGAAGACGAATCCGTCCGTGTTGCCGGACACCACGTTGGAAGCGCCAGCGCCGTCTGACACGATCACTGGGCGTCCGCGCGCCATGGCCTCCAGAACCTCGATTCCGAAGCCTTCTGTCACGCTTGGCTGTACGTATACGGAGATGCTGTTGTAGAAGGCATTGACGTCCTTCACCCAGCCCAGGAACTCGACTTCGCCGCGCCCGCCGACGCTCTGCCAGATGGGTGCCATCTGTTCGATCCCGCGACCAGCCATCAGCAGGCGGCAGTTGGACAGGTTCAGCTTCGACCAGGCTTCCAGCAGGTAGATCAGTCCCTTGTCCGGCCCGCACTGGCCCAGGTAGCCGACGGTGAACTTCTCGGGCAGTGGAGCGGGGGTACCGATCGGGCCGGGGATGCCGTGCGGGATGACGATCGGGTCACGTACTCCGTACCGCTTGACGATCTCGGCGCTCTGCGTGGAGGGGCAGATCACCTTGTCGGCCATCAGCTGCCCTTCGATGTAGGGTAGGAACAGCTCGCGGCGGATCAGGTGCGGGAAGTCGTAAGCCAGGCCATATCGAGCAAATTCTTCCGCACTCAGCTGCATGTCGTGAGCGGCGATCGTCTGGGTGACTTTCGCGCCGGCAGCTTTCAGCCGCCAGATCGTCTTGCCGAACGAACCGCTGTAGAAGTGGGCCAGGTCGATCCTCTCAGACAGCAACTGCAAGACCAGGGCATCGGCGATGTAGTCCTGGACGTAGGGGCTGTTGGGGTAGCCGTAGGCCGTAGGGTTGATCTGGGTGGCGTCCATGAAGCGGATCTCGCCGCCCAGATACTTCAGGGCTTCGAACTCGTTCTTGGTGACCACGCCACCGCCGGTTTCGGTGCCGATCGTGTCAGCCGTGCAGAACAGGTTTCTCATTTTGGCTCCTCCATTCCCTTCAGCGCGCCGTGGTCAGGTTTCTTCCACTTCAGCATAATGAAATCGGGATCACTGGAGTCAGGCGATGGCGTGACGCCCGTGATGTCCTTGATCAGCTTGCTCAGCTCCAGCCAGTCGTAAATCTTCAGGTGCCAGGGGTCGGGGTTGTTCAAGCCGTACCGGCCGGTTGCCGACGGCGTGCAGAGGAAGGCCGTGCCGCCTGGGTTCAGAAGCAGATGGATCTTCTTGATCAGCTCAATGCCCTCTTCGGGCAGGAAGTGCTCGATGACTTCGAAGCAGACAATCGCGTCCGGTCCACCAGCAAATGGGTGCTTGGGCGTTTCCGACACGAGGAGTATCCGGCATTCGTTATCCTCCCACCCCAGTGCAGCATAAGCAGCTTTCTCCGGGTTCGCCCGCTTCTTGACCAGGTTCTTGGCGTGCTCGATGCCGAATTCGCATGGGTCAATACCCAGCAATCCTTTCACATACGGCTCATCCACCATCCAGCGAGTGATGAAGCCGGACTCGCAGCCGATGTCCAGCACGGCCATTGGCTTGATCCTGGGCATCTCCCGGAAGAGCCACAGCACGCGCTCCAGGTTGCGGGCTTCGCGGTCCGTGGTCGGCGGGTGCCGGTGCTTGGAGTAAAGTGCCCGGCGCTCGGCCATCGTCATGTCTTTGGGCAGCTTGTCAGGCATTCTTCTTCTCCTCCATCTCAACCCAGTCAGGCTTCTCCATGTCGCCCGTTTGTAGGCCGGGATTATGGTTCCTGCACAGCTTGTTGCTGCAGTACCACCAGTAATCCGCACAGTCCTCAGTTGGCTGCGTGACCACAACATTGTAACCACACTGGACACAAACGCCGGTAAGCCAGGAACGATGATCAGGCATTTGGCTTCTTCTCCTTATCCATCTTGGCCTTGATGTCGCAGGAGTGGTGGATTTCGACGTGTCCGCTGTCCCACGGCCCGTTGGCGTTACATCCCCACTGGAAGGCTTTGTACGCCGCGTCCCTGAACTCATACCAGCGGGTGGCCTGGTTGAAGTCGGTGGTCCAATCTTCCTGTCTGAAGTTCTGGCCATCCTGTTTGGCTGGGTCGTATTTCAGGTAGTAGGGCACCCCATTGTACTTGATCATCACGATCATCCAGCCGCCACCGCTGCCTTCGATCATGCTCTGCTTGCGCGCTTTGACGTAGTCGTCCCGCTCGCCGATGATCGTCCCGCGCGTGATGCACCCGCAGATGGTTGCCCCCGAGCAAACACCCCACTGGTTATTACGTTCACCAACACTGATGCCGCCGCTGGCCAGGTAGGACATCCCGATCTGGCCGCTTCCGATGTCGCCGGAGGCTATGGCCCCGCTGCTCAGGTTCGGGTGGGCATCACGGGGGTCCAGGCTGATTCCCCCGCTTCCGGGTACTCCGTCCAGAAAACTACGTAGAGGTGTTTCTTCCATCCCACTAACCTCCTTTAACGGTACGGCATTTGATGGTTTTCGTTTTGACCAGTTTGGACTGCACTATGCGGAATCGGTACTTGGGGTAATTTTCTCTCCAAGCGTCAATCACGTATCGTGCCTCGCGAAGGTCGGGTTCAAGCGCGCGCACCTCGTCAAACGTCCCCCACCTCTTTGCCTTAGGAGACTTGGCCTCTGGCGTGTAGAAGTAGATCGGTTTCATGACAACCTCCTTCTTCAGTATTGGCGGCATTGCCCGTGCGAGTCCGCCGAACAAGGTGAGCATCCGCAGCATGGGCAAGTAGAACTCGATGCATGCTTGCCCTGCTTTAACTCCTTGAACTTTCGACACGCCTTTGCCCAGTAGCGTTCTTGATCGCCTCGTGGACAATCGTCGTCTCCCCGATAAGTACACTCACCGCAGGTCTTGGATTTCCATTGTGGGCGTTTCTTAGGCATCACCAGCCTCCTTCAATGGCTTCCTTGCACAGCTCCTCGTACCGCTTGACCATGTTCTCGATCGAGAACTGGCTAGCCCATTCGCGGCATCGTTCTGGCTTGATGGCGGCCACGGCATCCGTCTTGACCAGCTCGATGACCTCTTCCGGCGACGTGACCAGGAAGCCGGTCTCACCGTGCTTGATGGTTTCCCGCATGGCGCCGTAGTCCCACGCGATGACTGGACAGCCGCACAGCTGCGCTTCGACCGGAGCCAGCCCAAAAGGCTCCCGGAAGAGCTGGTTCATGTGGAGCATGGCCTTGGCTCTGTTGAACCACTCCGCACACTTCTCGCGCGTGGCGCCACCGTGGTAGATCGCGCCGGGGATCCTGCCCGCGCGCGATACGCACTCCTTGGCGTAGTCGGGCTCGCCGGTGATCTTGTCGTCACCAACCAGATCCAAACCAACCCCGGTCTTCTCGGCCACGTCCAATGCAATGTGGGCACCTTTGATTCTGCTGAAGCGGGCCAGGAACAGGTACCGGTCGAAGCCTCTGATCGCAATCGGAAGGGGCTTGTAGAAGTTCATGTCCACGCCGTTGTGGGCCACTCGCGTGTCGATCTTGAACAACTCCTTGGCCTCGGCTGCCTGGTCGTGGGAGATGCAGACCATGCAGGGGCGGGGCATGGGCGGTGTCTTCTGGTACATCGTGCTGATGGGCGCGTGGCTGACGCCCAGGACAGGCGGCTTGAGCTGTCCTTCGATCTTGGACAGGTAGGCGAACTTCAGCCAGCTGTTGTCGATGATGACATCCCAGTCCTTCAGGCGGTGCGCGTAGCCCGTGAACGCCTGTCCTTCCTGCTCGCCCAGCGTGGTGCCGTGAAGCTCCACGCCTGGGACGCTCTTGGAGCCCACTGGCGCTACCAGCAGGACTTGGTGGCCTAGCTTCGCCAAGCCTTCGGCTTGTTGCCACGCGAGCATTTCCAAGCCGCTGTAGCCGGCCGGGGGCAGCGTCATGATCGTGGTGCTGATTACGACAATCTTCATTTGAAGAACTCCTCCGACGAGAGTTTGATCCTGTCCACCAGTTTCGGTGAGGCGAGGGGTATGGTGTACTTGTTGCAGATGAACCAGAGGCGTCGCTGTAATGCCTCTTCCGGGATCACGTGTGCATTCAGCTGCCCCGTGATGTCACTGAGGTAAGTGCCGGTTATTCCGGGCTCTATAGTCAGCCCCTTACCCGAACAGAAGTGGTAACCTCCGGTCACGAACTTCTTCCTGCGGATCATTCCCTCCATGATCGTGGTCGACGAGAATGCAGCGAAGCGGTCGAAGGCGTTGAAGAGTGAATTGATGTTCGTTTTTATCTCGTGGACATTAGGGTACTTCCTGACCGAGATTGTCTCACAGCTCGGGTGATGCTTGAACAGGAACTTGGTCTTCGGGTTTGACGTGAACAACTGGTCAAACCACTGTTCGTAGCAGACGAGCGGGTATTCACGCAGCGACATGTCGAACGGCGTTTGGCCCAGCACGATCACGACGTCGTCATCTCGGCTTGTAAGGTACCATTTGTACAACTGTTCCGGCGTCACATCTTCCGGCTGTCTGCCCCTGGTAGCGCTCGGGATAAGGGGCTCTGTTGGTGTGCCTAATGACTCGTAGTGCAAGTCGTTCTGTTTGCAGTATTGCAACCCGGACTTGTCCACGATGATTCTGTTGTCGAAGAACAACTCGCACCAGATCAGCGGCAGGCGAAGCTCCTTGCAGAGTGCTTCGACTATGTTGCTGTACCAGATCAGTTTTTGACAGGTGACAACGTGTGTGATGTGGTGGTGATTGAGCCAGAATCTGAGCTCATCCTTCGCTTTATCGGCGTACAGCTTGTTGACATTATGGATGACGAAGTCCCATCTGCCATGAATAGCGCCAGAGACCTCATCTGGGACCGGGTTCTGGCCGATGTACATCTTGTAGTCCTGCGACAGCGCGGGGTTGCGCTCCAGGTGGTAGATCCAGCCTACGGCGATGCGGACAAACGCGATGTTCATGCACTCTCCTTTCCCGTCTTCTCATTCACGCGGTGCGAATCGGCCAACCCTTGGCAGTGCCTCTTGATGCCTTCCAACTTGTTCAGGATTGCGCCGAAGACCAACGCCGGAAAGTCAACATTGGCAGCCAGTCTTTCTTCTTCATGTCTGGCGTTCCAGAGAAGCTGGTGGATGACTTCGTCGATCTCATCCGCCTTCCGGTCCCAATCGTTCTTCTCGTCTTCGTTCATGACAGCCCCTTCTTGTCTTCCGGCGTCTCGGGTAGGTCGTAGACCCACTGACGGGCGATCTCGCACAGCGCCACGAACACGGCGTCCTTGTCCCGCTCCAGCTGGCCCAGGTCAGCGTAGGGAACCAGGTCAGGGTGAATCTTCTTCTCCCGGTCGTACTTCGGGCCGTACACCCAGCCCATGGCGAAGTACGCCTGCATCCAGCTGCCGTGCAGCTCCTCGGGTGACTTGGAGCGCTGATCGCCCGTCTGACGCTCGATCACCTTGAGGAACTGCGTCTTGAAGGCATCTTCCCGCTCATCCCACGACACGGGGACGATCGGGGCTTTAGCTGCCTGCGCGGCCAGCCGCGCGCCGTCGTAGACGAACTTCGCCTGTCGTTCGAGCAGAGTTGGGGCCACGGTGACTCTCTCCTTTAGGTTGAAGTAGTCACGAAAACCAGGCGGAACTGGCGGAACCCATGGTTCGTGACAGGGCTTCTCCGCGTGCGGGACCACGCCGCACTGCATTTTGGAACACCAGTAAAACTCCTGCTGCGTCGGCAGCGTCCGAACGCACGGGCTCGGCGGTGCCTTCGAACAGAACTTGCAGTTGGCACAGATGGGGGGAGACATGTACTTCTCCTCTCAAGGCAACTGAAGCGGCGTGAGCCCCTGCGCCGACGCGACGCTGAGGCCGGCATGTGCACACTGAATCGACGTATCGACGTAGAGCTTGAAGCCCAGCGCCCGCGCCTTTCGGCAGAAGTCGAAGTCCTCACTGCAACGCTCGGCGGGCTTGAGATCGGGCCAGCGGAAGGGGTCGCACTTCCACTCGAACCACGGTGGCGGCATGATCTCCAGCACCTTGCGCTTCACCAGCATGCAGCCGCTGCCAATCAGATCGGCTTCGACCAGACTGCCCGGCTGATACTCCGTGATCCACTCCCCGCCTTTGCCTTCGATGTCACGCATCATCACTGGGGCGGGCGGCAGTTGGCGGCGGTAGTACAGGCCACCGACGATGTCCTTGTTGCGTGCCATCAGGCGGTGGATCGTGTCGGGCGGCAGGATCACATCGTCATCCAGGAAGAACAGGTACTCGTGCCCGGTCTCCAGCGTGCGCTGGCAGCCCTGGCTGCGCGCGTGATCGAAGGGCATCCCGTACAGGAACGTCCGGTTGGCCCGCTCCGGGAAGATCAGGGTGCGCCAGCTCTCGGCCCACGCGGTCGTCACCAGCTCGCGGCCGGACAGGACGACGATCAGCACGCTTGGTTTCGGAAATTCCCATGCGCCAGGCATAGATTCCTCCTCTGTTTCATATATCGTAGCCAGGTCTAATCTGGCGTCAATATCAAATCAGTTGATAACGCTTGCTCAACGGACACGCATGTCCGTCGACATCGGATCTTCGCCGTTCCATAGCGGTGCGCCGGGGAATGGCTTGAACACGTAGTCACCTTCGACGATCAGTTTACCTTTATTCTTCGCAATGAATGCACGGGTAGCTTTCACGTCTTCAGGTGTCTCGCCAGGCACGCCGCGCATGAACGATGCTGAGATGGGGAAGCCTATCTCATTGGCGATGTCGATCGCGCGCTGGTGGTCGGCCACGGTCTCACCTTTGGATACGAGCTTCAGCATGCGGTCGGTGGCGTATTCAGCACCGAACCGGATGCGGGTGAACCCCATGCGTTTCATGTCCAGGAACATCTCCTTGGAGGCCATATTCGATCGGATGAATCCGCGAAGCCTGTACTTCTTGTTGTAACCGGCGGACAGCCACGCGTCCCTGAACTCTGCGAATCTGGCGGGTGGGTATGCCCACAGGTCGTCCAGGATGTTGAACTCAACAGTGTTTTTGTATCGCCCAACAGAATGTCTGATGTCCTCCATGATCCAGCCGACTGAGTGGAAACGCGGCTTACCCCACTGGGCGTATGAACTGCAGAAGGCGCACCGGAATGGACATCCCCGCGATGTGGACAGCGGTACGCATCCTGACGGGCAGCTACCACGATCTGGCGTATTCAAGTGGTCCAGATTCTCCACGCGCATGGTGACAACGCGGTCCGGCTTATGTTCTGTAACGATTGCCTCGAACGCGCGTTCTCCATCACCACGTACGACGAAGTCGTAGTTCCCGCCTTGGTCGAAGCCAGACCATAGCGCGCCCTGTCCACCTAATATGATCGTACGTTTGCGCTGTGACCGTAGATCCTCACATAACACATTTGCCTCCTTCAGCCCCCAAGCGTTTGAGGATAGCCCCACCACATCAGCTTCAAACAGTTTCACGGGATCTTTAACAATCTTCACGTCCTCTGTGCAGTTGGCCTTCAGGAAGCCAAGGCCGATCGGATATTCGGAGGTTCCCTGCTCACCGCCGCATGCGTACAGTGCAATCATCACTGTCTCCTTGCTTTGTTTCCACAGTGGGTTATAACATAATTATTGGAGGAGCCAATGGAACTACCCAAATCTCCATGCCCACCGCGTGACGTTGAATTCTACCAGAAACTCCATAACGAGGTGCCTGCCTACCAGAACAACAACTGGTTGATGGACGAGCTTAAGTCCATATGCGAGTTTAATGCCCAACACCTGCTTGAGCTGGGCTGCGGGAATGGCCGTTTTCTTGAGCTGGCTGCACCACACTTCGAGCGCGTATACGGCTGCGATTGGGCCAAGTCGCCCGGCATTGACAGGGTCAAGGCGGAAAATGTGACTTTCATCCAGGCGGATCTGTCTCAGGAGCTGCCTGGCGTAATGGTTAACCTGGTCGTCAGTGCTGACTTCCTGGAGCACATGGACCCAGCCACGTTGCCGACCATTCTGCTCAACATCGACACGTTGAGCACCAAGGCGTTTCACAAGGTCGCCTGCTACGATGACGGCCTCTGCCACATGACCGTAATGAAGCCGACCGAGTGGCTGAAACTGTTCCAGTCCATTGATTCCTCGTACCGGCTGGAACGCGTGGAAAAGCGACATGGGATGGCCAACAAGGAGGTGGCTGTCATCACGAAGGGCCGACCAGTCAATCTGAGTGTCATTCCGTTGAAGCTAAATTACGGTTGTGGTGACGCGAGATTGCCTGGTTACATCGGAGTGGACATCCGCGATTGCGCGGGTGCTGATATTGTACTGCCCGCGTGGGAGTCGGGGCCGGTTCAGCCGCAGACCGTGGATGAGGTGCACAGCCGGCACATGCTTGAGCATTTGTACATGTCGGAAGCCAAGCTGGTTCTGTCCATGTGGAGAGCAATACTCAAGCCCAGTGGATTACTTCACGTCATCGTCCCGGATATAACCTTCCATGCGCGCCAGCTGTTAGGCCAGGCTTACAACAGCAACCGCGATACAAAGCAGAACCTGGACCATGCGATGGCAGGGTTCTACGGGTGGCACAGCCCTACGCGCGGCGGCTCAGAATGCGATGCTCACCGCTGGGGCTACCATTTGGGATCGCTTTCGCAGTTAATGTTGAGTTCAGGGTTTTCCAGCGTCAGACGGATTACGGTCGGTGTCGACAGCGAACCGTGGCACCTTAATCTGAAGGCGATACGAGTCTGACGGTATAGTGACTAGGGTGTTGATCTGCCTGGGGTTGGGTAGTATCCTGTCCCTGGGACTCTGAGGATCGACACATGGCGGTACTCTCGTTCGTCCAAAACACCGGACCAAGCCGCTTCGTATCGTACATTCCGCCTGGTGGCCTTTACATGGCCAACGGGCAGACGACCACCATTGCTGGTGTCATCGATACGATAGTACAGATGATGGACACGGCCAAGATCAACCTGTTCCGGGCGGACATGGCTGCCGGTAACATCAACGTCACTTACCAGTTCAACGACCAGACCTTGACCAGCGGCGGCTTTGTGCCTTTGAGCGGAAGCATAGGCAGTGGGTTGCTGGCAGATGGTACTGTCGTATCCGGTTCTATTGCATCTGGCCAAATCGGGCCGTTGCACCTCGCCAGCGGTGTTGTCGCTGCGGCTATCTCTGGCGCGATCGGGTCAGGCAGGCTTGCGGCTGGTGCAGTCATCAGCGCATCGATCGCTTCCGGCCAAGTCGGGCCGAGACATCTGGCGAGCGGTGTCACGCTGCAGGCCAGCGGTATGGTGGGTAGCGGTAAACTTGGGAATGGGGCAGTCGTGTCGGGTTCGGTCGCTTCAGGGCAGCTTGGGCAGATGCATTTTGCCAGTGGTGCGGTCCATTCGGCAATCACGTCTGGCGAGATTCATTCCGGCGATTTGGCGAATGGCGCCGTGATGTCTAGCAGCATTGCCAGCGGCCAGATCGGGTTGACGCACCTGGCGAGTGGTATCCTGGCCAACCTGCTTTCTGGTTACGTCGGTTCTGGCGATCTTGGCGCTGGTGCGGTTCAGAGCGTCAATCTTGCGAATGGCGCTGTTGTCAGCGCGGCCATTAGCAGCGGACAGGTCGGGTTCGAACACATCGCTTCTGGTGTCATTCCACGTGGTCTGCTGTCAGGCTCCGTCCAATCCGGTGACATCGGCAATGGTGCGGTCGTTTCCGGGTCCATCGCCAGCGGGCAGATCGCCCAACACCATCTGGCGTCAGGAGTTGGCGGATCGTTGACGTCCGGCTCTGTGCGCTCTGGGAACATGGGTGTTGCCGCTGTCGTTTCCAGCTCCATTGCCAGCGGTCAAATCGGACAGCACCATCTGGCTTCTGGCGTTGGTGGCGGTGGTGCCAGCCTGACGTCAGGTGCCGTGGAATCAGGCATGCTCGGCAACGGCGCTGTCATGTCGAGTTCAATCGCTAGCGGCCAGATCGCGCAGGAGCACCTGGCAAGCGGCTTGCCCATCATCTCCGGTTCCATTGTGTCCGGTGACCTTGGTAACAACGTGGTGATGTCATCCAGCATCGCGAGCGGGCAAGTCGGAGGTAGCCACTTCTCCTCGGGTGTGGTTCAGCTCATTGTCAAATCCGGCACGATTAGCACCAGTATGTTGGCGGCTCAAGCCGTGAGTTCTGCCAACATTGGTGCCGGTCAGATTGGCTACGCACACTTCTCTTCCGGTGCGGCGTTACCACGGTCCGGTACTGTGGTGTCAGGGATGCTTGGCAGTGGCGCAGTGGTCTTCAGTTCCATTGCTTCTGGCCAGGTTGGGCCGGTACACATAGCTGATGGGGCTAAACTGGTAACTTCGGGGTCCATTCAGTCCGGTTCCTACGGAGATCAATCGGTCGCGTCCAGCGCATACGCGTCTGGTTCGGTCGGACCGATTCATTTGAGCAGTGGAACGGCCATCACTTCCGGCTCGATCATGTCGGGCGACCTGGCTGACAGCTCGGTGGTTTCCGGTACGATCGCATCTGGTCAGCTCTGTGCTGCACACTTCGCTTCGGGCGTACTGTACGAGCAGTTTGTTGCGTCAGGCGCTGGCATCGTCTCAGGTATGCTTGGGGCCAGCACGGTATTCTCGGCCCAGGTTGCCAGTGGTCAGTTGGGCGGAACGCATTATGGTTCCGGTTCCATTCAGTCCGCCGCCTATGCTTCCGGCTCGATCAGCACCTTCAAGATTGCCAGCGGGCAGATCTTGAACGCGAACATTGCGTCGGGTGCTGTGCTGAGCGCAAACATCGCTTCGGGACAGATCGGGGTTAATCACTTTGCGAGTGGCGCCATTCACGCTGCTTTGCTTTCCGGTCAGATCCAGTCTGGCGATTTGGGTGCCGGCGCAGTGGTTTCTGCCAACATTGCCAGTGGACAGATCACTGCCGAGCACATTGCCAGCGGTGTCATTCCGCCGATGATCGTTTCAGGGGCGGTGGGATCCGGTGATTTGGCCAACGGCTCGGTCGTTTCTGCGTCGTTTGCTTCGGGGCAGATCAACTCTCCGCATATCGCCAGTGGTGGCGTTCTGAGCGCGAACATTGCTTCTGGCCAGATCGGTGTTAACCACTTTGCCAGCGGTGCGGTCCACACTGCGATTACGTCGGGACAGATACAATCGGGCGACCTTGGTAATGGCACAGTTGTTTCGGCCAATGTAGCCTCAGGCACGATCGCGTTCGCCTTGCCGGCAATCAGCGGGCAGCCCACGACAGGCACGACTGAAGGGTTGGTCACGGTTGATCATGGCGGGGGTAAGCTCTGGCTTTACGCTTCCGGTGCTTGGCGTTCCATCTCATTTGACTAGGGACTCGAATGGCTAGGCAACGGTCCAGAATACACGGCATCACGCCGCCCCCGCCGCCCCCGCCCGCCGGGTTTTACTCCTGGGGCTCAGGCTACAATGGTGAGCTGGGCACTGGTAGTTCAATGATGCGGAGCGCGCCGGCTCGGATAGGCTCAGCATCTGACTGGACAGTGGCGGACTCACTCTACGGCAATGGCTACGGGTTGCGTTCAGGAAAGCTGTATGCCTGGGGGTCGCAATACTACGGTCAAATCGGAGATGGCTCGAACGACTGGTCTATGGGCTATTCCAGTCCTGTGCAGGTCGGCGCTGATACCGATTGGACACACGTGGCTGGCGGAGATTCCACCTACGTCGGTGGAATCCGAGCTGGCAAACTGTTCATGTGGGGGACCAGCTACAACGGGGCGCTGGGGCTGGGTTCAAATA
>Ga0315274_10010007_pt1 | contig 13662 bp, 18 predicted proteins | sample YL17G02_20_MG_FD_203700 | JGI IMG/M metagenome (GOLD analysis project Ga0315274, IMG submission 203700) | Sediment microbial communities from Yellowstone Lake, YNP, Wyoming, USA - YL17G02_20 | ecosystem: Environmental > Aquatic > Freshwater > Lake > Sediment | place: USA: Wyoming | collected...
TTAGAAATTTAATTATCGACATGATTGAAGAAGATAGCGAGGTACTCTCAACAATGATGCAGATACAAAACTCTGTGTTTATGTCCTATAAAGGAAAAAAGAACGAAGTAATAAAAATACTCAGACGCTGCTCGTCTGAATTACAAAAGGAGGTAAATTAATATGAAAAAAATAATGACAACAACCATCATATCAACACTGATTTTCAGTGCATTAATATCCCTGTATATCCCAACCGTACAGGCAAGTCCAGCTGTCATGATCTCACAATACCAATTATCCCCAGAAATCCTCATGCCTGGTGATACCGCGGTGTTAACCCTTCAGGTGAAAAACGCAGAAACCGTCGCGACACAGACGTCAACCTCAACCTCAGGTGGAGATACAACCACCACCGTGCGTACCCTTGGGGTGGCTATCGAAAATATCTGGATCACCGCTGCCCAATCTGGGGGGAAACAAATCCGCGCGACAGCAAATTACGATGATATCGGGTATCTTGCAGCAGGAGCAATCATCGAGGTAAACTTCAAGCTTGTTGTCGATAAAAACATGAGTGAGGGAATATATTTTCCCGTTGTAAATGTTGATGTCAGCGGTGGCACCGATGTCATCTATCCTCTTTTAGTCAAAGTAAGTAATGCCTCAGTAGATCTCCTCCCAACTAGTGTCCCTTCGAAAATCTCCAAAGGCGGAACAACAGAGCTTACCGTTACTGCGGTGAATAAAAGAGAAAACATGGTAAAAGAAGTCATTATCACTCCACATGGAGACGGTGTCGAGTTCATCCCACAGAGTTATTTCATAGGATCACTTGCTGCAGAAACATCAGAAGACGTTGTTTTTTCAGCCAAACCAATTGAAACTGGGGGTAGTAATATTTCCTTTTCCGTGAGCTATAAGAACGGGGATAATCTGCATACAAACACATTAATCGCTCCACTCTCCGTTATTGAGGCGTTAGATGTTGCACCGATTATTACCAATTTTCCCCTCAGCATCACGAAAGGAGGCTCCTCAAGAATAAGCATTGAGGTGTATAATGCTAAAACAGAGAAGATCACCGGTGTTCTCGTAACCCCTATCTGTAATGCAACGGTGATTCCCTCGCAGTATTTTATCGGCTCTATGGATCCTGATGATGTGTTCTCCGCATCGTTTGACATCTATGCTGATACGGTTGGATACGGGACCCAGATCATTGGCTTTAAAGTCTCCTTCAAACAGGGAAATGACTATTATGAGACCCCAGTGGTCAGTAAATCGTTTAGCATTGTCTCCGGGCCAGGTCAGAGTTATCAATCCACTGGTAGCTCAAGTAGTACATCTGGGTCAAGTAGTGGCATGCCTCAAACATCCTCGTTACTTACTACGTGTTTAACACCACTTATCATTATCATCGTTGTCATCATTGTAGTTGTACTATTATACATGTGGCGGAAAAAACGGCGGAAGGCGTAATGAGTAAGGACGTCATAGTCACCCAGAATATTTCAAAAACCTATGGCAAACCCCCCCTGCAGGTCTTCGCGCTGCGAGAGACCAATCTCCATATTAAACAGGGGGATTACATCGCCATCATTGGACCGTCAGGCTCAGGGAAATCAACGTTGATGAACCTGCTGGGGTGTCTTGATAAACCAACATCAGGCAAAATCTTCATCGATGGGAGTGATGTCTCAACATTAAATGAAAATGAGCTTGCCAGGATTCGACGGGAAAAGATCGGTTTTATCTTTCAGAAATACAATCTGATTCCAACGTTAAATGCCTTGGAGAATGTGGAACTCTCCATGGGATTTGCAGGCGTTGGTAGTCAAACCAGGACAACAAAAGCAAAGCAGCTTCTTGAGCTGGTTGAACTGTCAAAACGGTTAACCCATAAACCCTCGGAGATGAGCGGTGGGGAACAACAACGAGTGGCTATCGCTCGTTCTCTTGCGAATGATCCTTCGATTATTCTTGCGGATGAACCAACAGGTAACGTCGATTCAAAATCAGGCGAAAACATTATGAACATTTTAGAAGAAGTCAACCGAAAAGGTGAAACAATCATCGTCGTGACCCATAATATGACGATCGCGCAACGCGCGAAACGAGTGCTTCGAATTCAAGATGGTGTAGTAAAGGAGGGGCATGTTTAGAGATCATGTCAAACTTGCGATAAAAAATCTTCGACATCGCATGTCTCGATCATTGTTAACGTTGCTGGGTATTGCGATTGGTATCATGGCGATTATCTCTCTAATGGCTCTTGGGGAAGGTATGCAGCAGGCGATCACCGGGGAACTCTCTTCGTTATCTGATGTCATCATTGTGTCTACCGGCGGAAATATGTTTTCCTCGTTTGGTGGTGGAGAATCAATATCAACCGGTGAATATTTCACGCAACGGGATATAGCGGGTATCGAACGTCTCCAGGGAATCAAAGAGGTGAGCACCCAGTTGTCTGGTTCTGGTCTTGCAGAATACAATGGGAAAACAACGGTTCTATCTCTGACCGGCATGGAAGTTAGCGTCATGAAGCTTCAATACGCAAGTCAGAATTTAGAAGCAGGAGGATTTCTCAACGAAGGTGAGCAGAATAAGATCATGATTGGATATAGTATCGCGCATGATACCTTTGATGCCGATATTTCTGTTGGTGGGAGGATCAAGATTAACGGTGAGAAGTTTTTTGTCAGCGGTATTTTCGGAAAACAGGGCATGGGTGGTGTGTCCTCAGACAGTATGGTGTTGATGAGTTCCCGTGATTTTAAGAAATTAACCGGTCAGAGTAATATTAGCTTAATTTATTTACGGGTGAATAACGTCAATGACGCGGAATCCATTGCGACCACCATTCAGAATGCCATCAACGAAAATCATGGAAAGAAGGATTTTGCGACTGCGACAACGATGACTTCTATTCTTAAGACGGTGCAAAATATTATTGGTATTCTTCAGTTAGTGCTTGTAGGAATTGCGTCGATTGCTCTTGTTGTTGCTTCTATTGGGATTATGAATACGATGCTTACCTCAGTGATGGAGCGGACTCGTGAGATTGGAATTATGAAGGCGATAGGTGCAACAACTCGGGATATCATGAGTATCTTCATCATCGAAGGCGTGTTGATGAGTGGTGTTGGCGGGATTATTGGTATTATTCTTGGTGTGTTTGGCTCGCAGGCGCTGACGCTGATTCTTGGGAGTTTTATGTCGATGGGAGGAGGTTCGTTTCAACTTGTTCCGATTATTACGATTACATCTGTAGTTCTTGCTGTGGCAGTATCACTCATCGTTGGTATTCTATCAAGTCTCTATCCTGCTTGGAAGGCTGCCAGGATGAGTCCGATAGAAGCTGTGCGATACGAATAATGTTTTTTTGACAACAAGATACATTAATATCTCCTACTCTATGGCCCCTTATTTATGAAATCATCACACTTCGTCAAAATTCTCCGAGAAAAAAAGTTGCTCTTACCGCCATTAAGCGGATATACTGATTATCCCTATCGGGTTATTCTTGCTGATTTTAAACCACCTTTTATAATAACGGAGATGGCGAATGCACGTGCAATAGTACAAAGGAATCGGCGAACCATGCAGATTCTGAAGATCGCTGAGGGGAAGCATTACAACGGCGTTCAACTCGTAGGTAGTAATGCTGAGTACATGCGAAAAGCAGCAGAAATCGTTGAAGATCTTGGTTTTGATTACCTTGATATTAATATGGGGTGTACAGCGCGTAAAGTAGCCTGTCGAGGAGAAGGTGTGTCTCTTATGAAGAATGAGGTACGCGCCTGTGAAATTGTTGCCGCGGTCACCGACGCAGTCGATGTTCCCGTGACGTGTAAACTGCGTCTAGGGCCATCGAAACAATCGATGAATGTTGTTGCTCTTTCCGAAAAACTCGTTGATTCTGGTGCGGTCGCTCTCACAATTCATGGACGAAGCGGTGAAAAAAAATTCGGATTACCAGTTGATCTTCGAGTAATGCATGAAGCTGCTACTGTTCTTACGATTCCAATAATTGCGAACGGGGGCATTTACACAGGAAGCGATGCGCAACAGATGATTCAGGCTACCGGTGCTGCTGCCGTCATGCCCGGACGAGGACTCATTGGAAACCCTTGGATTATTCCAGAGATCCTCTCGACAATATCCAAGACCTCGTTTACACCACCGACTCTTCAGAAGAAAAAAGAAATTTGCAGAAAGCATCTGGATTTGCTTGTGGATTTTTATGGTGAACGAAAAGCTGTATTAAAAATGCGAAGTATCCTGCCTCAATATTTTTCCTCTTGTTTTTTTCTTAAAGATTTGAAGCTTGATGGACAACGAGCATCGAATGTGAGCGATATACCAATGTTGTTGGAACGACTCGATGACGCTAAGGGATACACTATATATGATAAAAGGAAAAAATGAAGTAATTATAAATTATGCATCACAATCAAATAATGATAATGAAATTATATGCTCCTGTCGGGATTGAGGACTCGCGGGTATAAAGCCCATACTAAAACCAGCTGACTGGTAGGAAGATTCGAACTCGTATTTATTAACACATTTGATGGTTTAAGTTCTGTTGAACTGTTTTTCATTTTTTTCTTTTTTTCAGAATAAGTAAAATCTGTCCTTTTAATTCCGGAATCTTGTTGATAACAACATCCCACACAATATCACGATCAACGCCAAAATACGCATGAATCAAAATATCCCGCAGCCCAGCGATTTTCTTCCACTCCACAGTAGGATGTTTCTTTTGTACATCTTTTGGGAGATGTTTCACCGCTTCGCCGATAATTTCAAGATTCCGTACAACGCCATCTTGAACTAACTGGTTTTCACAAAAACCCTCAAACGAGAGAGCTCCAGCATACTTTTCGATCCTCTCGATCGCCTGAAGAATATCTTTGAGAAATACCTTAAAATCCCGCGACATATCGAACACTCTTTAAAATAGAGGGTTTCAGCTCAAGTTTTACTGCTTCTTTTACGACAAGATCGACAGAACGACCGAATGATTTTTCTAAAAAAAATTTTAACTCCATGTAGTTATCAAATGTTTTTTTTCCTTTTTTAAATTCAACAAGAATGTCGATATCACTTTTTCGGTTTTGATTGTTTGTACTAAATGAACCAAATAAACCGATTCGTCTCACTCCGAATTGTTGAATTTCTTTTCGGTGTAAACTCAGAGTTTTCATAATATGTTCAGATGTAAGCATGGTTAAATTAATGTCCAAGCAAGTATAAGAAAGTGACGGATGAAAAACGATTTATTTTAAAACAACAACTTTCTGAAGAAATTTAGGTGAGCCCGGAAGGAAATAACAGCAGTAGAATGGTATGCTCCTGTCGGGATTGAGGACTCACGGGTATAAAGCACCCTTTTTAATTTTACCGAAGAATACTACATTTTTGTGAATTTTCTACAGAAGAAAAAATGACAAAGTGCTGCTGACGAGAATTGTATAGGTCAACAGGAAAGGGTTTAGGGAAAGTTAGTAGTAAAAAGGTATGGGTTTTACTGTCTTTTTTTATAGATCAGATCATGATGTTCAAAAGTTTCAAATATAATCGTATCTCCTTCAATCCGAAACAATAAAACATAGCTCCCTAGATGTACACGTCTGAAATCATTCAGTGGACTTCGGAGGTTTTTGAAATGTGTAATGGAAAGCGAATCCGAAGCAGCGATTTGCATCATCTTCTTCTCTAACGTACGAAACATTGTATTATCTCTTCTTTTCAGAAATGTCAATGTTTTCTTCAGTTCATTAGAAACAATGACGTGGTAGCTCATAGCTCTTTAAACCATTGTTTTACCTGTTCGGGTTTCATTGGTTTAGTATGAGAACCTTTCCGTGTTGCACCAAGCTTTTTCACAAACTCTTGCTGTATCGGGAGTTCATCTACGGGATGCCAATCTATTTGTTCACAAAACTTTTCTTCATTCTTGGTAAGCTTCCCGGATTTTATATATTTCTCAAACAGATATCGTTTTAGGAGTTCTTCCCTCCCAATTTCAGACCAGTTAATCCAAGGGAATCGTGCGAGTCTTTCTTTAAATGTTTTATCAACAGAAATTGTAATACAAGCCATATTATAATTCACCCTGTGCATGTAATTTTTCCAATGATTCTAATCGTTTTTTAAGTCTTTCTTTAAGCACTTCAGACCAATTGACATCTGGTCTGGTATCAAGTCTCTTCTTGAGATCTTCTGATATAGAAAACGTCATTCTTACCATAATACATCATCTCATGCAATTGCATGTATATATGTATATGCATAAAACTATTTAAACGTTTCGACAGAAGAAAACAACCTTTTTCTATATTTTTTATAGAAAAAAAAATGATGGGATGCTCCTGTCGGGATTTGGGACTCACAGGTATAAAGCCCATAGCAATAATAATGGTGTAAGAGAGATTTCAACTCGTATTTTTTAACACATTTGATGTTTTTTATATCTCGTGAGCCACTTTAATGGGGCTCTCGGTGATAACGTTCATTTCCTCATCAGAGAGAACTATTTCACTTGCTGCTGCATTCGCTTCCACATGCTTAAGTTGGAATGCCTTGGGAATGGTTATTACGCCGTTCATATTAATTAGCCACGCAATAGCTATCTGGTGGATGGTTGCGTTGTGTGTTTTTGCGATTTTCTCAAGATTATCTCGTAATTCTCCCTTTAGATTGGTTAAACCTCGATGACCAAGAGGGCTATAGGCAGTAAGAGTGACACCATGTTTTTGATAGAATAAAAGGTGGTTTATGATATGTCGTTGACGAACCACGTTGACACGGAGTTGACTATTGACAAGTTCTGCCTTCTTCAGACACTCTTGTGCCTTCTGAAACTTCTTTAAAGAGTGATTGCTCACTCCGATGTAACGTGTTTTACCTTCAGCGATAAGTTCCTCAAGCAACCTCATGTTGCTTTTGATAGGAATAAGTGGATTGGGAAAGTGAATTAAATACATATCAAAATATTTGAGATTCAGGCGCTTCAGGCTTTTTTCAGTCGCTTTCTTCATCTGCGAATAACGAACATGTGTTGGAAGCAGTTTGCTAGTCACAAAAACTTCATCACGATCATATTCGGCCACCACTTCACCTACAATCCGCTCAGATATGCCCCATCCATACGCTTCCGCAGTATCGATATGCGTCATCCCTAGCTCTATTCCATGTCTGAGTGACTTTTTCCATTGTTCATAGTACTCCTTAGATTTTCTTGCTTTAATACCCCAAGTGCCTTGCCCAATAACAGGGATTTTTTCACCGGTTTTACCTAGCTCAGTGAAACGCATATATCCTTCCTTGTTCAGGAAATAATCAGCAGCTACATAAACTTGTGCAAAATGTTTAGTTATTGAATAATCAACGACACAATAAGATTGCATTGATCCTCGGGCGTTGACCGCTGTCATATCTAACTTTTTTTATCATGTCTAAATACAATTATTACGACGGCTAGTTACCCTGTTTATTCTTAACTTTTAACCTAAAAGAAAAGCTATTTAAGGATAAACAAAATTGCTTAGAGGAAATTATGAAAACGGAGCAAGAAAAACTTATTGTTACGGTAACAACTGCGAACGCCTGGATTTATCCTGAAGCAAAGAATTATCCAAAAACACCAGAAGAAATCGCAGAAACAGTATATAATTGCTATAAAGAAGGAGCGAGTATCGCGCATGTTCATTTACCGAAGAATGCATGTAAAAAGACGGTCGAATTGATCAGAGAAAAATGTGATATCATCATACAAGCAGGCATGTCTAGTGATCCCATAAATGAACGACAAGAACTGTTTGATTCGAAACCAGATATGGTTTCTATAATTTTAAACCATCATGATGAGGTTTTTCTTGATGTCGAGGTAAATCGATTGCATCCACGGAAAGAATTAGAGGAATATTGCGAGTTATGTCGAAAAACAGGTATTAAATCGGAGTTTGAAGTCTGGCATCATGGTTCAGTATGGAATTTGAACTACTTGATAAGGAAAAATTTGATAGATAAACCGTATTTTCTTACATTGTTTCTCGGTTGGCCTGGTGGGACTTGGTCTCCCCCTACAAAAGACGAATTGTTGCATAGGATAAAGTATCTTCCTCCAGATTGTGTTAGTTCAGTGAGCGTTATGGGACCTGATCAGGAAGTAATCTTACCGCTTGCTATTGAATTAGAAAAACATGTCAGAGTCGGGACCGAAGATTATCCGTACTTGAAGAAAAGAGTTCTGGCAAAGGATAACACTGAGTTGGTTAGAAAAATTGTGAAGATTGGCAAAGAAAAGGGAAGAGAGATAGCAGATCCTTCAGAAGCAAGAAAAATGATAGGTATTCGCTAAAAACAATTTTTTATGGTGATACTATGAGAGTAATTGGTATAAATGGAAGTCCAAGAAAAAAGGGGAACACGCAGGCTTTGTTAAAAGTAGCTATGGAATCATCTAAGATAGATGACGTGAAATTAATTCATTTGGTTGATTATGAAATCTTGCCATGTAATGGTTGTGGTACTTGTTGGAAAACGAAAAAATGCCCGTTTGACGATGACCTTGAAGAAGTAATAAGCGAGTTAGTCAGTAGTGATGCAATAATCATTGGAAGTCCAGCTTATTATGGAACTGTTTCAGCTCAGATGAAGGCATTTATTGACCGTTCTGGTGAACTTCTTGGAGCACGAGGGCATCCATTAAAAGGTAAAGTTGGCGGTGCTCTCTCGGTTGCTAGACGATGGGGTCATATCACTACTTGGACAGCTTTACTTCTTTACGTTCTAGAGATGCGATTGATTGTTCCAGGTGCAGGGTGGGGTGCGGCTACTGCTATGAAACCAAACGAGGTCATGAGCGACAAGGAAGGCATTAAAAGAGCTAAAGAGCTAGGGAGATATATTGGAAACCTTTGTAGAATTTTATCCAAAAAATCTTAATTTTTTTATCCAACTGCCTAGCTAACATTTATGGATTGGGGGTATGTTATGCTTATTTAAATTCCTACAGCCAAAATGATTATATACTAATGTAAATATTTTATGATACTTTTATGAAAAAGATCCGAGTCGGTCTTGTAGGTCTGGGTTTTTCTGGGTCGTTACATGCAGACGCATATGCTGCAATAAAAGACAAGGCGGATTTGGTTGCGGTTTGTGACATAGATAAGGAAAAAGCCAAAATGATGGCTGGTTGCTATGGTGCGAAGGCTTACACGGACTTCAAGAAAATGCTAGAAAAGGAGAAGCTTGACGCTGTCGATTTATGTGTTCCGCATCACTTGCACTCCGAGTTTGTAATTGCTGCGGCAAAAGCCGGAAAGCATGTAATAGTAGAGAAACCGATTGCAACAACGGTCGAAGAGGCGAAAAAAATGATAGAGGCGACTAGAAAGGCGAAGGTGAGGTTCATGGTTGCCGAGGATCAAGTGCATCTACCGGCACACAAACTCGCCAAGGAACTTCTGGATAAGAGGGCCATAGGCAAGATATTCATGGCAAGAGTTCTTAGCGCAGTCTACGATATGCCAGAAGATGATAAGGGGTGGAAGCTCAATCCAAAAAACAAGGGCGTGCTTCTTGACATGGCGGTTCACTACTTTATGATCCTGCAATGGCTGATAGGTCCGATAGAGAAGGTTAGTGCGATGGCAGAATCTGTCGTAGTAGAGAAAGGGAAAAGCGATTTTGACGACAACGCTATAGCAATTGTCAAGTTCAAAAATGGAGCCATTGGTGATGTTTCTGTTACGACGGTGGTTGCTAGAGAACCGTGCAATAGGTTGGAGTTTTATGGAACAGAGGGCACTATAATAGTTGATCATTCGTGCGAGAAGCCGTTGATGTATCATTCAGTACATCGTGGTATGGAAACCGATGGATGGGTGAGGCCGGAAGTAGAGCATGAAACGTATCCTGGATATTTTCCACTTGCATTCAGAAACGAAGTTAAGTACTTCATCGATTGCATTCTGGAGAATAGGGAACCGGAATTCGGTGGAAAAATGGGGATAGAATCCGTGAAGGTTGTAGAAGCTGCGTACAAGGCAGTAAAAACCGGAAAGACGCAGAACGTTAAGTAGAGTATAGTAAAAAGAAATGAGGGCGAAAGAAATGATTGATTTGAGTAAATATCGCATAATAGAACTAAGTGTGGAACTCTGTCCAACGATATACCGGTTGGACGGGGTGAGGGAAGACCCGTTTCCATCTACTGATTTGGATTGGAATGAAACGGTCGCGTATTCCGGAGGAGCGAAACGTCTCGTGTTACGTCAGATAAAGTATCCAGATATGGATTTCAACGAACTTATAGATATGGAGGCGCATCTTGGAACGCACGCAGAGACCGGGAAACACCTAGATTATGACAGACCAAGTATAACAGATTTCCCAGTGGATACATGGATTGGTGAAGCAGTGGTGTGTGACTTTTCCGACAAAACTCCTGTAAAAGGTGAAAGATATGAACTGACTCCCAAGGATTTTGGAAAAGTGAAGAAAGGGGATATAGTTTTGATAAGGAGTTCCCTGTCTTACGGCGATGCACCCACCATGACTGAAGCGGCCACTAAAAGCCTCATCGACAAAAAGGTAAAACTCATTGGCGGACTTGAACCATTCAACGGTGTGATAGGTACTGATGAACTGCGTAACGTCCACAACATGTTCCACGAAAACGACATAGTACTAGTTCAGGGAATGATAAACCTCAATCAGATAAAGAAGGAGAGGGTTTTCTTCATCGGACTTCCGATGAGAATCAAGGGACTTGATGCATCCACGATACGGGCTATAGTTCTTGAAGAAAAGGACTGAGAACTACCGAGTCGGAACAACAACACAACAATAAACAAGAGATCAATAGCAGATGTTTTTTTATCCTGCTGCCCAACCAGCATCAACCAATAAATCAGCCCCGGTCACATATGATGATTTATCAGACGCTAAATAGAGTATTGCCTCACCAATTTCTTTTGGATCAGCCCATCTGTGTAAAGCACCGATATCTGATCGTTCTTTCCTAATTTTATCTATTGAAACGCCAAGTCTTTTCGCTTCGATTTCCACGTCACCTAAAAGCATCGGAGTTTCAACCGAGCCTGGACTAATACTATTAACTCTAATACCACGGGGTGCTAGTTCCCATGCGAGTGCACGGGTAAGTGCGATAATGGCACCCTTTGTTCCACCATATACTGCATGATTAATCTGGCCAACATGACCGGATATAGATGCAACATTTACTATTGTTCCTCCTTTTTCCATATATGGCAAAACATGTTTAGTGCAAAGAAACACACTTTTATAGTTAGTATTAACAACTTTTTCAAAATCCTGTTCTGTTGTTTCTGCAATTGGTTTAACAAGAACAACTCCTGCGTTGTTAACAAGAATATCAATTTTACCATAGGTTTCTTTCGCGGTTTTTACCATGGTTTTTACATCAACTTCTTTCGATACATCAGCATGAACATAAAGAGCCTGTTTTTTCTCTTCTTTTATTAGTTTTACCGTCTCTGCTCCTCCCTTATCATTGATATCTGTAACAACTACCTTAGCACCTTCTTGTGCAAATAAAATTGCAGTTGCACGACCAATACCAGATGCTGCCCCAGTAATAATTGCTACTTTACCTTCGAGATACATTTTATCATCCTCCAATACGAATTGCTTTTACTCACCAATGAAGCTGATTTGTTTAAAACATGATTTTCTGCAGTTTTAATAAATCACCCATAGCTCCCTTAACCTTTATTTTACCAGTCATATATGAGGTGACTGGGTTTATCTTTTTATCAAGGATACCTAGAAAAACATCACTTTTTATCGTAACCATTATATCAGGTTTTTCAACGCTTTCTTCTTTTAGCGATTTTGCTTCTCCATTGACTACATCCATAACGTAATTCGTGTTAAGATCTGTAAATGAAAACTGCATCTTTTTAGTAAAATCCTTAAATTTTTCTTTTGTTATTGGGTCGTCTAATCTAGATTTTACTTTATTTAATCCGTTCAATACTTCTTCTTTTGTCGCCATATTTTAATCAACCTCCCGGTTCTTATTTTTTTTATCAAATCATTACTTAGGTATAAATAGTTTGATATTTTTAAAAAATTAACTTGTTATTCGTACTTTTTGTAATAAAATGAATGCTATGATTAATGTTACTGGTGTAACGTAAAAAATCAGCTGATAATTGTTATTAAATGTGCTGATGAGAAAACCGACAAGTGGAGCAGCAATCATTTGTGGTGTAGCATAGAAAATATTCCCAAGACCCATGAATTTCCCTTCTTTTCCCTTGGGGAGAAGATCTGCAGTGAGAGCAAAGTTTAAAACTATAATAACGCCGAATCCTAATCCAGCCATCCCCATAGCAATATATATCAGCGTAATATTAGATGTAAAAGCACCAATTGATAACCCAATAGCCGCGATAAGAACACCAGTACTAAGAATACGTTTTTTACCAATTTTATCAGCAAATATCCCTGCAGGAACTGCGCAGGCAACAAGGATGACGGTAAATACCCCCATAAATATCAGAGCAGAAGATTCAGTTAGACCTAATGTATTTTTGGCAAAAAGGACAAAGAACGGTTGAAGTGTCCCTATGGCAAACCACCAAAACATAGAGGTAATCATAAATTTTACAAACTCTTTTTCTTTAACAAAATCTTTAACAATTGATATGAGCGGTTCTTTCTTCCGTGGTTTAATTGATTTTTTTTCTTCTATTGTAAGAATGGTGATAGAAGAAGAAATAGTGATTACTATAGCAAAAATAACAAAAGTCAAGGTATGGCTTGTCTCCCAAACTGCGGCTGCAGCTGCAAAAGCTAAAATAGTACCAAGGATGTTGAACGCCTGCATATATCCACTTGTTTCTCCTCTTTCTGCAGGTTCAGTCAGATCAGGTAGAAGGGCACAATAAGTTGAATTCCACATGTTAAGAAAAATATACAATAGTGTAATACAAAATGCAAAAAGAATAAAGATATTTAGTGGTTCCATCCCAACCCCTATTTGAATTCCGATAACAGATATGATGAGCAGCATAACAACAGTGAGCGGTACAAATATAATCATGAATATTATTCGCCTTCCAAATCTTGTCCACGTATTGTCACTGATGGTACCAATTACTGGGGGGATAATGATGCCGAGTAACTGAGTAATACCGATGACTATTCCAATAAAAAAAGCAGATTTATTAAAAAAAACAGATTTTGCAAGAGGATCTAAAATCAACGGTATTACATTAGAGTTCAATGAAAGAACTAATCCTGCCCCAATAGAAGCAGAAGCAAGGGCTAATTTTTCTTTTCTAGATAACATGATTCTAATAACTTTATAAAATAAGTAGCATTTAAATTCATCGAATTATGTAAAATTTAGGTGAGAATTTTTATATAGTGTGAGGCAGCTACGGTAAAACAGTATGAAAGCTGATAAAAAAGTTGTAACCTTTGGCGAAGTAATGATGCGCCTCACTCCTCCTGATTATCTACGATTTACACAAGCGAGGTCTTTTAATGTCATCTATGCAGGAGCAGAGGTTAATGTTGCTATAGCACTCGCGAATCTCGGCGTTCCAGTAGATTTTGTAACCAGTCTACCAAGGAACGAATTAGGGGATGCCTGTATAAATTACATACGCC
>Ga0315274_10010008_pt1 | contig 13661 bp, 11 predicted proteins | sample YL17G02_20_MG_FD_203700 | JGI IMG/M metagenome (GOLD analysis project Ga0315274, IMG submission 203700) | Sediment microbial communities from Yellowstone Lake, YNP, Wyoming, USA - YL17G02_20 | ecosystem: Environmental > Aquatic > Freshwater > Lake > Sediment | place: USA: Wyoming | collected...
CGCACAAGGTAGTCATATCCGATGGCAATCTAAGGCTACCAAAGGTCTTCATTTTGAACAATTGTGCAAATATGCTAATCTTAGTTAGTCTTAAAACATGAGTAGGCAGGAGAATGAGAGACCAAAAAGAACAGTCACAAAAAGAGACCAAGCGGAAACAAAAGCATGATGCAGAGGAAGCCAAGAGAGCGGCTAAAGAACAGGAGAGAAAGAAGGCCTATTTGGCGAAAGAACAGGCTATTGAGAAGGCTTCTGACTCAAGACAAATTGAGCGGGCGGAGAAGCGAGTCACTGAAGAGATCGGACAACTAGCCAGAAATCAGGCGAGAAAGAATGCTTATTCTGCCAGGGAGAAGAAAATAGCCGAGGCTCAAGAGGCAATAAGACTGAGGGGCAAGAAGCAACCACCAGAGTAAGACCGAAATGTAACAAAAAGCCACATTGTTAAGTATCAGATGAATGCCATGGACTAAGGTTAGATTACCTCCAATTATTAAAAATTGATGCTAGGTAAAAACAGCAGTAAGTAGTTTTTAGAAGCATTACAATGCAATGCAAGTGCGCTTTAGCAGCAATATGGGCTATGTTTGTGGGAAAGTCAGTCTTGGAGAGAAATCATTCACCTCGCGCACGCCCAAAGCTTATAGCTAGTCCCACTGCAGTGACAAGAGCACCCAGCCCAACCATTCCAGTAGTCAGATTGAAGCCAAAAGTAAAGTGGTCTACCTTAAATATGAGCACAGATGCAATGAGGAAGTTGACCGCTCCCCAGATGACGTTTACCAGCGGTGAGGAATCTCCGCTGCCAGGCGGTTTAGAAAATGGAGTTGAGAACCTATCTCCTGAGATGCCGTGTATGAAGTGGGGGACGCCATTAGCAAGAAAGACACCGGCAAAGAAGTAGGCTAGATAAGCGTACCATGCCATATAAATGTTCCTCTCTAACTAATCAATCAATAATCTCATTAATCAGAGATTTCTAGATGCATTAGCCATGTTAATCATCCCATCCAGTAATTGACAATCGTTACAACCCAAACAACCAACTGGCAGTGAGTCTTGCTCATATACGTCTCTCACCTTTGCTAACAATGGCTGTATACTGCCTAGATTAAGGCCTATCTTATGCACATAGGCCTTGAATCCCATTGCAAATCCTGCTTCTCTGTGGTTTCCCTTGTCAAATAACGCGACCCTATCGGTAATCGGCTCCATATATATTAGGGCTAAGTCAGATACAGGATTTAGTCCGCACCTTTCACCAATCACGGCGTAGGAGTTAAGCTGAACCTCATACATCGGCAAAAGCTTGTCCTGAGTGGTGGTGTACTTGGCAGTTTTGTAATCAATAATTATGTGGGAGTCATCTGAGCGAATAAACACGCCATCTGGTGTGCCAGTCAGGAGTACGTTATTATCATGGTCAAGCACATTAAATCTGGTGTGGTGGGGTGGGCTTTTGTAGCCTTTAAGCTCTCCAAGTCCATTGAGCCAATTTGGGAATTTACCATTGGTATCAAAGAATGTCTGAACCATGTTCTTCGTGTAGGAGTCTATGGAACTGAAGATACCGGGGAAAATCTGGAAGGGGAGTTTGTTATTGAGGTGCAGCTTTATCCAAAAGCACCGTGGGCAAAAGCTAGGCAGTGCAAGCTCGCCTAAGGCTTTGGCAGATATTCGGATTTGAGTATTCATTGCTTGCCTCAACCGTTAGGCTAACTTTAATCTTGAAGTAGGCTATTGTCAAGAGAGGACTGTCAAAAGAACACTAAGATATTGTTAGTAGGAGCCAATCAGGTGTTAGGCTTTTCGTCATTTGGTGACAAACTCCTTTGCTGTGGTAACAAAGATACGAAATAGTTCGTTGGAGACTTGGCATTTCATCCATCGGTTGACTTAAGATCGAGCTTTTGTTATCTTAACAGTGGAAACAGAATCTTTCTAGGTGCCCTTTGGGAGAATAGGGAAGCCGGTGTAATTCCGGCGCGGGCCCGCCACTGTAAGTGGGGAGTTCCCTTGCATAAGGCCACTGTCGTCAGACGGGAAGGCGCAAGGGTAATGATGAGCCACAAGTCAGGAGACCTGCCTAGAAATTAGCCGCCCTCGCGTGGTTACAATCGGGGCTAACACTATTCAAGATATAAGACCCCCGCTTTACCAAACGGTTAGGCGGGGGTCTTTTTATTTATGAGTAAGGAGAGCAATGTCTAACACTATTGATGGCGCTATTGTTATTGGTTACATAGTAGCAATTTTTATCGTAGGCATAATGATATATCGCCGATCACGGAATTACGATGATTATCTTATAGCTGGCCGGAAGCTTAATGTCTTCTTCATTGCCGTTACATTGACTGCCATGATTTCCAGCGCTACTTTAGGTGTGGCTGGCCTCGGCTATTCTTTTGGTCTTACAGGGGCATGGTTCTTCATTATGTTGGGTGTTGGTGCCTGGATACTTCTCTTCACAGTAGCTGGGAGGCTACGCGCATTGGCTCAATATTCTATTACGGATATCTTCGAGCTGAGATACAATAGCCATGCAAGGATAATCGTTGCAATAATTGGAACCCTGGCTTATATCTCTCTGCTTAGTATTGGATTCGTAGGGGGAGGCCAGATGTTACAATCCATATTTGACATTCCTCTTTTTCCTGCCATGCTCATTATGGCTGTTCCCTTTATTATTTATACCGCACTGGGTGGGCTCTGGGCTTCAGCCATAACCAACATCATCAAATTTCTAGTCTTAGCGGTCGGTCTTTTGGTGCTAATTATTACCGTAATACTGAGGGCCGGCGGACTAGAAAATCTTAGCGCGGCCCTTCCCAGCGGTTCCCTTAACCCATTCTCGTCAGATGCTTTGCTATTCGTCTGGGCTTTCTTCTGGGTCATGACCCTGAGTATGTGGGTAGCTGCGGATATCTACCAGATGCTTTTCTCAGCCAAGAGCGTACGTACGGCCAAGGTTGGACTGGGCTTCGCGGGTCTGCTGATAGTCCTGATGGGTCTGGCTGCAGCTTTCATCGGGCTGAGCGCTAAAGCAATCTTCCCTGATATTCAGCCGGAAGCTGCCATTCCGACTCTGACTGCCACCTTGGCTCCCGGACTGCGAGGCTTTGTAGTCATTGCCATGCTCGGCGGCAGTGCTATTGCTGTGGTTATGTTTCAAATCGTGTCAGCTACCTTGCTGGTGAGGGGCATATGGCCCAAGACGCGAATCAGCATGAACAGGATTAGAGCTTTGAGTGCCCTGATGGGGGTTATCGGCTTGGCTTTTGCAGGGCTTTTCCCCAATATCATCTTTCTAACCGAGCTTACTTTTCGTATTATAATTCCGGCTACCTTCCTCCCTGTCTTGGCAGCTTTTTACTGGAAACGGGCTACTGCCACAGGAGCCATAGCTTCATCCCTGTCAGGTGCTATAGTATCTGGGCTGTGGACATTCCTGGTATTGCCTGGTCTATCACCTCAACTTCAATCTATATTAGAGCCTACTTTTATTGGCGTGGTAACTTCCCTGGTTGGGTTACTCGCAGGCAGCTATGCTTCACAGCCGCCATCGCCAGAAAAGTGGCAGCTATTCACTTCACGCCAAAAGAGTTGAGTAAGGCTTGTTTTTCTGGAGGACATTCCACGAACCGATTAGCTCCCTCCATGCAAGAAAATGTACTTAAGCCACTTGGCAATTAGTCATGATTGAACAAAACATCTAGTTGTTCAACCACTCATCCCTCGACTAAACTAAAGGCTTTATTGGTAATGCCTCATAAATTTTTGTTTTAGACTATCACACTTTGCCCACGCTTAATTCAAGAAAAGTCTCCACTTGGTGTGGTAAAATTGAGTTTGGTGAACCATAGCGGCGGTGAATATAAATGAGCCTGTCAAACTACCCCCTCTGTCATTCTGAGTCCTTCTTTTGAAGGACGAAGAATCTCCAACTCCATAAACTCAAAAACTCTCTGCCAATTATGATAAAATATACACAGAGGCACTACCTTGAACCATCAACTGCAAACAACGGAAAATGAGGCGGTAACGCATCTCAGGCAGGCTATCGCCGGTGGCAAACACTGGTACATTGCCCTGCTTGAAGCCATCGGCCTCTGGACTGCCCCTGAAGAGGCTTACAACGGACGCCACTACCGCTACCTCATCGCTAATGAAGCCTTCGACTGGCTCCTTCTTGCCGAGCGCCTTTGTGATTCGATAGATAGTCTATTGCCCGGCGACGAAAAGACAGCCCTCCTTTTCCACGATAAACCACCCCTCAATCTGACCATGCAAGAGTTTAAAAAGCTTATGGGCAGCAAATATCACCAGTACCTCAACTACTTTTACGGCGTAACCGTTGAAGAAGCTCTAATCCTGGCAGTGCACGCGGAAGTACGCAAGGAAAGACAGGGCTTGGGCTTCATCTCGGAGCGCGGCTGCATTAACGAGGCTTATCGGCGAGTTTACGGCGCCACCAGAAATATACTGCTCAGGCACTTCCGAAAAGCACAAGGCTACCCCTACTCTAAATCCATCAGCCTCACCGAATTGAAAGAGTTCACCTACTGGCTATTTAAATACCGACTGGAGCACTGTGAAAAAGCAAAGGTCGCCAGCGACACCAAGAAAGGGCTGAAATATCTGGAACAGCAACGGTCTAAAACCGGCTTCCAGACAAGAAAAACCATCTTGCCCAGCCACGTATCAAACGCCTAACTCCATCTGTCATTCTGAGCCCCGATGAAATCGGGGCGAAGCAATCTCCATCGATATTCTAAACTCCAAACAAATTCAAATCCGGTTTCTAATTTTGCCTTTTTATCTTTGAATTTTGATTCTATTTATTGTTTAGTATCTATGAGCTACCTCATAAAAGTTGTGATTACAATAGGTATAGTGAGATAATAAGCGTATGTCTCTGATAACATTCATAAGGGATCTCCAGAAAATACCAGAAAAGATACCTGCCCCAGGTGCTATTCTTTACAATGCCATACCGGCTAAGCTTCTTCATAAACCGGAATATAAGCTAGCTCAAGTCATTTCCGAAAAGATTGAGAGCGGAACTATTATTGATTTAGGCTCGGGCACAGGCTATTTATCTATTGAGATTGCAAAGAGCGCGCCCAATGTAATGGTGTGCGGCATTGATTTGAGTATGAAAATGATAGACATTTCGAGAAGTCACGCCAAAGGTATAGAAAATGTCCGATTCGAACTTGGCAACGCTGCTAAGCTTCCCTTCGAAAACAATTCAGTTGACTTTATTGTTAGCACAGGCTCTCTACATCACTGGAAATATCCAGTAAAAGTGTTTGATGAATGTTACCGCGTATTGAAACAAGGAGAAGAAGGATGGGTATATGATGGGTATCCTGACTTCCCAAAAGACCAAGCTGAGCAGTTTAAGGGTGAATTTGGTTTTTTCCGATATAAAGTTTTGAGTATAGTTTTAAGATTTCATGGATTTAGTGGGAATGAATATCGAACCAAAATCAAGCGTATTCTAGATCAGACCAAATTCAAGGATTGTTATCAAATGGAACCAATAGATATGTGGATGAAGATTACCATCAAGAAGGAAAGATAAATCCACTTTTATTATGGTTGAACATACATCCCGATGTTTCCGCGTTAGTTTCCCCTCCAATATCGTACTCATTCCGCGCGGACACGGATTACTCTCTCACTTTGGTACTATCTTACCCATCCTTCAAGTACTAATTGCCTATTGCTTGTGGCTCCACCCCAGATTACTCTAGGTTAGGAGTAAATCTTCATTACTAGGGATGAAAAGGTATATGAAACAGTGTTTCGCAATTCTGAAGGGCATTGGCCTAGCCGAGTGGCTGGTGGTGCTCATCGTCCTTACTATCCTGGTTACTGTAGTCGTGCTGAGGTAACGGGATGGTAGAAATTCTAATGAAGTATTATTAGACAGAAACGTTACAGTAGGCTGCGGAGTTCCGGTGGCCCTGTCAATCAGATTGCATGGAGAGATAACTAGTAGGGTATGGAAAGTCTCTGCTTGACGAAAGCCAGACTTTTCAAAGGTAATGAAGAGCCAAGTGAGCATTGACGAGCTAATAGACTAATAATAAGATGAAGCCGTGAAAAAATTATTTGCCCTTTTATTTTCTTTACTAACTACCTTATTTGTATTGTTTTCTTTAGTACCTGAACCAGTTCTTGGTGACGGAGTGGCTATTAAACGCGACCCCTATTCTGACCGCTGGGACTATTCAAATGAAACTAATCAGCAAGCGTTTATCAATTATGAACATGGCTTGCAAAAAATGATCATCAGCGTTGGCCTTGATGCCGAAAACAGTGAAGGAGTTGTTTGGCTTTTCCCCGTGCCAGCTGACCCAAGTAAAGTTGTTATAGATGTTGTTAAAAGTTTGCCCCAATTACATGGCGAGGAAATATCCAAAAAAGCGAAGTCCAATCTTGATGGAATTAGACAATCCTTACTATTGACTCAAATCTATACCGCTGTTGTTGTGGTTCCAAACATGGGACGATTCATTGGCGTCGAAGGTATCACTGGAGATGTTGTCGTCTATGAACACATAGAGAAAGAAGGAATAACTTCGGAAATTATCACTACTAAAACTGCTACGGGGCTTTATGATTATTTAAAGAGCAAGGGACTGAAGATTGACAGTGGGTCTATTCCCGTTTTGGACCAATATATTGGCAGGGAATTTTCGTTCGTTGCCTCGTGGATAAGTTCCCCTAGGAAAACTATATCAATATCGACTGAAGATATAGTAGACTATTTTGATTATTGGCACTCATATCCGGAATTTCGTAGTTTAGTGGATACTTTACAGCAAAAATATCCCGATTTCCGGAGAGCCCACATAGCTTCAGATTACTTGAAATCCGCAAAGGGTGAAGCGGTTCTCCAGGAATTAGTTCAAGCTATCAAAAGTAATCCGGCTCTAATTGCTGAATTACAATCGGCGAGCAGGCTTTTGGGCAAAGAAATTATTCTAATTGACCAACGCGGTATATTCGTAACTTTCCCCACCAAAGATATTTATTTCCCTATGCTCCCAACGAGCGTCTATGGAAGTAAGACTATTCCGGTGACGATTAGGGTGATTGGTCATGTCTCACCAAAGGTATTTCAGGATATAAAGAGTTATACCAAAACTGAATATTTCATTGATAGCCATGCTAACTTCGGAGAAGATTTGAAAAATTTTTACAGTGTCCAAAGTAAGAATGTCAAATATACCAAAATAGACATTTCCGCACCATCAAAATTCTTGACCGACGATTTATGGATAAGACGGCATTCACCACTAAAAACTTACTATTCGTCCTTTGTTGCGATGCATCCCGGAATTTGCACAATCCTTTTGCTGATCTTGAGTTCGTTCATAACGGGAATCTTAGCAGGCTGGACTATTTTTAAAGAATTAAGAAAGAACATAGTTAAACTGGGGCTCATTGGATTATCTAATTGCTTATCCCTAGTTGGCCTGATAGTGGTAACCCACTACCATACGCCAAAAGGCAAAAGGCAATTTGCTTTTGTTGCGCTTTTTTCGATTTCTTTCGTAATTATTTCTTTGCTAATTGTTCAACTGGTCGGATTTACACTTTGATGAATTTTAGCGTGAAATTCAATACCTAAGCATCTTTGGCCCCCTCCAATTCTCAGGCTCCCTAGAACTAGATTCTTAACTTTCTGACAATTGATGCAATGACACAACCGTCTTGATATATTGTTGACAAATCGCAAGCATTAGAAATCAGACAGACATTCCTCTATCCTTAAAGTGGTGACAAAGAAATTGAAAAGGCAAACGGGATAGAGTAATTGTACGCATGATGAGACGAACATCCCGATGACTACGTGGGGGTTTAAGCTATCAACTTGAAACTAAAAGGGAAGGGTGTATTGTGACCATGCACACAAGAAAAACCTTCTCCCTTCCCTTAACAAATAACAAAAAGGGAAGGGGGCCAGGGGTATAGGTCATCTAATCCCTACTAAACATAACTACTTTACATAACTCTAAAAACAAATCCTAGCCTCGGTTAGCTTCGATTTGTTTCTGTAAAAAAGGGTATTTATAGTGTCACCCCCCATTCAGTCCTTGCTAAATCAACCCATTTTAGGGTATAGTGTAACTCTGGATGATAGAATTGAAAGAATCGAAGCTGGTTATTGAGCCTGGAATTTCCCCAGTGCTCATCAAAATAAGCAATTTCCTCGCTCGTCAGAATATTAAAGCCTATCTCGTGGGCGGATTTGTGCGTGATTTGCTGCTGGGCAGAGAGACGGCTGATATTGACATTGCCATATCCGCCGATGCACTGGAAATCGGTCCCAGAATAGCCTCTCTGCTTGATGGCAAGTACGTTCCACTGGACGAGGTAAACAGGGTAAGCAGAATAGTTCTGCCCAACTTAGAACTTGACCTATCCACAATTAAAGGCAATATTGAGCAAGATTTAGCACAGCGTGATTTCAGTATTGATGCCATCGCCGTTGACCTCGAAGAATTAGAAAAGGGATATCCCAGTGTTCAACTGATTGACCCTCTCGGTGGCTGGGACGACCTACAGAGAAAGTTAGTCCGAGCCACAAGCGAAGATGCTCTAAAATCAGATGCGGTACGTCTGCTTCGGGCAGTACGACTGGCGGCTGAGCTGGGTTTCAATATTGATCAAGAGACTAAAGCCCTGCTTCTGCGTGACTCTCCTCTTATTTCCACCGTCGCTGGCGAGAGGATACGAGAAGAGCTGCTTCGCCTTCTGGCCGTTCCTCAATCAGAGCAAATCTTATCTTACCTGGATGAGCTGGGTTTAATTACCGATATTATTCCTGAGCTTATTCAGACAAAGGGGTCAACACAACCCAAAGAGCACTACTGGGATGTTTTTAACCACATTGTGCACACAGTAGCCGCTGCTGACTTTCTCCTGAGGCAAGGCGATTGGGAATATGCCAATAAGGAAGCTCTAACTTTTGTCCCGTGGTCATCAGCTCTGGCACAGCATTTTAAGCAAGAGATTAGCCACGGCAGTTCCAGAAGGCTTCTGCTTAAACTGGCAGCACTCCTTCACGATATTGCCAAACCCCAGACCAAGACCATCGAGACGGATGGCCGAGTTCGCTTTTTGGGACATCCGCAGATGGGAGCAGAGATAGCCGCTGAGATTCTGCAAAGACTTAGATTCAGCGCTAAAGAAGTAAAGCTAGTAGAAACTATGGTGAGGTATCACCTCAGGCCGACTCAGATGAGCCAAGAAGGTTTGCCTTCACCACGTGCTATTTATCGCTACTTCCGCGATGCGGGAGAGGTTGGTATTGATACTCTATTTTTGAGCCTGGCCGACCACCTTGCCACCAGAGGTCCGAACCTGAATCTAGCTCAATGGCAAGAGCATGCTAAAGTAATCGAATACGCGTTGAGTCAACACCTGCAACAGGAGAGCATAATTGCTCCTCTCAAGCTTGTTGACGGGCATGATTTAATTAATATCTTTGGTATAAAGCCCGGACCCAAAATCGGAGAGCTTCTTGAAGCGATGCGTGAAGCACAGGCCGCCGGAGAATTAAAAACCCGTGAAGCAGCTTTATCGTACATTCGTAAACGCCTAGTAAAGGAAGCAAAACAAGACTGATGACTAGAAGAAACATACCGGCTTTGATAATAGTATTAGCCATTTTTGCTTTCAGCATATGTTCCATTGTTTTTCCCTTATTTGGCAGGCACGATATGCGTCTGGGGCTCGACTTGGTTGGTGGCACCCACCTAGTGTATCAGGCTCAATTCCCCGAGGGTGCTACTGCGGAGGAGAAGGCAAAAGACATGAATCGGGCACTTTATACTATCCAGAACCGTATTGATAAATATGGCGTTACCGAGCCTATCATCCAGAAGCAAGAAGGTGAACGTATCCTGGTGCAGCTTCCCGGATTTACTGACATTGAAGAGGCCAAGAAGCTGGTGGAGGAAACGGGCTTCCTTGAGTTTCGAGAGGTAGAACTGAATAAGGAGGGTAACCCGGTCTATCTCAGTGATTATCTGGTGAACGACCACCCCGAATTCTTTGATAAAGATGAAGAAGATACCCGTATATTCGTAGATGAAAACGATAACCCCGTAGCCTTTTTGAGCCAAGATGAAGAGGGTAACCTCAAGTATACTGATGAGAAAGGTAACCCTATTAATATAGAGGAACTGAAGCAAGGCCCGATACAACTTTTATCCTGGATTCCAGCCAGGGGTGATGATAACACTCAGCTTACCGGTAGCTTTTTAGCCAGTGCTACACCTAATATTGCTACCAAGGCGACTGGCGCTGAAGCCGAGGTCATGATTGAGTGGGATACGGAGGGGGGAGTAATTTTCGACCAGATTGCTAAGCGCCTGTATGGAAGACCATATCCGTCCCCACAACGGGCATTAGGCATTTTCTTGGATAAAAAACTTATTTCGTTCCCCCAGATTTTAGAGCCAGTATACCACGGTTCAGCGGTTATTACCGGTAATTTTACTGTAGCTGAAGTAGAACACCTGTCTAACTTGCTTAAGTCTGGTGCTCTACCTATGCCGCTACAGAAGCCGCCCCTTTACGAGGAAATGGTCACAGCTACACTGGGGGCTGACTTCATTAACAAGAGTATTCTGGCGGGGATAATTGGAATAATACTAGTTATGCTATTTATGATTATCTACTACCGCCTGCCCGGGCTTCTAGCCAGCATAGCTCTGGTTTTCTATGCAGCATTGGTATTGGCTTTGTTTAAGTTGATTCCGGTCACTCTCACGCTGGCTGGAATCGGTGGTTTTATTCTATCCATAGGTATGGCGGTAGACGCTAATGTGCTTATCTTTGAGCGAATGAAGGAGGAATTAAGAGCAGGACGGACTCTGGGCGCCGCCATTGAGGCCGGGTTTAACCGCGCCTGGTCAGCTATCCGTGACAGCAATATCACCACCTTTATCGTCTGTTTCATTCTGATTGCAGTAGGCAACACTCTTGCCGCTGGGGCTCCGGTGAAAGGCTTTGGTTTAACCCTGCTTATCGGTGTGGCAGTAAGCATGTTCACGGCAATCGTTGTTACTAGGACTTTTCTACGCCTGTTTGTGGGTACTCCTCTGGCAGGCAAAATTAATCTATTTAGACCATACGCAGGGAAGGAATAATGCTTGATATTATAGGCAAAAGGTTCCGGTTCTTTCTTATTTCAGGGATACTAGTAATTATTAGTATTATTTCTTTGGCGACCATCGGGCTTAAACTTGGGATTGAGTTTAGCAGTGGCTCAATGATGACGGTAAGGTTTGAGCAGCAAGTAACCCAGAGTGAATTGAAGCAGGAACTGGTTAGCCTAGGCTACGGGAATGCTATTGTTCAACGCACCGGAAGGGGTGATTTCCTTATCCGAACAGCCGCATTGAGTGGGGAAGATAAGACAGAATTAGGGAATGCGTTAATTACCAGGTTTGGCAATCTTGCGGAGACAGAGTTTTATTCGGTATCATCAATGGTAGCTGCGGAGACAGCAAATAATGCCGGTATCGCCGTTGCCGTAGCTGCCGTAGGCATACTTCTTTATGTTACCTGGGCTTTCCGACGTATGCCGCGACCTTTTCACTATGGCGTCTGTGCCATAATAGCATTACTCCACGATGTACTTATTGCGTTAGGGATTTTCGCCATCTTTGGCAGCATATTGAATTGGGAAATTAACCTGATGTTTATTACCGGCATTCTAGCAGTCATAGGTTACAGCATTAACAATACTGTTGTCGTTTTTGACAGGATACGTGAGAATCTGACAAAAGGCATAAGCTCTGGCTTTGAAATTGTAGTTAATACAGGAGTGGTTGAAACTATTAGCCGCTGTCTGAACACCAGTTTGACCACCGTGTTCACCTTAGTGGCTTTACTACTCTTTGTTGGAGCATCAATCCAGAATTTCACTGTAGTTTTTCTGATTGGTCTCATCGCTGGAACTTTCAGTTCCAGTTGCATTGCCCCCTCTCTACTCGTAGTATGGGAAAAAGGCGAGTGGGGCAGATTCCTAAAGCGGCCAAACCCAGCCGAAGCAAAAGCCAAATAAAAGCAGGTGATAGCCAGTGTTTTCCACCAAAAGCGGTGCGGCTAAGCTTTCCCTCATAATTATAATCGTATTAGTCGTGCTCAAAGCAGCAGTAGCAGCCATAACTGGGAGCCTGAGCCTTATTGCCCAGGCAACAGATAGCTTCCTCGATATAGTGGCTGTAGCCACCACCTTCTTTGCCGTCAGAATAGCCAGTAAACCAGCCGATGAGGAACATCCCTTCGGTCATGGTAAAGCGGAGAACATCGCTGCTGTAGGACAGGCGCTTTTAATTTTTGCGGCCGGCGGAGTGATAATTTACTCAGCAGTACGCCGGATGATAACAGGCGCAACAATAGAAAAGACCGAAGCGGGAATGGCTGTTATGGTGATTTCCATAATAGCCAGCATTTTCCTCTCACGCCATTTGCGTAAAGTAGCCAGAGCTACCGATTCTATAGCGCTGGAAGCTAATGCCCACAATATCGCTACCGATGTCTATTCCGCAGCAGCGGTACTGGCAGGGTTAATAGTTATACGCTTTTCCGGGCTTAATATTATCGACTCTATTATTGCCCTGGCAGTAGCTGTCCTTATCCTGAAAGTAGGATATGACGTTGTGAAAAAATCCTTTGGTGGGCTAGTTGATGTAAAATTGCCTGAAACCGAAGAGAATGCTATAAGGGCAAGCGTCACGAAGCATAGTGATAAGCTAGTAGGTTTCCATGAATTGCGCACTCGCAAAGCGGGAAGTCACCGCTATATTGACCTCCACCTGGTAATGTCCAAATATGCCAGCTTAGAAGAAGCCCACAAGATATGTGACGACGTGGAACAAGATATAAAGAGCCAGTTACCTCGTACCAGCGTAATTATTCACGTCGAGCCGTGCGATGAAGAATGTGAAAAGTGCCCTATTCCACCAGACAAAAGGCATGAGAAGACCTTACGCTAGGTTGTGTATTTCTTTTATTCGCCCAATTAGATTATCAATGCTGGGTTTACCAATTTCACGCCGCGATGGTCCCGTTGGGTCTTCAATACGAGAATTGCCCAGAAGGACGTCAAAGGTCGCTTTCGCTGAGCTAGCCAGAGCATTTAGATTGTAGCCTCCCTCCAGGCAGAAAACAAGACGCCCACTGCACAACTCATCAGCCAATCCCTTGATGATTCTTGTCATCTGAGCAAAGCCGGTAGCGCTCACCTGCATTAGAGCCAGTCCGTCAGCCCAGTGAGGGTCGTAGCCAGCAGAGACCAAGATAAGCTGAGGGTTAAACCGCCTGACAACCGGCAAAATAATCTGCTCAAAGACTTGCTGGTATTCGGCATCGCCACAGCCAGTCGGCAAGGGTATATTAACTTTAGTTCCTTTGGCTTTGCCAATGCCTGTCTCTTCCATGCTCCCCGTTCCCGGGTATAAAGGAAATTCATGAGTCGAGATATAGAGAACCTGAGGATTATCATAAAACGCATCTTGAGTTCCATTGCCGTGATGCACATCAAAATCAATAATAGCGGTACGGTCAAGCTTATATTTAGACATGGAATATTTAGTGGCAATGGCAACGTTATTAAACAGGCAGAAGCC